>Ga0326728_10009859_pt1 | contig 22688 bp, 17 predicted proteins | sample MB3enrmetagenome_FD_207602 | JGI IMG/M metagenome (GOLD analysis project Ga0326728, IMG submission 207602) | Lab enriched peat soil microbial communities from McLean, Ithaca, NY, United States - MB31MN | ecosystem: Environmental > Terrestrial > Soil > Wetlands > Peat | place: USA: New York... | reverse complement strand
GCCTCCAGGAAGTTCTTCGCTTGCTGGATGAGGAAATCGCCGCCCTCCAGCCGGAATTCGAATACGCCGAGAAGGTGAACGCCGAGCGAGCCGCCATCGAGCGGGATGCCTGCCTGGCTCCGGAGGGCGAGACGTGGCGCCTGATGCTGCGCCAGGAAAGCTCCCTCGACCGCTCGATTGACCGCAAGGTGAAGATGATCCTGGGCATGCGCAAGAATTATCTCGACGACTCGATGCAGGAGTTGATTGTCCAGACCAATTTAGCTAACGGCGATGACCCGGAAATGGAAGATATTGAGCCAACACTAGGGATCGACAATTCGTCCGAGGACCAGGTAACGGACATTCCGTCCGTCCCGGCAACCCTCGAGCCGCCAGAACCTCAAAACGCAAGGAACAAACCGGGAATGTCTATGAAAACAAAGGGACACTCTCCAAAGACGGGCAGCGACACAATGTGCCAGGCAACCACGAACCTGGAAGCTGATGGCGGGAATGCTTCCGAACACGCAGCAGCTTAGTCACAGGGTGGCGCATATCACGCGCCGGGTTGACTCTGGCCCATTCGGCCCGGCGAACCCGGATTCTGGTAGTGGCGTCATTCGCGAGACATCGGCGCTCCACGCTGTCGTCATTCCCGCGAAGGCGGGAATCCACTCCGCAAGCCTTCGGAACTGAGCGCCTTACCACTGGATTCCCGCCTTCGCGGGAATGACCGGTGGTTTGTAGGGGAAGTAATTCCAAACGACGCCACTGCTCGGATTCCGGTGCTGTCCTAATTTCGGGCGTAGCGCCGGCTTCCAGCCGGCAAAGAGCCGCCAAGATGGCGGCGCTACATTCAAACTAGGACAGCACCCGGATTCCCAGGATTTTGCGGAAGAGCCGGTTATTACTATATAATGCACTTTAACGTGGGGTTGGACAGGCTTGCTGATTGCCAGCTTGGTTAGATGAGGAAATTAGCCTATGGGGTCTGAGCTCAAAACACTGTTCTTGAATCCTCCGAGCTTCGAGAATTTCGACGGCGGTGCCGGTTCGCGGTGGCCGGCGACGCGCGAAATCGACTCCTTTTGGTATCCGGTATGGCTCAGTTATCCGGCGGGAATGCTCGAGGGCGCCCGCCTGCTTGATGCCCCTCCGCACAAGGTCACGGCGGCTGAAACCGTCCAGATCGCCGGCAGCTACGAGTTCGTGGTGCTTTTCACCTCGACGGTGGGTTTTGAAAGGGATCTGATTCTTATTCGCCGAATGAAAGAGGCCAAGCCCGGCCTCAAGGTCGCTTTCGTCGGCCCTCCCGTCCAAGTGCGGCCTGCGGAAAGCCTCCTGGCCAGCGCGGACATCGATTTCGTGGTCCGAGGCGAGTTCGATTACCCGGTGGTGGAATTCGCGCGGGGCAAGCCGCTCGACGAGATCAGCGGCCTCAGCTATCGAAGGAACGGCCAGGTAATCCACAACCCGTCGCGGCCGGCGCTGGACACCGAAGACCTGGACCGCCTTCCTTTCGCCACGGAAGTCTACAAGCGGGACTTGGTGATTGAAAAGTATAACGTCCCATTCCTCCTCCACCCCTTCGTCGCCGTTTACACCAGTCGCGGCTGTCCGGCTCTGTGCACGTTTTGCCTCTGGCCGCAGACGCTCTCCGGGCACGCCTGGCGGGTACGCTCCGCCGAAAACGTCGCCCAGGAAATTCGCCAGGCGTTGAAGTCGTTTCCGCAGGCGAAAGAGTTTTTCTTTGACGACGACACGTTTAACATTCGCAAGGAGCGAGTACTCGAGCTGTGCGCGAAGTTCAAACCTTTGGGCTTCCGCTGGTCTTGCACGGCGCGTGTACACAGCGATTATGAGACGCTGAAGGCCATGGCGGACGCAGGCGCCCGTCTGCTGATCGTGGGATTCGAGTCCGGCGATCCCGAAATCCTGAAGAACATCAAGAAAGGCGCCACCGTGGAGATGGCCCGGCGGTTCGCGAAGAATTGCAAGGAGCTTGGCATCGCCATCCACGGCGACTACATCATCGGCCTTCCGGGCGAAACCCGCGAGTCCATTCAGCGTACCATCGACTTCGCCAAAGAACTCGACACGGAAACTATTCAGGTCTCAATCGCCCACGCTTATCCCGGAACCGAGTTCTATGATTACGCGGCGCAGCACAACTTCCTGGCTGCCGAGGCATTGGCGGACGCCGCGGGTCATCAACTTCCCCACCTCGAGTATCCCGGCCTGGACCTCGAGGAGATGATGGCGGCGGTGAACCGTTTTTACGATACCTACTACTTCCGGCGGCGAGTGGTGTGGCGCATCGTGCGTAAGGCGCTGTGGGATAGCAGCGAACGTAAGCGCCTCTATCATGAGGCGGTGGAGTTTCTTCGCCTGCGTGCGGAACGTTGGAGGTACGCTCGCACTCGCAGGGGCGGTTCGCGAACCACGTCTCAGGAGTCTGAAGCTGTGAAATAGTGCGTGTGCAAAAGCGTTTTCACGCCAAGGCGCAAAGCACGCGAAGGTCGCAAAGAATGAAACAAGCCTGGCTTTGCGACGCTCATGTCCCCATGACCTCGTCGAGAAATCTTCTGCCCAAAACCATTGCACTGCTGATTCTGGTGCCGATATTCGGCTCGTTGGGAAACGTATTGCTCGGCAAGGGGATGCGGGGCGTAGGTGAGATTCGAGATCTGTCAGTCCCGAGCCTGGCGGTTTACTTGCTTAAGATTCTCAGCAGCGGCTGGATCTGGCTGGGCATTGGCTCGCTCCTGGTCTTTTTCGTCTCCTACCTGCTTGTACTCTCCTGGGCTGATTACAGCTATGTCATGCCCGTTACGGCCGTAGGTTACGTGCTGGCGCCGCTGCTGGCCCACCTCCTGCTCGGCGAAGCGGTCCCCGGGGCGCGCTGGGTAGGCGCCGCCTTCATCTTTCTGGGTGTGGCCCTGGTCGGTCGTACACCACCCAGCACGACGGGACAAATTTGAGCATGCGCACCTTCCTATTCCTTGCCATTGTCGTGCTCTCCGGGACGGGTGGAGATATAGCGGTGACGCACGCCATGAAGCAAATCGGGGAAGTGAAGAACTTTGCACCTCGCGCCCTGCTTGGCGTCCTCGGCCGTGTCTTGCAGTCGGGATGGATGTGGCTAGGGATTGCCTTGATGGCGCTGGCGTTCTTCTCTTTGCTCGCCTTGCTCTCCTGGGCACAAGTCAGCTTCGTGGTTCCTGCCACGGCCGCAAATTACGTCGTCGGTGCTGTGGGCGCGAAGTTCCTGCTCAAAGAGCGGGTTAGCCAGGCGCGCTGGGCGGGCTTGCTGCTGGTTGCAGCCGGCGTGGCGCTAGTCTGCGCAGCACGGTGAGGGCCTGGCCGGAGAAGACGAAATTCGAAATTTGAAAACCGAAGCTGGAAAAGCGAGAGTCGGGAATCTGGGAAGGCTGTCATTCTGAGCGAAGCGAAGAATCCCTGTAGTTGTAAGGTCGAAAGGTAACTGCCGAGATTCTTCGCTTCGCTCAGAATGACAGACACGAAACCGAATCCGTTGGCTGAAACCTAAAAGCGCAGCGGCGTTCGGTTTAGCATTTTCGAATTTCGATTTTCGAATTTCGAATTTCGAGTTTCGCTAAGGGGTCTGTTCTTGCGAAAAGCCCCCGCAGCATTTAGTATGAGGCGCCATGTGCGGTATTGTCGGATTTACACACGCAGAACGCTCGGTTGATCCTGACCTCATTCGCGGGGCCACGATTTCTCTGGTTCATCGGGGGCCTGACCAGCAGGATGTTTACGAATCCGAGCACGTGTCTTTGGGCGCGGTGAGGCTTACGATCATCGATCTCGTGTCGGGTGAGCAGCCGATGCGCAGCGAAGATGGCGATACGGTCCTGGTTTACAACGGCGAAGTGTACAACCATGCCGAGCTGCGCGCCGAATTGCAGGCGCTCGGACACCGCTTTCTCACGCATAGCGACACCGAAGTCGTGCTGCACGCCTTTCTCGAGTGGGACACCGGCTGTTTCCGCCGGCTGCGAGGTATGTTCGGCTTGGCGCTCTGGCGCGAGTCGAGTCGGCGATTGGTTTTGGCGCGGGACCGCTTGGGCATCAAGCCACTCTATTTTTGCCGCAAAGGATGCGACATCTACTTCAGCTCGGAGTTGAAGGGGATTCTCTGCCACCCCGACGTGGAGCGTACGCTGGACCTGGAGGGACTGAATTGCTATCTGCGCGTCAATTATGTTCCCGCGCCGTTTACACTTGTGCAGGGAATTGAGAAACTCCTCCCGGGGCACATCCTCACCTGGCAGCGCGGTACAACGAAGGTTGAGCCGTACTGGAGCCTTCCGACCCGCTCGCAGAAGGCTTGGAGCCTAGGCGCCGCCAAAGAGCAACTGGATTTTCTGCTGCGAGAATCCGTGAAGGAACACATGATTGCCGACGTGCCGGTGGGACTCTGGGCCAGTGGAGGCCTGGATTCGTCCACCATTCTTCACTATGCGTCGCAGGTGTCGAGCAAGCCGCTCAAGACGTTTTCGATCACTTTCAAGGGCCGCAGCTTCGATGAAAGCGCCTACATCCGCGAGGCAGCGGAGCGCTACGGAACGGAACACACCGAGGCCGACCTGAGCACCGACGCGGACCTCGAAGAAGCCATTCAGGAGTTCGCTTATTATTCCGACGAGCCCAGCGCCGACGCCGGCTGCCTGCCGGTGTGGTTCTTGGCTGAGATGAGCGCGCGGCAGGTAAAGGTGGCTCTGAGTGGCGAAGGAGCCGATGAACTATTGGGCGGCTATTTGACCTACCTTGCCAGCCGTTATGCTCGACGGGCCCAATTGCTGCCTGCGGCTCTTCGAAAAACGGCGCTCGCCGCCCTGCGCCTTTGGCCCGCGTCGGACGAGAAGATCAGCTTTGAATATAAACTCAAGCGCTTTCTGCGGGGATCATTGCTGCCCGCGGACGAAAGTCACATTTTCTGGAACGGCACATTCTCCGAAGAGGAAAAGGCAGAGATTCTCCAGGGAGCAGATCCGGCCCCCATGTTGAAGATTCTCGGGCATATGCCGCCGGTGGACGGGCTCAACCGCTACCTCCTGTTTGATCAGCAGTACTATTTGCCGGACGATATTCTCTACAAGTCGGACCGCATGGGGATGGCTCACTCGCTCGAGGTGCGGCCGCCCTTTCTCGATCACCGCCTGGTGGAGTTTGCGGCCTCGCTGCCGGAGAATTACAAGGTGCGGGGATCACAACTGAAGTTCCTGCTCAAAGAACTGATGAAGGACAAGCTCCCCGCTCCTATCCTGCGCCGCAAGAAGGAAGGATTCGACATTCCCGCCCACGACTGGTTTCGCGGCGTCCTGAAGCCACTGTTGCTGGATACAGTGACCGAGCGGGCTGTGAGGGAGACGCGGATTTTCCGCTGGGACGCAGTGCAGTCGGTCATCAAAAGGCACCTGGAACGGCGCGAAAACCTCGGCTATCACCTCTGGGGCTTGCTGATTCTATTCTTATGGCTCAAACGGTGGAACATTCAGACGCGGTCAGAATCGGAAGTGACGTCCGGGAAAGTCGTCAGCCTCTCGGCGGCAGTCTGATCTTTCGCAGCGAATTGATCGTCATTCTATTCGCGGCCGCGATTTTCTTCGGCTGCATCGTTTCTCCTCCGTCTCTTATGGACGATGTGGACGCGGTGCAGGCGCAAATCGCGCGCAACATGCTCGAGTCCGGCGACTGGGTGACCGCCCATCTCGATGGCGTGGCTTATCTCGAGAAAGCGCCGCTCATCTACTGGACGATTGCCCTCTCTTACAAGGTCTTCGGCCCTCACGATTGGGCGGCGCGCATCCCCGTTGCCTTGTCCGCCGTGGCTCTTTGCTGGCTTACGGCGGCCATGGGCGCTTGGGCATTCGGAAAACGCGGTGGATTCTACGCGGGCCTGTGCATAGCCACTTGTATTGGTTTGTTTCTCTTCACCCGCATTTTGATTCCGGACGTCATGCTCACCTTCACCGTGGCCTTGGCAATGTGGGCATTCCTCCGAGCGCTTGACGAACACGAGCCGCATCCCCGCTTTTGGGCTGCTCTGCTGGCGCTCAGTCTAGGTCTGGGACTACTGCTCAAGAGCCTCGTCGCCATCGTCTTCCCCATCGCCGGCGGCTCACTCTACCTCTTGCTCACGCGGCAAATCTTTTCCGCTGCGGCATGGAGGCGGCTCCATCCCTTCAGCGGCGCTTTCCTCGTGGTTCTGGTTGCCGCGCCTTGGCACGTTCTGGCCACGTTGCGCAATCCGCCTTACTTCGACTTTACCTTGCATAGCGGCCCCGGCCAGTATCACGGTTTTTTTTGGTTTTTCTTCATCAATGAACAGCTCTTGCGGTTCTTGAATCTCCGCTATCCGCGGGATTACGATACTGTACCGCGCCTTTATTTCTGGCTCTTTCATCTGCTATGGCTTTTCCCCTGGAGTGTCTGCTTTCCGGCCATCGCCAAGCTCTCCTTCAAGCCGGTAGACCGCGCCGGCTGCGCGCGCCTCCTGGCTTTGTGCTGGGCGGGCTTTATTCTGATCTTCTTCACGTTCTCGACCACCCAGGAGTACTACTCCATGCCTTGCTATCCTGCGCTGGCGCTGCTGCTGGGCTCGGCGATGGCAGCGGACGGCAAGTGGATTCGGCGTGGCACAACCGTGCTCTCGCTCATAGCTGGATGCGCTGCGCTGGTAGCGATCGTTATGCTGGCTCTGAGCCGAGGCTTGGCCGCGCCCGGCGACATCTCTTCCGCCTTGAGCCAGCACCCCAAAGCCTACAAACTCTCATTGGGACATGTTGAGGACCTGACCCTGGCGTCGTTCGCCTACCTGCGTCTGCCGCTGGTCGTCGCGGCGGTTGCCTTCCTGGTGGGCGCCGTCGGCACTTTCAAAGCAAGAACGCAACGCGCCGTCCTCGCGGCCGCGTTGATGATGGTCTTGTTTTTCCACGCGGCACGCCTGGCCATGGTGGCCTTCGATCCTTATATGTCTTCCAGGCCGTTGGCTGATGCGTTGGAGAAGTCACCGCAAGGAACACTCATCGTCGATCATCATTACTACTGGTTTTCGTCGATTTTTTTCTATACCAATCGTTCCGCGCTCTTACTGAACGGCCGCTTTATGAACCTCGAGTACGGTTCTTATGCTCCCGGCGCTCCGGACGTCCTTATCGACGACACACAATTCAAAGAGCTTTGGCTCAAGCCGCAACGCGCCTATATTGTTGCCCGTCAGTCCGCCTTTCCCCGATTGCAAAGCATCGTAGGAGGCGCCCAGCTCGAGGTGGTGGCGACGAGTGGAGGGAAGGTCCTGCTGACCAACCATGCGATGTAAATCGCGCGCCAAGGCGGAAAGTAGCATGATCAGCGAGAGACGCGCGCGCCCAGCCTCGGTCATCTCAAGAAAGCATGGCTTGTGGTAAAGTAAGGCTTTCAGAACTCAAGGGGGACAAATGCGGGTTGCTGTGCTTGGAGGGGATGGTTATTGCGGTTGGGCTACAGCTCTTTACCTGTCGCAGAAGGGGCATTCGGTCGCGATTGTCGATAACTTCATCCGCCGCCAGTGGGACCACGAACTCGGCGTGCAAACCCTGACGCCGATTCGCACTCTGTCCGATCGCCTTCGGGTTTGGCAGGAGCTCACCGGGAAGCAGATTGAGCTTTTCGTAGGCGATGTGACGGATTACGATTTTCTCTCCTCCGCCATCGCGACTTTTGGGCCGGAGGCGGTCGTACACTTTGCCGAACAACGCGCCGCCCCTTACTCGATGATCGACCGCAAGCACGCCGTCTTCACGCAGGTGAACAACGTGATTGGCACGCTGAATCTCCTGTACGCTTTGCGCGAGTTCCAACCTGATTGCCACCTGGTTAAGCTGGGGACCATGGGCGAATACGGCACGCCCAACATCGACATCGAGGAAGGCTACATCACCATTGAGCACAACGGGCGCAAGGACGTCCTTCCCTACCCCAAGCAGCCGGGTTCCTTCTATCACCTTTCCAAGGTGCACGACAGCCACAACATCATGTTCTGCTGCAAGATTTGGGGGCTGCGCGCCACCGACCTGAACCAGGGTGTGGTATACGGCACGATTACGGACGAGGTCGCGCTGGACGAGGCCCTGATTAATCGCTTCGATTACGATGAAGTCTTCGGCACGGTCTTGAACCGTTATTGCGTGCAGGCTGCCGTGGGCATGCCGCTCACTGTCTATGGAAAGGGTGGACAAACGCGCGGCTTCCTGGACCTCCGTGATACCGTCCGCTGCGTCGAGATTGCCCTGCTCCATCCCGCGGCGCGCAGCGAATTCCGGGTGCTCAACCAGTTCACGGAGCAATTCTCGGTTCTGGAATTGGCTGAGATGGTGCGAAAGGCCGGCAAGAAGCTGGGCCTCGAGGTGCGCGTGGACCACATCCCTGACCCACGCGTGGAAGCCGAGGAACACTATTACAACGCCAAACACTCCAAGCTGCTCGAGTTGGGCCTGAAGCCGCATCTGCTTTCCGATTCTCTTCTCGACTCCTTGATGAACATCGCCCTCCGCTATCGCGATCGCATCGATACCTCCAAGATGATGCCGCAAGTGAATTGGCGGGAGGCACGTAATGCCCGCCGACAGCAGGCAAATACAACTGCCTCTCCCGCTGGCTCAGGTCCCCAATTGGTGGTGGTGGGTGAAGGGAGCAGGTAAAACCGCATTTGCCATTTGAATGGCAGTCGTAGGGGCAACCCTTGTGGTTGCCGCAGGGCGGCCACAAGGGCCGCCCCTACAGCTTAGTGCCCGGCACAAGCTGGCCGTTCCGGAGGCGATACTCGCCACCGCGCCAGTGGAAGCTGTTCTTTCCGAAGCTGGCAAGCCAGATCAGAAACGCCATGGCATCCCACACTGGAAGCAGCCACATCTTCCCGCGCAGAGTCTTATCCCGAAGTCCCCGGGTGCCGATGAGCCAGGTCATCGCCAGCCTGAGTCCAAGATAGGTTCCGAGATAGCCGCAGGCCACAGCGACCGTAGGATGAACCGCCACGGCGGCCAGCGACCACGGCAATCCCTGCGTAAACAGAAGACCGAGATGACCCCAAGGGCGCATGTGGCGCATCACCGCAAGCCACCGCATGCGCTTGTGAACCAGGTCTTGCACCGACGCGTAATCAGGCACAGTCAGGATGGTATAGGGCAGGAGTTTCACCTCAGAGCCGTGCTCGGCGATCAGGCGGCCCACCAATAAATCGTCTGCCGGCCGGTTGGCGAGCGCCGGATAACCGCCAAAGCGGGCGAGCTGAGCGCGCGTCGTGGCGATAGTCGGTCCCAGCGCGAACTTCACGCCGTCCAGTTGCCAGGCAGCCAGAATCCCGGCGTAGAAGTCGGAAACCATGCCAATCGTCTGCAGGCTTTGCGCCAGCGTTTTCGCATCGATCGGAATATAAAAGCAGGTGACAGCTCCCACCTTAGGGTCGGCCAAAGGCGCGACCACGGTGCGCAGATAGTCGGGCCGCACTCGCACATCGCTGTCGCTGATCACCAGGGTTTCGTGTTGGGCCTCGCTGACCAGGCGCGCAAGTTTCCCCACCTTGTCGTTAATGGTGTGGCCATCGTTGCCAAATAGAACGCGAATCCGCCTCTCGGGAAAATCCCGCGCCAGCTTCTCGAGCACGGGAACCACCGGGGCGTCCTTCTCTCCTACGCAAAAAAGCAGCTCGTAATCGGGATAGTCCTGGCGGCAGAAGCTGGCAAAGTTCTCGTAAGCCTCAGGATCGAGGCCGCGCACCGGCTTGAGGTTGCTGACCGGCGGGGTGAAGCCGCCCGCCCCGTGCCCGGAAGGCGTGGCTTGGCCGAGAAAAAACCGCCAGGAGCTGTAAATGACGATCAAATAATAGATGAAGGGAAAAGTGGCTACTGCAAGCACCGCATAGCGCAACGAAGTTATCATAGGGAAGCGCCAATCGTACGTGTCAATCTGTACTAGCCTCCATATATAGGCTCTGACCGAGTGAAGAATTCAATTCTGTCGTGCGGCTCACTCAATGCTCACCGCGCCGACCTCATACCAGCCATCGGGTTGGCGGCCTTCGATGGCCAGGCGGATAGCGGGTTCTTGAGTTCTCGGGTCGAGCAGCGCCACACGAAGTCGATAGTCGCCGGATTTTAGCGTGGCCGGAATGTAGATGGTACCATCGTAGACGGCATCGCCAGGGAGCCACTTGCGCACGTCCACGGGCAGCTTGATGGTCGCCATTCCAGTGGGTGAGTGAATCTGGACCGCAACTTCGTAAGCGCGGTATACAGGCGCTACGCCCGCGTTTAGCCACCACATGTGCAGAGGAACCATGGTTCCGGCTTTGGCGCGGCGCGCATACTGCAGCCGCCGCAAAATGAGGCGGTAGCCCATTTTCTTCTGAAAATCATCGAACAGGTTTTTCCACTCGGGCGGAATCGCGGAGGATTTGATGTTGACCGAGGAGACGTGCCAGCGCAGGGCCTGGGCGAGGATGTAATTCACATCCCACCCCTGCTGTTTCCAGTATCCGGGAACCCAACAGGTCTCCAGGGAAACGGGACTGTGCTGCCAAGCGTCCTGGACGCCCGCCCGCACAATCTGCTCCGGATAGAGATCGAACATGTGGCACCACGAGCCGCCGGTCGTGCCCCGCATGTCGCCCCAGCAGTCGAGCCGCCAGCCGGCGCCTTGTTGCGTGCCGTAAGCCAGCGCCTGTTCCTGATCGAAGTTCATCAGGAGTGGGGTGCGCTTGAAGGCTTCGAGCCAGATGTCAATGAGGGCTTTCTGATATTGGAAGCCCGGCATGTAATCGCTCCAGCCCTCGCCCCAGTAGCCGACCGATGAGATATCGACGCTGTCGAGATCAGGATGCCCATCGTAGCGCTCACCCGCTGCCGCCACAACCTCACCCCAGTATTTGAGGTAAAGCGGATCAGAGAAGTCCGGCTGCCAGATGGTCCCATCCTGGTCCGTGGGCCGGTTGGCGCGGTGCGCTCCGGATTTCTGGTACCACTCCGGCAAGGGATGCTTCTGGTCATAGGGCATCAGCCGGATGGCCAGGGCCTGCCCGTGCGCGCGTGCCTCCGCCAATGCCTGATCGATGATCTCCCAGCGCACCTGGCCGTGTTCCGGCTCGAGCTCCGCCCAAAACCAACGGCAATAAGAGATGGAGGAGCCGGGGAAGTCCGGCGGCGTTGTTTCCTCACTGAGCTTTGCCGTGGGGCCTTCCTCGGACCACCTCAGGCCAGCATTCAGCGCCTGGCCGTTGAAACGCTGGAAGGTCTCTATTCCCATGCCGGGATTCACCAGCACGTCGTCAATTGCTTTTGGACGGACGATGACCGTCTCCTGCGCTACGGACGGAGAGACCACCAGCCAAAATGAAAGAATGCAGAGTAGTTTGTGAATCATTTTGCGACCTCATCTTAATAATCATTCCTGGGAAGAGAATTTCAAATGGCAAACGGCAAATGTACAACAAAGGCAAACGGACGACCACTCGAATTTTGCATTTGTCATTTTGAACTGCCTTTCGCGGGGCTGAGGGGCGAGGGCCGGTCACCGCAGTGTAACAAGTCAAGCATGACAGAATACCTATGCCTCGAGCAGCAAGAAAGAATCTCAAATTGCAAATCTGAAACCATTTGAATTTTGCCATTTGCCATTTGAATTGCCTTACGCTCGGCTGAGGGTCGTAGCATTGCAATAAGCGAAGTGTGGCAGGGCTCACTCTACTAACCGAAGCCCTTCCGGTAAAGACTCGCCGAAAATGCGCACGGCGTCCGCGCGCGCGGGGGGGACGTATTGTTGGAGGCCCAGGCTTAAGTTCTCGGGGATTCCTGCCGCCGTCAATCGGGCCATCGCCTTTTGTCGCAGCTCATCGTCGATGTCACGCAGGTGATCTCCGCTGCGTGCGCCAAGCTGGACGACTGCCGATGCCGTCTCCGCCGTGAATTCGGGCAGATCGAGAAGCGCCGTCAGCCATCTCGATGCGGTGTCCGCCGCTACCACGCAGTTGAGTGGGCCATACAAGGGGATGCGCGCGCCCACGCGTCCGAGCGACCATAGCCAGGCCTTGTCGGTGGGTTCTTTGTTGATTCTGGCCAGCAACTCCTCGCCCAGCGACACGCGCCAGGGCGCGGGAAGGTGTTCCAAGCTGGAGAGCAGGCGCCAGCCCTCGTGCTCGACCTGACTGTTCAGCCGCCCACTAGTTTTCTTTCCGCTGATTCCCAAGAGGGCTCCGTACTTCTGATACAGTTCGCGCTGCTGGCCGGCGTTAAGCCCTCCCGCCACACGACGCCACAGCACCAGCCACTCGACCTGACATTGCGGGTCCTTGGGAAACGACGGCCCCGCCAGGTAGACCCTGCGCGCCTGGCTAATGCGCCAATCGTCCAGAAGGGCGCCGAAGCCCGGCCGCAGGCAAAACCCAAACAGATTGAGCCACCGAGCCTCGTGCCGCCGGCTCTTGGCGCGTCCGTCGGCAACCTCGGCGAGCACGTCGCAGAGTTTCCGGATCGTGTCCATGGGCCAAGAGTCTTTGTTGTGGCCGAGGGTAACCTCGAGCTTGTTGACGATCGCCTCAGGCTGTAGCGCGGGCGTCGCGCCCGCTGCGGCGCCGGCCTCTTGCCCGCGCGCTTCCGGCTTTGATGCCTCGCGCGCCGAGCCAAAAACCTCCCGAATGAGTCTGGCGGCGGCGTCAAGCGACTCTTCCGCAATCGGGCGAGGCGCCTGCGGCGGCTGCGCAGTAGCCTCTCTACCTTGCCTATCGTCGCCTCGAAGTTCAAACTGCAAGCGCCAGCGATGCTGGGTCTTGAGCGACTCGCACCAGAGTTCGAGAGTGCCCACCTCCGTGAAGCTCGCTCGGAGTTGCACGGCCAATTCGATTTGGCGTGACTTCTTGCCATAGCGCAACAAGGTGACCAGCGGGGCATGCCGGTGGATCTGCTCTTCATCGAGAACGGCGACTTCACCGTGCTCGTCGTGGCGGGCAGTCGAGCTATAGAGAGTGAAAGAAACCGGCCGATTGGTGAGGACGGCAAATTCACGATTTGCGAGTGGCAGCGTGGTGCCCTCTTCGATGCCGGCCGGCAGGACGCAGACAGCTTGGAGCGCTTGGCCATGCGCCTGCGCTGACTGGACCCCGACGTAGTAGCTGCGCGCGCTGCCAGCCCTGATGCGGAGTCCTCCGCCGCGCCGTACTCGGCCATAATATGCAGCTCCGATGGCGACAGCGCTTTCCGGGGCGCTATTGTTCAGGATTCTGGGGCGCCAGGCGTTGCTCTCGCCGCCAAACCAGCCAACCACCGCTTCCTGAATCTTCGCCCGCGTGACGGCTGGCGCGAAGAAACCGCCATTGAAAAGGATGGCATCCGGCCGCACCATCACCGGGGCCGCTCCCTCGCGTTGCGGTACGGGCGAGGACGATTCGGGTTTGACGGCCGCCGCCGCTTGGGTGAGAAACGCAGCCAGGTGCTTCGTGATGGCCGGCTCGCTCGCGTAGGGTAAACCGAGTTCACGCAGACCCACGCGCCGATCGTGGGCCGGCAGGTCGTCCGGCGCCGTGCGGGGCAGGAAGCCGCCGGTCAGGACCTCCACCACCTCGTCTCGCGTCAATTCAGCGCTGAGCATCCCACCGACCACCGCGCGTCCACCGCCCAGGACGCTGATCGGGAGCCGGTGCAGGCTCGAGTCGCTGAGCAATCGCTCTTTGGCGGCGCAGCAGGCGCGTCGCAAGGCGTGGCGCTGGCGCAAGCTGAGCTTGGGAGCGAGCAGTTTTTCCTCAACGCGGCGCGCCAGCGCCAGATCGAGGTTGTCTCCCCCCAGCAGTAAATGCTCGCCGATGGCGACGCGCTCGAATTGCACTTGATTGTTGAGGAAGCGAACTCGAATCAGACTGAAGTCGGAGGTCCCGCCACCCACATCACAAATCAACACCAGATCACCGTCCCGAAGCTCCGGTTCTGCTCCCCTTCCGGGGAGGGGAGCAAGGAGTGGGGCAGAACCGCGACTCCGTCGTGGCGCTCGGCGCAGCGCCGGCGCCAGGTTGAGCAGATCTTGATGAGCGGCGATCCAGGCGTAAAAAGCGGCCATCGGCTCTTCGAGGAGAGTCAGCGTCTCGAGACCCGCCTGACGCGCCGCCTCCACCGTCAACTCGCGCGCCTCCTCATCGAAGGAGGCGGGAACTGTCAAAACGATTTCCTGGTCCTCGAGACGCGCCTCAGCGCCACTCGCGGCCGCCGCAGAGTGGTTCCAGGCATTTCGAAGCTGGGTAAGATAGCGGGCCGAGGCCTCCACCGGCGATATCATGGGTTCGGGCGGCTCGGCTTCCCAAGGCAGAAGCTTGGCGCGACGATCCACCGCGTCATGGCAGAGCCAGGACTTCGCCGAGGAGACCTGGCGCCCCGGCAGGAGCGCCCCTTGCTCGCGCGCCAGCACACCCACCACCGACTCCGGGCATTCGTCCCATGGAAGCCTCAGGCCTCCTGCGGACAAATCATGTTCGTTGGGAAAATAGAGAAATGAGGGTAGCGTGGGCATGGCGCGCAACTCACCCTCCGCCACCAATTGCAGTATGGGGAATACCTGTATTCCCGGTGCTTCCTGGTTCTTGGCTTGCAGCTTATCTAGGTAGGCCACAACCGAGTTGGTGGTTCCCAGATCGATGCCGATTATGTAACGGCTGGAGGATTCCATTACTCCCACACCCGTCCGCGGTGCCTTGGAAGCGCGCCGTTTCCAGGTTGCACCGCCGGACCCCATTCTGGGGCCAGAATTGGCGTTTGTTTGGCCTCATTTCGCGTCTTCACGGCACGTTTTCTGCCTCTTTTGGAGTTCGTTTTGAGTTCGTTTTTTGCTACTTCTGTTGATTCTAAATGACTTATCGAGTTCGTTCCCACGATTTTAACATCTTTTTCGGACCCAACGGTTCGCCGCATGTGATTCGGCATAGGGCGAGGCGGATAGAAGCTCTGTGCAAGGCAGGCAACCGGTAGCTGGCGCCCACGGCGGCCCAAGATGCGCCGGCCGTTATCAACATACCTTCCAATGTCCGGCTCAAGCCCTGTTCTAAACAGGCCGCAGGGACCGCGACCCTGCAAGATCCAACCCGGCTCCGCCACAAGGTCCATATTCATAGCCTACTATAAGGCCGCGGAATTGTCAAGAACTTTGCAGGGAAGCGTCGGGCACATGGTGCGAGCGGTGCGGTATCTCCGTTAATCCGTCTCGAGGGTGGTACGCTTCAAGAACCACGTGCTGACCTAAGGGTCAGCGCCACTACCCTCTGCCGGGTAGTGGTGCAGTTTGAATTCTAGCGCGGGAGGTTTGGCACGGGAATTGCCGCTCGGTAGTGGGTCAGTTTGCGCCTGGCCCGTCACGTCTCTACAACGTAAGACTGCCCTTGAATCCGTGGTCAAACGGTGTTATACATACCCCAAAACAAAGGTGAGCCATGCCTTTCAGAAACAAAGTTGCTCTTGTTTGGGGTGGTTTAGCGACGCTGCTGTTTCTCTTGAAGGTCATTCCGTTTAATGACGCTGTAATTTTCTACGCGCTTGGGTTTGTTTGGTTTATTGAAGAATATATGGCTGACACTGATAAAAAACTAGACGAGATAATCAAGAAATTGGAAGCCCTGGATTCGCAGATGTAAAAAGGATGACAACAAATGCCGGAAATTCTTCACGTGCGTCACCCCCGCTCCAACAGAAAGAAAGCCTTTGAGATTGGGGACCTTCGGCTGTGGGTCAAGCCGGAAGGAACTTGGAGTGGACCACTGCTCCGCACCGCGTTAAAATTGGAACGCTTTTCCCGTTCTAAATGGCGCATCATTTGGTCTGGCTCCTTGAGAGTTACGGGAGACGAAGTGGAGATTGAACAGAGGTATCCCCATACGAAAAAGCAATCTTCCTGAGTAAACTCAAGTATGTAGCCGACCTAGTTGCTGACTCGTGGTGCACTGGCGAGCAGCGGCTAGCAGACCAAGGGTATAAGATCGGATAACCCATGAATCCCTCTGACCTTCCGTGGTGGGCATGGATGCTGGCCGCGCTTGTGATCGCGTTTCTGTCCTGGATGGCCTTTGTGTACGGGGAAACCAAGGACCATCGTTTCCGTGCGGTTGGATACAGCATCGGATTTATCGCCAGCCTTGTCGGTATAATCGCACTCGTCAGATTCATTAAATGGATTTGGGAAGGGTAGCAGGCAATCTATTTTCAAACCGTACCACTATCCCCTGCCGCCTTAGGTCGCTTTTTCGCGGATGTTCAGCTCGAGCTTCCAGCGCTGCGCGCCATCGCGTGAGACACACCAAACTTCGAGCGTGCCAACTTCCGTCACGCGAGTTTCCAGCCGCACCGGCAAAACCGTTCCCTCCTGACCGTCCAGCTTCAGCGTCACCTCGAGGGGGCTCAACTCTTCAATCTCGTCGCCCCAATCCTCGAGCAGGCTGCCAATCGGGTCCTGCTTGCGCAGGCTCGAGCTCAGAAAGCGAAACTCAGCCGCTTCGCCTACCACCAGACCGAACTCCCGGTCCGGAATCCTTGCCTCCGTTCCTTCTTCCATACCAAAAGGAACGACGCAGAGAGCTTTGAGCGGCGCCGCCATGCCGGGCACGGCGGGCAGGGCGCTTTCGATCCCGATGTAGTAGGTGCGGGAGGCGCCACTGCGGATGCGCACTCCCTTTCCCCGCCGCGCCTTTCCGTAGTAGGCTGCGCCGCGAGCCACGGCGTGTTCAAGATCGGGAGCATCCAGAATTTCACGCGATCCGAGCGGCTCGAAACCCTCCTCCTGCAACCAACCGTTGAGCACTTCGATGAGCCGGTCCCGCAACACCGCCGCCTTCATCACACCGCCGTTAAAAAGAACGTGCGTCGGACACGCCAGCCCGCTGCGGCCGCGGCGAATCTTCTCGAGCTCGGGACTGTCCTGAATTTGCCGCGAAAGGAAACGCGCCAGGTGTTTCGTGATGGCGGCATCGGCAGCGTAAGGCAAGCCCAGCTCCTGAAACCCAATCCGCCGTTGGCGCGCCGGCGCCTCGCTGCTCGCCACTTTGGGAAAGAACCCCTCCACCAGGGTCTGCTTCAAGTCTTCGCGAGTCAGCTCGACCTTGATCGTGCCACCCACCAGCTTGGAGCCTTTGCCCAGCAGGGCAACGGGATGCTTATGGCTCCTGGGTTCCTCGAACAGCCTTTCCTTACCCAGCCGGCACTGATGCCATAAACTGTGCAACTGCCAGATATCGATGTGATGTCCGTTCGCCTCGAGCCTCTGTTGCAACAGCCTGGCGAGCGCCAGATCCATGTTGTCGCCGCCCAACAGAATGTGCTCGCCGACGGCCACTCTCTCGAGCGCCAGTTCACCACCCTCCTCCGACACCGTGATAAGACTGAAGTCTGTTGTTCCGCCTCCGATGTCGCAAACCAGAACCAGGTCGCCCACCTTGACGCGTTTGCGCCAGCCGTCTCCCTGGCTCTCCAGCCAGGCATAAAAGGCGGCCTGCGGTTCCTCGAGCAAGGTGACGTTTTTCAAGCCTGCCTGCTCGGCGGCGCGCCGCGTCAATTCCCGGGCTTCTTCGTCAAACGAGGCCGGCACCGTGAGCAGGACCTCCTGCTGGCTCAGAGCCAGTTCCGGCTTCTGCTTCGCATGGTCGTTGTCCCACACCCGGCGCAGGTAATCGAGAAAGTGGGATGAGGCCTCCACCGGGGAGAGCTTGGGCACTTCCTCAGGAGCCTTCCAAGGCAAGATCGGCGCGGTCCGGTCGACCGCTGCATAACAAAGCCAGGATTTGGCAGAAGCCACCAGCCGTGCCGGACTCTCGGCGCCCCGTTTGCGCGCCAGTTCCCCCACCACGAACTGAGGCTCGCGCTCCCAAGGCAGCGCCAGGCTGCCCTTTGGAAAATCCAGTTCGCCGGGAAGATAAAGAAAAGAAGGCAGAAGGGTCCGCTCCTCGACCTCGTTCGCATTCACGAGCTGCGGAATTCCCTGGATAACGATCCGCCCCTTCTCATCTTCGAGGGCAGCTTCACAGTGCGCCAGCGCCGAATTGGTGGTTCCCAAGTCGATGCCAACAATGTACGTTGCGTCCAAATAATCCTCCCTAAGGAATCTCAACCTCAGCCGGGGCCACGACGGACCGCCCTGCGCCCTCAGGCAAGGAGGGCAAATTCACTTCGGAGGCGCGCCATCCCCGGTGTCGTAGTAAGCCCCGAAGGGGCGGCTTTCCTGTCACGTTCCCGATCACTTTAATGGATGCCGGGTCAAACCCCGTCTGCACGGTGACCGGGCGATCTTCCTCAGAGGCGATGATCGGCTCGAGCTTGACATAGCGTTCGAGCGCCTGCCGGCAACTTTCGTGCACACTGCGCACGGCGGCGCCGAGCTGCGCATCGGGGTACGGCGCCACATCCTCCGCCAGGAAGTCGATCAGTCGCCCCTCCCGTTGCAGCAATGCCAGCATCTGAACCGCGCGGTCATACTCAGAGGGTCTTTTTTCAATTTGTTCCTGCTTCGGTTCGGCGCCGCGGGGGGCGGCAGCCGTACCAGCCGGCGTCTGGCCCAGCGCAGAGGCAATGTCCTGCGGTATCCGACCCTGCAGCAGCAACGAGAAGAAACAACGCAAAGCGTAAGAGATTCGTTTTCCAAGCCCCATCATAGTGACTCCGATCCCCAACCGCCAGAAGGTGTGAAAAAATCAAAACAGCTCACGCAAAGCCACAAAGTCGCGAAGAAACGCAAACCGGAAGCCCCTTCTTTCCTTTGCGACCTTTGCGAACTTTGTGCCTTTGCGTGAAATCGGTTTGTTCGTCCATGAATTAGTTCACAGCTTCCGGAGCTTGGGAGTGGGTCGCCGCTGGAGGAATTCACCGAAGCGTACTGTTCCCTCCACACTCCAGTGCTGATGCCGCACATACTGAAGCACCGTTAAATCCTTGTAAACTAAGATTCTATTATACCCTAGCTGGCGATGACCACGAGTTTGGGCTGAGTATAAGTGCGGTTCAGACACTGGCAGTGGATTCCCGCCTTCGCGGGAATGACGATGTTGGGGATGGGCGCCCTGAATGTCGTCATTCCCGCGAAGGCGGGAATCCACTGCCCGCGTTCGGTTTAGTGTCTGAGCCACGGTGAGTATAAGGCAGCCGGTCGCATACAAACGATTTCGGCTTAGCTTGCTCTTCTCTTCGAACAAGGACATCCCAGGAACTGGATCTTGCAGTGCAATTCTCAAGAACCGTAACAGAGTGCGCCTCTGACGGCGTTGGAAAACCAAATGGTGGGCCTGGAGGGATTCGAACCCCCGACCCACGGTTTAGGAAACGCTCGAACCACCGTTCACCCTGTTCGGCCTCACGACTTTTCAGTCGGACACACTACCTCTCATTCGGAATCGATGCGCCAATTCTGACACGAGTATGCACCCCATGATGCACCCCGCGCGCAGCCAGCGCCGACAACCACCAACGGTTTTTCGCCGGCGTCTGATTGCATCAGGCGAATCGCACCCATTATTAGCATCTCCAAGCGCCGTCTCAAACAACTTGACGCTGGGCGCCTTCCCGCCTGCCCGAGCGCGAAGCGGCCGAGCATCTCGCCCGCAAACTGCGGGACATCCTCTGGCGCAGGCACGAAGAGGAGCGCGTCCGCTCGGAGCTGGATTCGCACCGCGTGCCGCTCGATCTCAATGCGCTCATTCCGATTCCACGGCGCGTTCTGCGCAAAGGCTTCGTCGAAGCCGGGCAGGACTGGATGTGGGCGAACTGGGGGGTGCGCTGGCCGATCCGGCGCGTCACCTTCGCTATCGAGCGCCGCGACACCAGCGGCGTCAAGCCGGTCGCCGTTTTCTGGTTCCTGTCCGAAGACTGGTCGCCATGGATCGCGCTTCTGCACATGCGCGAACGCTGGCCGGAGTTGCGGTTCGAGATGAAAGCGGGGTATTTGGAGATGGGTGGAAGTCGTAAAACGCGGGGGAGCTAGGCAGCTAAGCATCCCCCGTTGCTTCGATCAAAGAAATCTCGTCTAGCAAGCGTGCAACGCGCCCCTGGAGTGTCGGTGTCTCGTTACCACCTCTCCGTCTCGGCGGAACTTGTTTCACCGGAAGCCTAGGCGAAGACCAGGCGAATATGTTAGGCTGTGCTTGTGACCGAGCAGCACAAGTTTGCTTTACTGTTTGCTGCAACGATTCTGGCGGTGCGTTGCCTTGCCGATGTCGGGGATAAGCCAGGCCCTGCTCGGGACGCCGCCATTGCGGACGCAGTACCAAAGGCAGAGCTGATTTCGCGGAGGATTGACCACCGCTACCCGCCCGCTGGTTAGCAGCTTTGCCTCGGAGTCTGAGATGGGTTCCTTGATCCTTTTTGTCCGCAGGCTGACCACCTTTCTGCTCGCCTCGTTTCTCTGGATTCATGCCCTCTTCTTCTGGAATGTCCAGACGCGCCTTGTCGCCGGACTGTCGCGGTACATGCACCTGACCATGTCAGAAGTAACGCTCTTCATTCTGTTATTTTTGTTTTCCATCCTCTGCTCATCTGGATGGTGGGGTGCCGTAAAGAGCGCACTTTACATCTACTTTTTTCCTTTTGCCCTGGCGATCTATTTCTTCATCTTGCTCTTTCTGGCGCTCAAAGGCATTAATGCTTGGTTCAGCAAGGATCAACCGGCGGTGGCCGGGCCTAGTCTCAGCGAAATCGTCGTTCTACCCACCCCGGCTCCGCCCGCGAAGATCGTCATTGCACAACCATCGGTGCGCGCGGCGAAGAAAACCTCCAGCCTCTTCTCCGTCGGTACGCGTCCATTTAGGCGCTTCACGCTACTGTGGTGCGCCCTTCTGCTCTTTGCCACCCATAAGCCCGTCCTGTGGTTAAGCTTGGCCGCAGTTCTGTGCGTGCTTGCGCTGCGAATCACGACAATCCTCAAGTTGACTCTCTTTTCGCGCTCCTGGTTAGAGAAGATTGGAGCGGCATTTTACACCCGCCTAAACACCATGCTCGGTATATTGGCGACGGTTACCCCAAAAACGGAGGTCACCAAGGAGCTAAAAGACCTGTGGCAACAGCTTGGCATATGGGAGAGAGTGTCCGGCTTCTTAAGCAATAAATACTTGTTATCTCGATGGGCAAGCCTTCTCGTCGGCGCTTTCTACGTTTGCATATATCTTTACATAGCTCTGCTGTTTTCCTTCGTCTATTTCGGCATTGCCAGAGTTAGCGGGCTGAATTTGCCATGGTCCGAGGCGGCAGTGAACTCAGTATTCATCCCGCTGTACGTTAGGGAATTGCCCAAGACTTTCTTTATGCGCTTCGCAGGGGGAGCGCAATGGACGCTCATTGTGGTCGTAGGTTTCGGGACCTTTTGGAACTATTTCCATAGACGACTCGAGGCGGTCCATACCGGCGCATTAGAAATTAGCGACGTACTCGCCGATGAGGGGGTCCGTGCAAGGTACAAGCTTCTCGAATCGAAGGTCAAGCCAACCAAATGGACAGAGGCTCCGCAAACTCCAATGCCAGATGAGAAAAAGGGGAAGAGAAAAAGTAGCAGGCAAAAGCGAGGGCGTTGACGTTTAGCCATGGACGATGGATCGCGGCGGCACGCGGTGTGGGGCTGGCGGACGTTTTTTTGCGTCAGGGATTGTCACGGCGGGCCCGGACCAGGGCTATATATTGTACGTAACAAAACCCCCTTTTTGAGGGTGTTTTGCGCAAGTAAATATTGATAGAGATGGTCAAGTGTGATATTTTATTCATCAAAACCCCCTTATTCAGGGTGTTTTGTGAGGAAGAATATCATGGATTCCACTGTCCGGACCTTGGGACCGCAGGAAAGCCGGGTCGTGCTTGCCCTTGCCGAACAGAAACGGCGGGAAGTGGGCCGGCCGGAGATTATCAAATTGCTGGGTGCCAGCGCCAAGGCGGCGGACAACGTTATTGAATCCCTGCGCCGAAAGGGCTGGCTTGAGCGGGCGAGCTGGGGAAAGTACCTCTTCATCCCGCCTGACCAGGGACCCGATGCGGTGGGCGAAACCAATCTGCTCGCGCTTGCGAGCCGTATCGCCGATCCCTACTATGTCGGATACGGCAGTGCGGCTGGGTATTACGGACTGACAACGCAACATCGCAGAGTGATTGTCGTGGTCACGCCGGTGCGAGTGCGGGAGCGGAGGGTGGGGGAGGGGCGGGTGCGTATCGTCAATCCCAAGCCTGGCAAATTCTTCGGATTCGCCCCTGTCGACGTATTCGGTTACAAGGTCATGATTTCTGACCGCGAGAAGACGGCCATCGACTGCATCGACCGCCCAGCGCTGGCCGGTGGTGTGGGAGAAGCCGCCGCCATTCTGGCAACCGCGAGCAGCCGTTTCGATTGGTCTAAAGCGGCGGACTATCTCAAACGGATCGATTCAACAGCGCTGGTCCGCAGATTCGGTTGGGTGATGGATCACGTGAAGGCGGACATGCCCGCCGATATTCACGAACGGCTGCTCTGGCTCGCGGCGCGAGGCCCTCGGACATGGATGGGGCCAAATCCCGTGCGCAAGGTGCAGGGCGCCATCGGCTACGACAAGACGTGGCATCTATTCGTCAACGTGTCGCGCGAAGAGCTGCGCGAGAGCGCCGGGCTCGGCCGGCGAAAAGCGCTGAAGAAGGACGGGTAGGCATGCTCACACTGCCTGAGGTGCGGCGTTACTCCACTCAATC
>Ga0326728_10009858_pt1 | contig 22688 bp, 13 predicted proteins | sample MB3enrmetagenome_FD_207602 | JGI IMG/M metagenome (GOLD analysis project Ga0326728, IMG submission 207602) | Lab enriched peat soil microbial communities from McLean, Ithaca, NY, United States - MB31MN | ecosystem: Environmental > Terrestrial > Soil > Wetlands > Peat | place: USA: New York... | reverse complement strand
AAGGAAAAAACAGATCGTCGGAGTGATCCGGGGAACCACCAGGGTTGCCCCAACGACGGTCGCGAACGGCTTGGAAGTGAATATAACGTGACCAAACCTCAAAAAAGTCACAAACTCTCAGCATGACGATCTTGGTTTTTCAACAGCCTGACAGAGGTAGAATGGCAAGAGGCCGAACAGGAAGAGAGCGACCATGACAGCTTTTGCCAAGGATTGCCTGGAAGGAAAAACCGTGCTGATCACGGGCGGGCTCGGTGCGATCGGCAGGGTAGTAGTCTCAGCTCTGCTGGCGCATTCAGCCCGAGTGGCGGTGAACGATGTCCTGGGTGCGGACCAAGCCGCGCAACTGGGGAAGCAACTCGCCTGGGCAGCCGAAAGATTCGTCTATGTGCGCGCCGATGTCACCAAGCCCGCGGGGGCTGGCGAGCTTGTCAACAAAACTCTCGAGGCTTTCGGGCGCCTCGACGTGGCCCTTTGCCATGCCGGGATGGCCCAGACTTGTCCCATCCTTCAGTATTCGGAAGAAGAATGGGACAGGATTATGGACCTGAACTTGAAGAGTGCATTTCTCGTGGCGCAGGCTTCGGCGCGGGTTATGGTGGAGCGAGGGATCAAGGGGAAAATCATTTTCACGTCGTCGTGGGTGCAGGATGTCCCTTGGCCGGACATTACCCCGTACAACGTGACAAAGAGCGGGATGAAGATGCTCATGAAGGGGATGGCGCGGGAGTTGGCGAGCAATGGCATTCGGGTTAATGCGGTGGCCCCCGGTATCGTGGGAGTGGGTATGGGCAAGCGCCAGTGGGACACCGAACCGGATTACCGTCGCCGCGCGGAGCGCGCGATTCCTTTGGGTTACCTCCAACCGCCCGAATCCGTGGCGGATGCCCTCATCTTCCTGTGCTCCGATGCTTCGGACTATATCACCGGAACAACCTTGCTGGCTGATGGAGGCTGTAGCCTCTATCCCATGGATTGATGCCATGAAAATCACTGCAATCAGGACCTCGGTGGTCAACGCCGAGATGCGCAACTGGGTATTCGTGAAAGTGGAGACCGACCTGCCGGGCCTCTGCGGATGGGGTGAGGCGTCGCTCGAATGGAAAACCAGGGCGGTGGTGGGAGCCGTCGAGGACCTTGCTCCTATGATTGTGGGGGAAGACCCCACCCGGATCGAGCACCTCTACCAGAAACTCTACCGGCAGTCTTTCTGGCGGCTGGGCGTGATCGGCATGAGCGCCATTAGCGGCATTGAACAGGCCTGCTGGGACATTTTTGGTAAGTCGCTTGGCCTCCCCGTTTATAAGTTGCTTGGCGGAGCGGTGCGTGAGCGGGTGCGCATGTACACTCATCTGGGCGGCGGAAACATGAGATCGGTTTACGAGACTTTTGACCCGGCGCCACTCATCGACTTGGCGCTCGCAGTGGTGGCCAAAGGTTATACAGCTGTCAAAGTGGTGTGCGTCCCCTATTCTGAGCCTTTGATGAGTGTGCCTTACGTGAAGAGATTTGCTCAGGCCATCGAAAGGCTGCGGCGCGCGGTGGGAGACGCGGTGGACATCATGATTGACTTTCACGGCCGAACCTACCCGGCGATGGCTATCCAGTACATCAATGCGGTCAGCGAGTTCAGTCCTTTCTTCTGTGAGGAGCCGGTTCCACCTGAGAACGTAGCTGCCTTGCGGGAAGTGCGCCGGGCGGTCCGCGTGCCCATCGCCACCGGAGAAAGGCTGGTGACAAGGCACCAGTTTCGCGAAATCTTTGAGCAGCAAGCCTGTCATATTATTCAGCCTGACCTCTGCCACTGCGGGGGCCTGCTCGAAGGAAAGAAGATCGCGGCCATGGCGGAGGCCTACTATATGGGCGTGGCCCCGCATAACCCTCTGGGCCCGGTGGCCAATGCAGCCGCCCTGCATTTCGCTCTTTCCACCCCCAACTTCCTCATCCAGGAAGATATGCTCGCGGATGTCCCTTGGCGATGGGAGGTGGTCCGCCACTCTCTCCAAACCCGCGAGGGCCACTGGCTGAAGACGGAAGAGCCCGGACTCGGTGTAGAGGTCAACGAAGAGGAAGCAGCAAAGCACCCCTTCCAGCAAGAAGTGATGCAATCCGCCACCATCCGAGCAGGCGATGGAGCAATCCTCGATTGGTAGCTAAACACGCAGATTGATTTGCTCGGTCACGGCGCCCTCTCTGTGCCAGCCGGATCAAGTCACCAAGGAGGCCCTCACCCTTGAGTCAAACATCCAGAAGACGCTTCGTTAAGGAGATGGGGTTGGCGGGGCTTGCGGCTCCCCTGCTGGTTTCGCCGCCGGCTAGGTCGGCTCCTCGAGAGGGCGCTCGAGATTGCCCAATGACAATCAGACGCCCGCTCGAAGGCGAGTGGCAGTTCCGATTGGACCCGAAGAGCGTGGGGGAATCTCAGGGCTGGCATCTCCCGAGCGCATCAAGCGATGGATGGTTGAGAGTTACCGTCCCACACACCTGGCAGGTGTCCGAGGATTCGGCGGAATACCTGGGGGTGGCGTGGTATCGGCGCACATTTGAACTCCCGGAAGCGTGGTCCGGCACGGTTATTCGCCTGAAATTCGAAGCAGTGTTTCACAGCGCCGTCGTGTGGGTGAACGGCGAACAAGTTGGGAGCCATCTTGGCAAGGGGTACACGTCCTTTGCCTTCGACATTTCCGCCGCCACACGCCCGGGAAAGGCCAACACAATTTCCGTCAAAGCGGATAATTCCTTCGATCAAAACATGCTACCGCGCGGTAATTCCTACGATTGGACGCCGGACGGTGGGATCATTCGTCCCGTGAGCTTGCTCATAACCCCAAAGACATTTATCGAACGGGTTGATGTGGATGCCCAACCCGACTTGAACACATTCCATGCCAGCCTTGCCATTCGCGCCACTCTGAGGAATTCCAGCGCCAGCGCAAAACAGATCGAAATAGCTTACGAAATCCTTGAAGACGACACGGACCGAGTCGTGCTGCGCATCGAGCGGGCGGCGATGGCATCGCTCGAGCCAGGGGCGAACGAAGAAGTCTCGCTTCCCCCGGGTGAATTGCCCAACCCTCGACTCTGGCATTTCGATCATCCCCACCTGTACCGACTGGTAGTGACGATCGAGACAGACGGCGAGCCGCTTCATACCTGTTCGACCACCTTCGGGGTTCGCAAGATCGAGGTGAGAGACGCCGGCTTCTATTTCAATGGTGAGCGCGTCCGGCTTATGGGGGTCGAGCGCATGGCGGGTAGCAACCCCGAATACGGGATGGCTGAACCCGCTGCCTGGATTCTTCACGACCACCATGATCTGAAAGAGCTCAATTGCGTCTTCACCCGCGCCCACTGGCAGCAAGACGATCGCGTCCTCGAGTACTGTGACCGGAATGGAATTCTGCTGCAAGAGGAAGTGCCGACCTGGGGGGGCGAAACGTTCAGCGGCATGAGTGACCAGCCCTCCCCGGAAATCATGGAGAATGGCCTTGAGCAGTTGCGAGAAATGATCGAGCGCGACCGCAACCATCCCTGCATTTTCTCCTGGGGGCTTTGCAACGAGATTAACGGGCAGAACGCGGCGGCCTACCAGTTCGCCCAGCGCATGTACGAGGAGGCAAAGAAGCTCGATCCGAATCGCTTGCGCTCCTATGCCTCGAATTCGCTCAATAAAACGCCCGAAAAGGATGTGGCCGGGCTGATGGATTTTATTGAATGGAATGAATACTACGAGAGTTGGTACAAGGGCGGCGTGGAGGACGTGAAGCGCAACCTGGAAGAGATCCACCGCGCTTTTCCTGATAAGCCCATTGTGATTTCCGAATACGGGTACTGCGCATGCACAGTGGACCGGCCGGAGAACGATCCGGTTCGCACCCGGATTCTGCGTGAGCACGACGACTCCTACCGCCAGTATCCTTATGTAGGCGGTGCGATCTTTTTCTGTTATAACGATTACCGCACGCATATGGGTGACAAGGGGATCGGCGTATTGAAGCAACGTGTTCACGGAGTGGTGGACGTTTACGGGGCCCGCAAGACGTCGTTTGAGGCGCTGCGGCAGGAATCGAGTCCTGTGCAAGCACTCAGGCTGGCGCCGGAGGGGAATTCCTTGACGGCAACCGTGGAGGCACGTCGCACGCTTCCTGCCTACACGCTCGAGGGCTACGCGCTAAGGTGGATTGTCTACGTTCGAGGCAACCTGCCGATGGAGCAGCATGAAGCCCCACTGCCTCGCCTCGCCCCCGGCAAGTCGGCCACAGTTTCGTTGAGCTTCCGGGAAGAAAACCCGACCCACATTCGGGTCGAGGTTATTCGTCCCACCGGCTTTTCGGCAATGACCACGATTTGGAAAGCGTGAGGGGCCGAGGGCGGGTTACGCCGTTCTTCGTGCCGTGCATCGTAGGGGCGACTCCGCCGGCTGGCGGATGGTCGTCCCGCAGGCGCGGGGCAGGCATAAGGCCTGACCCTACTAGTTTGTGGCGCGAGGGAGTCTTTGATGAGCGACCATTTTTGGCTTGGCATGGCGGTCATTTTCATCAGTGGAGCGTTGAATGGAAGCTTTCCGCTGCCCATGAAGTACACGCGTCAGTGGAAATGGGAAAACACCTGGCTGGTTTTTGCCGCTACGGCGTTGCTGATCATACCGTGGCTGCTGGCAGCGGGCTTCGTGCCCCACCTCGAGGATGTCTATCGAGGCGTTTCCAGCCGCGCACTCCTTGCCCCTCTGGTCTTCGGCTTTCTGTGGGGCATCGCTCAAGTGACCTTCGGTCTGGGTATTAGTGCCGTGGGTATGGCGCTGGCGTTCGCGGTGGTGGCCGGCCTGTCTTGTCTGGCGGGGTCCCTTGTACCCTTGTTGGTCCTTAACCCCGCAGACTTGCTCCGGCCGCGGGGCATCCTATTGCTCGTCAGCATGCCCATCCTCTTTGCCGGCCTCGCTCTCTATGGCATGGCAGGCCACCGGAGAGAGAAGGAGCAGAAGCCTGCCGGCGCCGCTGCCAGCGCAGTCGCTATGACTTTTATGACCGGGCTTGCCATTTGCATCTTCACCGGCATCTTTGGGTCGAACCTTAATCTCGGCTTCGCTTTCAGCGGCCAAATTCTCGAAAAGGCAATTGCCCTGGGTGCTATCCCGGTTACCTCAACTTATGCCTCGTGGGCGCTGGTGCTGGGCGCCGGCTTCATTCCTAATCTGCTCTATTGCTTCCTGCTGCTGTTTCGTAACGGGACCTGGTCTCTTTTCCTGAAACCAGGCTGGGCAAGAGAGACCAGCCTGGCAATTGCCATGGGCTTGCTCTGGCTCTCGGGGATGGTAGGTTATGGCATCGGCGCCACGCTGGTAGGAAAGTACGGAACTTCCCTTGGCTTTGCGCTGTTCATTACCGCAATGATTCTCTCTTCGAACTTCCTAGGCATCCTGACGGGAGAATGGAAAGCCACTTCCCTGCGGACCCGGAGGGTGCTGACGGCGGCGGTGGTGGTAATCCTGATTTCCGTGCTTGTCCTGAATCTTGGTGGGCTCTTCTAGGGAGGTCTCCGGGAATCAAGGCGTTTCAGGCCGGCGTGCCAGGCGGCGTCCAAGGCGCGCTCGAATTCGGCCGGCGTAACGCGCCGGTTGATTTCGGCGTGGTCAGACCTTGAGACCTTTCCCGCGGGTTGGTACTGGGCCATGACGTTGACGTAGGTTTCCGGAGACAATTCATCCGCGATCCACTGCATCACGGCTCGCGTGCCTGCCACATCTCCGGGCATCACCAAGTGGCGGATGAGCAAGCCGCGCCGGGCAAGCCCATCCTGCGCGATGACCAGGTTTCCGACTTGGCGGTGCATCTCCTTAATAGCGCGGCGCGCGACCTCAGGATAGTCCGGGGCCCTCGAATATTTCCGTGCCATTTCCGAATCCCAGTATTTGAAGTCGGGCATGTAGATATCCACCAACCCGTCGAGCAGTGCGAGGCTCTCCATGGAATCATAGGCGCTGGTGTTGTAAACAAGCGGCAGCCTGAGGCCTCGTTCAATGGCGAAAGGCAGCGCTTCCACGATCTGCGGCGCCACATGCTCCGGGGTGACGAAATTGATGTTATGGCAACCCTGGGCCTGAAGTTCCAGCATCATGGCGGCAAGCTCGCGCGGCGGCGCTGGCGCACCACTCACCCGCCAACTGATGTCGAAGTTCTGGCAGAAAACACAACGCAGGTTGCAGCCCGTAAAGAAAATTGTGCCGGAGCCTTTCCAGCCGCGCAGGCAGTCTTCCTCGCCATGATGCGGAAAGTGGCTGGAGACGACGGCATGACGGCCCGTCTTGCAGACTGCGAACTTGTCTTCTAAACGGTTGACCTTGCAGCTTCGCGGACAGGCAGTGCAGGATTGCAGCAATTTGAGAGCCCGCTCCACCCGTGGCCCCAGCTCATCACGAGCATAAGCCCGCAGATAGGCGGGTTCGAAGGTTTCAGACTTGGAGGTGGTCATCCCCTGCATTATTAACTCTCTCATGTATGAATTATATTCCTGAATTAAACCCGGATTTGCAAATTGCGGGGTGCTGTTCCACTCCGACCCGTTAGATTGCAGGCGCTTCGACGAAAGCCGCGGATGAGCAGAACAGTGGGGCTGAGAATGCTTCACTGTGAGCCCGAGTCCCTCCGAAGTAACCCCTCACCCGGCCCGCGCTGGCTGGTGAAAACGCCGGACGCGGTCCCTCTCCCCAAGGGGCGCCCCTACGTCGATCCTCAGTAGGCTGCCTCGGGTCCTTTGTGGGGCCGCACTTTCTTCATCAAGAACATGAAGGGAATCATGCTCAGGGTGGCGACAGCCATCAGCCAGAAATCATCGAGGAAAGCAAGCATGGAGGCATGGCGCATTAGCAATCCGTAGGCCAGGCCTTGCGCCTGGTGGGCCGCCTGAATGGGATCCGATCCCTGTGCCACCAGCATTTGCTTGGCGCCACTCAGCATCGCCTGGTAGGCGGAGTCGAGCGGAGTCATGTGGCTCACCAGCACCGCCTGATGGAATTGGGCACGCCGCGCCAGCATCGTCACCACGCCCGCAATGCCAACACTTCCTCCAATGTTGCGCGCCAGGTTGATGATGCCGGTGGCATTGTTAATCTTCTGTTTGGGAATGAAATAGAAGGCCATGACGTTTATGGGCACGAAGAGGAAAGCCATTCCGGCAGATTGATAAACTCTCGCCACCATGGCCGTACGAAAATCGACTTCAAGGTTGAAATTCGCCATGTGAAACAGCGAGAGTGCCAGCATCGACAGGCCGCACACCACCAGCCACCGTGATTCGAATCGGGTGAGCAGCTTTCCCACTACGGGCAGCAGGAATATCACCAAGATTCCTCCCGGGGAAAGCACCAGCCCGCTCAAGAGTGCGGTGTACCCCAGCAGGGTCTGGAGGAAGATCGGAAGCAACGCGGTGCTGCCATAAAGCACAACTCCCAGCATGAACATCGTCAGGGTGGCGATGAGGAAATTGCGTTCCTTGAGCAGGTGAAAATCCACCGCCGGATCTTCTCTCGTGAGCTCCCACAGAAAGGCGCCCAGGAGTCCGACCGCCGCCACGACCGAGCACCAGACGATGAAACTCGAACCGAACCAATCCTCGCGCTCGCCCTTGTCGAGGACCACCTGGAGAAATCCCAGTCCGACACTCAGCAGACCAATGCCGATGTAGTCAATCTTGGTCCCTTCGCGGAGGCTCTTCCGCACAAGGAACGGCGGGTCAAAGATAAGGAAGAGAGTAAGCACGAGCGAGATCACTCCCACCGGAATGTTGATGAGGAAAATCCAGCGCCAACTGTAGCTGTCCGTGATCCAGCCGCCCAGGGTGGGACCGATGATGGGCGCCAGCACCACACCCATCCCGAAGATCGCCATGGCCATGCCCCGTTTCTCCTTGGGGAAGCTTTCGAGCAAGATGGCCTGCGAGATGGGCTGTAACGCGCCCCCGCCCGCGCCTTGCAGAACCCTGAAGAAGACAAGCAGTGGAAGGCTGGGGGCGAGCCCACAGAGCATGGAGCTGACCGTGAAGATGGCCACGCAGGTCATGTAGAAGCGTTTGCGTCCGAAGAGCGAGGAAAACCATCCGGTGAGCGGCAAGACTATGGCATTTGAGACCAGGTAGGAGGTGAGCACCCAGGTGCTCTCATCTACTCCAGCCGAGAGGTTGCCGGCGATGTGAGGCAAGGCCACATTGGCCACGCTGGTGTCCAGCACCTCCATAAAGATCGCCAGCATTACTGTGAAAGCAATTATCCAGGGGTGGGTTTCACCGTTTTGTCGGGCTCGCGACAGAAGAGTTCGCATATGAAGGCCACAACGGAAGTTGGCTTCGCAGCCTGCGAACCTGTTACTCTTTGGACTCTAAGGCTAACCTGAAAGGCCTGATTAGTGGAAGAGACGAATTGTCCCCGGCAGAGCACCTAGGGTTTCCGTTTTCAAATGATGGCTGGGTTGCAACTTTGCCTCCCACCGTTACGTAGTACGCGGTAATGCTGACAACTAACGAAGGATTCCGATTTATCGAGGCTGACTATGATACAAAGAGGCGTGGCCCTTATTTTTGCGACAAGTCTGTTGACCGCCGTCGCCGCGGCGCAGTCCGTGTCGAGTTCGCCGGTCCCATCCAACGCCGAGATTCGGAAGATCCTCGTCGAGCGCATCGATACCTTTCACCAGGGCGTTGGAATCGTGGTGGGTGTCATCGATGCGCACGGGCGCCGCGTAGTTGCGTACGGCAGCTTCGAGAAGGGCGATGTGCGGCCACTTAACGGCGACACGATCTTCGAAATCGGGTCGGCAACGAAGGTGTTCACGTCGCTGTTGCTCGCTGACATGGTCCAGCGCGGCGAAGTCACGCTGTCGGACCCGGTGGCGAAGTATCTTCCCCCCGAGGTCAAGGCGCCGGAGCGCGGCGGGCGCACAATCACGTTGGTGGACCTTTCCACCCACACTTCCGGCCTGCCGCGGTTGCCCTCCAACCTTCAGCCCAAGGATCCGGCCAATCCCTATGCGGATTACACGGTGGAGCGACTCTATCAATTCCTTTCGACCTATCAACTGACGCGCGACATCGGCACGCAGTTTGAATACTCCAATTTGGGAGGCGGGCTGCTGGGGTTTGCTTTGGCGCGCCGTGCCGGCATGGACTATGAGGCGCTGGTGCATTCGCGCATCACCGGGCCACTCGGCATGAACAGCACCGGAATCACGCTTACACGGGAAATGAAAGCGCGGCTCGCGGTGGGGCACAATGCCGACCTGAAAGCGGTGCCCAATTGGGACTTTCAGGTGCTGGCCGGCTGTGGCGCTTTGCGATCGACTGTCAACGACCTGCTGACCTTCCTCGCGGCCAACCTTGGCTACTTGAAATCGCCACTGGCTCCGGCGATGGCCTCGATGCTGGCGGTGCGCCGGTCGACGGACTCTCCCCGTCTCGGCGAGATCGGTCTGGGGTGGTTAGTTACCAAACCTTCGAGCGACGAGATCGTTTGGCACAACGGTGGAACGGGGGGCTACCGATCGTTCGTTGGCTTCGAACCGAAAACCCGCGTCGGAGTCGTCGTGCTCTCAAACACATTTACGGCGGTCGGCGTTGACGACATCGGAATGCACCTGTTGGACTCCTATGTTCCCTTGCTGCCGCCGCCGATAGAGCACAAAGAGATTGCCGTTGATCCGAAGCTGTTCGACGGATACGTGGGGCAATATCTACTGGCGCCGAATTTTATTCTGACCATCACGCGCGAAGGCGATAAGCTTTTCGCCCAAGCCACGGGCCAGCCGAAGGTCCAGATTTTTCCGGAGAGCGAGCGGGAGTTCTTCTACAAGGTCGTCGATGCCCAAATCACCTTTGAAACCGACAGCACGGGCCGGGCAATCAGCCTTACTTTGCATCAGAACGGAGCGAACCTACCAGCAAAACGGGTTGAGTAACGTTCAGCAGTGGCGTGCTGCCCCGCCTCGATTCACGGGAAAATGGGCACGATCGACATCCGCGCCAAGAAGCTCATCCTCGCGCTGGCTGGGTAGTTGCGTTGGCTCGCGCCGAAAATGCGCGCCCCTGTCACTGTTGCTCGCGGAGATCACCGTGGATTTGGAGCCAGTCGAGGAAGGCCGTTACGACCTGGTGGTCGAACTGCGTATCGGAGCAACGGCGTAATTCGGCTAGGGCATCCTCGAAAGTGCGGGCACTCTTGTAACGCAGGTCGGAAACCATATTGTGAAAACATTCAGCCACAGCCACGATTCGCGCTCCCAGCGGAATCGTGTCCCCAGCCAACCCGTCTGGGTAACCCTTGCCGTCATAGCGCTCGTGGTGGTGGCGCACAATGCGCTCAATAGCTTTCACTTTCAGTGGTTCCAACATATTTGCGCCCCAGGCCGCATGGTTCTTCATGATCTCGAACTCTTCCGCCGTCAGCAGCGTGGGCTTCCTGAGCACGGACTCAGGCACGTGGAGCTTGCCGATATCGTGAACGAGGCCCGCCAGACGGACTTCCTCGATTTCTGCCTCGGATAATCCCGCCTGTATGCCGATTTGGGCTGCCAGCCTCGAAACCGCCTGAGAATGGTCCTTCATATAGGGGCCTTTGGCTTCAACGGCGAAAGCGAGGCCAGTGATCGTGTCCCAAAGCGGCTTCATCTGCTCGAACTTGTCCTGGTAGTGGCTGAAGGTGCTGGGGGCGGTGGAAAACACCCGTTTCACCTCCACTCCCAGATACGCTTCCAGCAGCCGCTTATCACGTTCCGCATTCCCTGCCTTGGGGCCCAGCGAAGCCACCTTCACGCAGTTCCCGCTACAGTGTTTGGCAAGGTGCAATCCGGAATCCGCAGCCCTTAGAACTTCCTCTTGGGTTCGACCGTGGTCCGGGAAGGTCGCGATCCCAAAGCTTGCCGTCACCTCGTGTGCGCGCAGGAAGTCGTCCGCTTCCACGGCGGCCCGCAGGCTCTCCGCCAGAATTTCAGCTTGTTGCGTGTTTGTCTCGGGCATCAGGATGGCGAACTCATCCTCCCCATACCGTGCCACCACATTGGGTTGCCTCGATTGGGCATCGAGCAGGGCGGCCACAGCCGTCAGCACTTTATCGCCTTCCAGCCGGCCCATGCGGTCATTGACCTGCTTGAACCTGTCGAGGTCCATCATAGTCAGGCAGAACTGACGGCCGGTGTGGGTTGACCGTCGCCATTCACCGTCCAGCGTTTCCCTGAAGTAGGGATGGGTCTTGAGACCCGTCAGACCGTCGGTGATGACCTCCTCCTCGGAACACCGCTGGGCGCGCACATTGTGCGCTGCGATGGCCAACTCGGGTTCGTCGTAACGGTTTGGGGAACCCGTCTTCCACGCTCGAAGATCAAGTTTGGTAAAGTAACGCCCCCCACGCCGCCTCACTCCAATGACGGCTCCTGCTAGCAAGGCAATTGACACAATGATTACCCAATCTAGCAAGGCCATCTGTTCCTTCCTTTGCCGTGCTCGGCACTGGCAGCGCGAGCCTCCCGCTCTTCTGGCAGGAGTAACCTAGATTCTATCCATGTAGGAGCGAGTATTCAATGGCGGGGTGTCTGCGCCACCCAGGCAACTTGCGCGTCGCAGGAGATGATTTCCTGCAGCTAGGACTTGGTGCGCCGGGGATTGATCGCGAACTTGTCATCGATGGAAAGTTCAAGGCGTGGGAGCCTCGCGTTGCGGCTTGTGGCTGAGTCTTCGACGAATGTCAGGCCAGAATTCCTTAACCACGATGGTAATCGTGTCATACGCGACCTGCGTGCCCCATACGCTTGCGGTATTCGGCAAATTCCGATCGTCCCGTGGATGGTAGCTGTAGGTGGAAATGCTGGCTGCAAGCGCACTTCCGATGATCTCGGAATAATTGAACTGCTGGTGCCCGGAGTCGGTGCGGGTGACAAAGATCCGGCTTATTGCGTAGCCGGTACGATGCCAAAACGTCCCCGTGCCCGACTGGTAGAAGCGAGGGTCTTGCCGCAACAGTGAGGGAAGGATGGCTTGCACTGCGAAATTTTCGATAGTACCGTCCGCAAACATTGCCCCGTAGCGCTTACCATAGCCGGCGGCCCCTTGCCCGAAGCCCGGTTCGCTATTTTCAGCCTGGCTGATGCCGGCAAGAGCACCGTACCAAGGGTACTCGACAAGGTCGAACGAGCCTCGCGCTACCACTTTGAATTTTTGCCATGAAGTGAGGGGCGGTAACTGGCCGGCATTCTGCATAGTGAGAAAGTTAGGCAGAGTATAAAAAAGCCGATCATTGGAAGTGCCGCTTTGCGGGTTTTCCACCGCTTTCGAATCAGCGTTGTTCTTGTCTCCCGCCTTGGATTGGTCCTTCGAGGACGTAGCTCCAGCCGGTTGTTCTTGTGCGACAGCCGGAAGAGCGGCTAATAAGAGCGCCGTTATGACTTTGCCCAGCAGCGTCCTTAGGGACGGCCGGCTTCGGTTGTTCATCTCTCTCACCTTACCTCGCTTGCGTACGTGCCCCAGGCAATGCGGCTGGCCTGTCCCCACATTCGGAGTGCTGTTGTTTTGATTCGCAATCGGAGGAAAGAGTTTCCTTTCCCACAAAACAGATTAGTCTCAAGGGTGCAGAAGAGGTACACTGCCCTGATCTCAAACACTCATAGGAATGCGAAAGTAACTTGCGACCGGGGAGGCGAAATATGAAACGGCGTGACTTCATAAAGTCTGGACTAGTTTCACTGGCATCAACGAGTGCACTTGGCTCAGGGGCCTTTGGCGAACCTGGGGTGGGGGAGCGGTTCGAGGAGGGCCGGAAGCTTGAGTTGGGGAACAAATACATGGATTGGAGTTTCCTCATGACCGCCGGCAGCATTAGGAGCGTCGGTCTGCGCAGCAAATTGAGTGGGCGTGACTATGAGCTCAGGGATTCCAAGGAATTCCGGATTGCTCTCTCCCAGTCCAGGTCACGGATCGAGATCCCCTGGTGGTATGTCCAATTGGGTCCGCATAACGACAATACCCCCCCTGACAACGAGCAGGGACTCAGGGTGGGATTTCACCTCACGGATTACCGGGGCGAAGAGCAGTGGGGCACAACGCTCAATCTCCTGTTGCGAGGAGGTGACAGGGTGGAAGCCCCGCCGGTTTTCAACGGTTACGGTTGGTTCCGGCAATGGTTCGAACTGCCCAAGGACGCCGACGGGGAGCCCATCGTATTCTGCCTGGGAGGCTACACGCAGGAGGATTGGAACCAGTACTGGCTTTTCCTGAATGGAAGACTGATTGGTAACTGGCAAAAATCAGGCCGTTGGCGGACCCCTGAAGAACTGAGCCTCGCGCCCGGATCGCCTGAGTACGCGGCTTTGCGCTTTGGGCCTGGGGAAAAGAACCTGCTCGCCATTCGTGCTTATCAAGTAGACAGGCGGTTTGAAGGAATCCGCGAAGAGATCATGGATCGTTATATTTTCGAGGGCCGGCTTTGTGACCAGTTCATCAGCGTAGGGCAACCTTACGTTCAAGTATCGGATTTCAAGCTGAACCGGTGGCGGCAGGAAGGGACGAGCGAACGGCCGGGATACGTCTTCGAACTCAGCAACCCGGAGCAGCAACTGGACCTCACCGCCCACTTTGAACTGGATGATTTTGTTCGCCGGAAGTGGTTCGAAATCAGAAACGCTTCCTCACGCGACCGCTTGCTGCTTGATGTTGACGTGGACGATTTCGCGACCCAGGCCTCGACAAGCGAAGGGGACATGGGGTTTCCCGTCCTTGTCGAGAAGGAACTGTTTTGTGCCATCGAACACCCCGCCGGCGTGAGCCAGGGTATGGACGGGCGCGTCCGTCTGCGACACTTCCCAGGTAAGAAGCTGGGACCCGGCGAAAGCTTGAAAAGCAAGGTGTCCATCGTGGGGGTTGGGCCAAAGGAGGGTGGCCGCCAACAGTTCGTGGACTACATCCAGGCTCATAGCCCTCGGAAAGGCATGCGGGCCATCTACGATCCACTTGGAATTAATGGCTTTCCCGACGATCCAAGCTGGACTTTGAACGACGTGGAAATGCTGGAAACCATGGAGCTGCTGGAAAAATGGCAGAAACGCGGCATCAAATTCGACTATTACGTCCCCGACGTGGGCTGGCAGGACTGGACGGGCGACCTGACGCGCTTCTGGCCTCACGGTTTTCCTGAAGGTCCCGGAAAGGTAATCAAGAGGGTGAATGAACTGGGGATGAAGTGGGGTCTCTGGTTCGCCTCAAGCTGGGCAGACTGGTCTTGCGGCCTCAATCCTAAGATTGAGGCGAGCAGAGCCGTAGTGGGGGGAGGCAAGTGGCCTGATTTTCAGTTCAGGGATAGTTTCGACACCATGGACGGAAGACGGCAACTATGCCTGGCTTCCGAGCCTTATTTCAGCATTCTGCGTGACGCCCTCCTTTACCATATTCGTCATAATAACCTTCGGTTTTTCAAGCTGGACACGGGCAGCTACTTCTGCAACAGCACGAACCACAATCATCTCCCCGGCAAGTACTCGACCGAAGCCAACTATGACGCCGTGCTCAAGCTAGCCCGCCGAACCCACGATGCCGCGCCCGACCTTTACATCATGTGGTACTGGGGCATTCGCTCGCCATTCTTTGCCCTGCACGGTGATTCCATTTTCGAGAGCCGTATCAAGATGGAGGCGGCCAGCACCGGTGACTACCCTGCCCTTTATTTCCGGGATGCCGTCACCTTGGCTTTGGACCAGGGGGCACATTTCAACGATCTGGTTCCGCCCATGAACAAAGACAGCTTGGGGATCTGGCTCACGGACACCTGGTGGGGGAATGCCATGCGCAAAGAGCGCTGGCGCGAAGCGCTGGTCATGGACCTGGGAAGGGGGAATTTGCTGTTCCCTCAGTTCTGGGGTGAGCTGAGGTGGTTCAACGATGAAGAGGTGGAATTCCTCGCCCGGATTCAGAAGCTTGCGAAACAGAACGAAACCTTGTTCTACAAGCGCAAGACGATTTTGGGCGACCCCTGGAACAACGAGGTGTATGGATACTCGTACTTCGATGGAGTTCATGGTTTCGTTTTCATGAACAATGTGGACTTCGAATCGCGCCCGGTGCGCTTGAGTCTGGACAAGACGATAGGTCTGAAAACGCGTGATGCTGGGAACCTGCGGATCATTTCTCACTTTCCCGCTCAGGCAGAGTTGCATCTGGATGGACAGAGTAACTTCAAGGCCGGGCAAACCATTGAGACTTGGCTGCGGCCCTTTGAAGTGGCATTGTGGGAAGTGGCGCCGGAGGGGCATGTCGCAAAAGGAGAAAGAGTAATGCTGACGCGGGACTTGGCCGCCCCCAAGGCCGGAGTAGAAAGTCACCATCTGGAACTGGAGGTCGAACCTCTCGCCTCGTGGATGGAGATTTACTTCGGGGAGCCGGATGCAAATTTCCGATCCACGATGCGACGCCCCACATTAGAGGAGTTTAAAAGCATGGGGTACCGAAAGCGTATCCTGTCACATCGGGTAAAGTTGCCGGAGTTCATGGGGCCGCATGTGCTCGCCTTCGTCCTGCGGTTCAAGAAGGACGGCAAGTGGTGGCGGTATCGGCAACCCGCAGATCTTGTTCAGGCGAAGGCGATGATCGGCGACCAGCCCATCATTCGGTTCGAGACCGTTCCCAATTTCCGTCAAACCGAAAACAACGAATGGTGCCCCTGGCTTGTGTTCAGAATGCGGACGAACCCGGGATGGTCCGGAAAGGACGCGGTTTTGGCAATCAATGCCTACCTCCCGCCTGAGGTTGGAATCCTATGTGAGGGTTGGATGGTCCCTCACTGGTGGGGATCTGTTCTGGAAATCTAACGAGGCTTCGCGTCAGAATTTTCGCGAGCGCGGGCTTCCTTATCCGCTCTTTGCAGGTCGTCGTGAGAATTACCAGGAAGGTGGGCCGCGGGCAATTGGGGCCGCATGCTTCTCAATGCCTGGGTGCTGCCACCTGGCCTACTCACTTCTGGAGGTCAAGATGTCGACTTTATATTCCCATGGTCTATGTGCACTTTTTGCGGTTTCCAGAACTCACTTGAATAAGCACTCGGCCGATATTCGATTTTCATGTCGGATTGTGAAGTTAGCCGTTCTATTCGCCTGTTGCGGACTGCTGAATGCAGACCTGAAGGCTTCTCCGCCTGGAAGCGCGCAGGGGATGATTGCCAGCAAAGGCCAGGCGGCGGCGTTGATTGCGGTGGGCGACAACGCCGGCCCCTCTGACCGATTTGTTGCCGGGGAGCTACAGAGGTACATAGAAACGCTCTCCGGGGCAAGGCTGGAGATCGTCTCCTCGCGCGAGGCCAGCCGGCAGGCGAAGGGGAAGAGCCTTTTGTTGGTAGGTGGCCCCGAGAGCAACGAACTCGTGCGCCAGGCGGCCGATCGCCGGCAGGTGAACTTCCAGGGATTGAAACCGGAGGGCTACATCTTGCGCCGCATCAGTCTCGAAGGACGCCCCGCACTGGTTGTGGGGGGGAAAGATGAGGCGGGCACGATGTACGCGGCTTACGATCTGCTGGAACGGCTGGGATTTGTCTTTTTGCTGAGCAAGGACATTCTTCCGCAGAAACGGATTGAGGTTGCGCTGCCCTCCCTTGATGAACGCGTCGAGCCGGCTTTTCGGCGGCGCGGCGTGCATGTCGACAACTGCTATCCCAACCAGACCATGTGGTCGCTGGGCGATTGGCGAAAGATTATCGATCAGATGGCCAAAATGCGCATGAATTACCTGCAAGTCTTCTGGTTCCCCAATACGCCCTGGCTGTCCTACGAGTACCGGGGTGAAAGGAACTTTCTCGGCGACGCTTCGGTAAAAGAAAGCGGCTACATGTTGTGGCATTTCCAGCAGGGTTCGTTTCTGGTCAAGGATGTGACGATCGGACGGGAACATTTCAAGTACCCCCGCATTGCCCCCCCTGAGTTGCAGGAGGTGGAGACGCCGGACCAGGCGTTTCAAAAGGCGCAAGACCTGCTGCGAGCCGTCATTGCTTGTGCCAAAACCAGGAAGATTAACACCTGGCTGGCCATTGATCCGGTAAGCCTACCGCCAAACCTGGCGCGCTTCGCTCGAAACCGCACCGGCGACCTGCCGTTTCAGCCGGTCCTGGGAGGGGCTTACATGTGCCCCGCCGACCCTGTGGCGCATGAGATCAACGAGAGCCGACTGAAGAGCCTTTTTGCCACGTATCCGGAAGCGGAGGGGTTTTTCCTCTGGTTTCCCGAACTTTATCCGGTTTGTGACGACGACAAAAGCCGCGCGTACACTTTGCAGGAACGGCCCAAGTTCTTAGCCGAGGAGACGCTGCATTGGAAGACCTATGCTAATGGCTACGAGAGAAACGCAGATCGCGTTGTGGATTCTGACGTGGGTACGGTGGAACTGATTCGCAGTGCGCTGGAGGCTCGCGATCGCATCAATCCCAAGGCGAAGGTCGGCATCGGCGCCTTCGGCCGCGGCTTCGTCTACCCTTTGATCGATAAAATGTTTCCTAAGAGCGTGCCCTTTACCGACATGATTTCCCGCGCCATTTGGACTCCCATGGGAGTTCCCATGAGCGATTACGGCGGCATGGGGGAGCGCGAGCGCACCCTGATCACGCGCTCCGACGACGATAGCAGTATGTTGGGTATGCAGTTCAGCGTGAATATGTATTACAAGGACAGGACGTTTGAAGGCGCCCTGGAGAACGGCGTGGCCGGGCACACCACGCAGGTGAACCGCGCGCGGGGGATGGAACACAATGATAAGTTCATGGCCGAGGGGGCCTGGAAACCCCATTTGGAACCCCACGACTTTTACCAGGATTACGTTCGGCGCATCTTCGGAGAAGCCGCGGCCCCGGAAGTCTTGAAGGCTTATCAGATCCTCGAAGAGAACGAGGAATACTTAGGCTGGACCGGGCGGGGCAACTTCCCCTGCTGCGGGGTTCCTTCCGAAATCGGCATCATCCAATCGTATTCCGAGCAAGGGAATCCTTACGACGGGCCGACTTTTGCGGGCTGGGCAGGGTTCCTCGACCATGCCCGCCATGAGTCTCTGGACTACGCCCATTCCGCAGCGCTCTTGCGTGAGGCGCTGGCCCACTTCGCGCAAGCGGAAAAGCAGGTCGCGCCCGGGAGCCGATCAGAACTGGCCTATCTCCGGAACAAGACAGAAGCTTACGCCATGCACCTGGATACCTTGGTGCAACTGGAAGAGGCTTACCTCGAGTTCGACGCGGCGTTCCGAGCTCGCAGGGCGGGAAATTCTACCGAATTCATGCAGCGCTTGGATCACAGCCTCGAAATGTTCCGGGAGGCCCGACGCATGTCGATGGCGATGGCCACCAAATTTGCCGAGGTTATTGATGATCCCTCCGACCTTGGGGTGCTCTACCGGATAAACGTCTACATGATCGACGGCACGGATATCGTCGTGAAGTTCATGCAGAATATCGATGACTTCCATCATGGGAAACCGTACCTGAAGCCGGTGCCTTTGGAGAAAGTTTTTGCTCCTCTGCCGCGTTTCCAACATGGCAGGCTCTAGTTGCCGATTATTGATTGCCCCACCGCGGCAGGACGATTGAAGAAGTGGTGTGGCAACTCCTTCCGCTGGCGTGCGCTTGACGGCAACGTCCAATTGCCCGGCGACGCCGGAAAGCGAAGGCGAACTGAGGCGGTTTTATAGTATCCTCGTTACCATGGATGGCAGGGAAGCAGGAATAAGATCCGAGGCCAAGCCGCCCACCTCGCAGCACCAGGCCTTGCTGGAGGTTGCGGAATCCGTTGCCACGCACCGCGACTTGCCAGCGCTTTTTCACGACCTCAAAGAACGCCTGCCGCGACTGGTGAACTTTGACACGCTGTGGCTGGTTTTGCACGAACCCGCCCGAAACGTCATGCGGGTCCACATCCTTGAAACCCCTTCGGGCGCCTACCTGGACATTGTCGAGCGCAGCCTTCAGGATGCCCCCAGCGGCTGGGTCTGGGAACGGCAAGAGGCCCTCATCATCCCCGACGTAGAACAGGAAAAGCGCTTCGAAAAGGCTCTCGACTCGCTGCGTGAATTCGGCGTTAAATCCTTTTGCATTTTGCCCTTGACGACCGCGCACCGTCGTTTGGGAGCCGTCGGATTTGGAAGCCAGCAGGCTGGCGCTTATAGCGAAGAGGGCGTGGAGTTTCTTCAACTCGTGGCCCGGCAGATCGCTGTGGCCGTTGATAACACGCTGAACTACCAAGCTGCGCAAGAGTTGCAGCGGCAACTCGAGCATGAGCGCGACCGGCTCAAGTTGCTCCTGGATTTGAATAATAGCGTGGTTTCCAACCTCGACCTCCGACAATTGTTGCGCGCGATTTCCGCCAGCGTCCGGCGGGTCATGGAGTGTGATTACGCGAGTGTCCTTCTGCCGGAGCCGGACGGTAACCAGTTGCGGGTGTACGCCCGGATTTTTTCCGAAGGAGGGGAATCCTGGCAGGAAGAAATCGTGGTCCCGGCAGTGGGAAGGCCTGCCACCCAGGCCTTGGAAACAGGCAAGCCCCTGGTTCTTGACAGCCAAGCCCTTGGCAGATACAGCCCCCAACTTAACCTCTGGTCGATTGGACTCAAATCGGTTTGCTTCCTTCCGATGATCACTCGCGGCCGAGTCTTGGGCACATTGAATCTGGGGTGCCTGCGAGAGGACGCCTTTTCCCAGGAGGATCTGGACTTCCTCACTCAGGTGGCGAACCAGATTGCCATCGGCGTCGAAAACGCCTTGAACTATCAACAGCTTGCGGAGTCAAGGGAGAGGCTGGCGGAGGAGAGAGACTACCTTATCGAAGAAATTCGTACGGACCACGACTTTGAAGCGATTATTGGCCAAAGCCTCGTGCTCAAACGTATTCTGAAGCAGGCCGAGCTTGTGGCCCCCACCGATTCGACCGTCCTCATTTTGGGAGAAACGGGTACCGGAAAGGAAATCCTGGCGCGCGCCATCCACAACATCAGCTCCCGCCGGGAGCGAACTTTCGTCAATGTGAATTGTGCCGCGATTCCCCTGGGTTTGCTGGAGAGTGAACTTTTCGGTCATGAGAGAGGCGCCTTCACCGGAGCCATCGCGCAAAAGATCGGGCGGTTTGAGTTGGCCCATCACGGGACGCTTTTCCTGGACGAGGTCGGCGATATCCCCTTGGAGTTACAGCCGAAGCTCTTGCGCGTGTTGCAGGAAAAGGACTTTGAGCGTTTGGGGAGCACCCGGACGCTTCACGTGGACGTCCGGTTGGTGGCTGCGACCAGTCGCGATCTGGCGCAAATGGTAGAACAAAGGGAGTTTCGCAGTGACCTCTATTACCGCTTGAACATCTTTCCCATTCTTGTTCCACCCCTGCGTGAGCGGCCGGCGGATATCCCCCTTCTCGTAGCGCACTTTACAGACAAGTACGCCCGCCGTATGGATAAGCGAATCAGTAAGATACCAGCAGAAACGATGGAGGCCTTGAAGCGGTATCACTGGCCCGGCAATGTGCGCGAGTTGCAGAATTTCATCGAGCGCGCCGCCATCCTTACCTCCGGAGCGACCCTTCAGGCGCCCCTTTCAGAGCTGAAACAAGCTGCGCAAGAGATCCAGCGCAAGCCGCACACCCTGGCTGATAGTGAGCGCGAGGAGATCCTGCGAGCGTTACGCGAAGCTCAATGGGTGCTGGGCGGGCCCGGCGGAGCTGCCGAGCGGCTAGGACTCAAACGCACCACACTTTTTTACAAGATGCGCAAGCTGGGAATTACCCGCCCCAGCCCAGAAGGCAGTAAGCAGTAGGCAGTGGGCAGTAAGCGCCCCCACTGGACGGCGGGGGGCGTGGCCATGCGCCCCGCGAGGTGGCCTGAAAATCTTATGCCGCAAACGGTCAAAACCCTCGAACAAGGGCCGAAAGCTGACGTAAGCGCGTCACTGCGTCAAAATTTTGACGTCAATTTCCCCAAGTAGTACCCTAAGAAATCAAGTTTCCTTTGGCATTATTAAAATAATACGTTTATTTTGAACATCTTATAACGAAATAATCGAGTCCCCAGAGAATGGAATCACACATGCCAAGTATAAGGGTTGGGTGTGTGGCGAATTTTTGTCGTCATTAGGCAAACTTCGCTCTTCCGATGTCGTTTCGTGAAAGGTAAGGGTGGGTATTCTGGATGCGTGAGCAGCATCGGAATGGGTTTGCTGCCTACTGTATTCTGCTTACTGCCTACTGTATGTTATGTGGATTGTCCGATTAGCATTACGACGGCCATACACTTTCATAGTGATGGCCATAGTCATCATGATTTTGGGCGACCTGTCGATCATTCGCACCCCCAAAGACATTTTCCCCAACATCAACATCCCGGTTGTAACCGTCCTGTGGGGCTACACGGGCCTCTCTCCTGACCAGATGGCGAACCGAATTGCGGTCATCAATCAACGAGCCCTCACCCTGACCGTAAATGACATTGAGCACATCGAGTCCGAATCGTTGAATGGCATCGCCATCATCAAGATTTTTTTCCAGCCGGGCGCCAACATCGCCATGGCGATGAGCCAAGTGACGGCAATGTCGCAGACACAGCTCCGGCAATTCCCGCCCGGCAGCACCCCGCCGTTCATTATGCAGTACAGCGCCTCCACGGTGCCCATTTTGCAATTGGGACTTTCCGGGGAAGGGCTTTCTGAGCAGCGATTGTTTGACTTAGGTGCGAACTTCATCCGCGTCCAACTGGCCGACGTGGAAGGGGCCGCCATACCGTGGCCCTATGGGGGAAAGCCTCGCCAAGTGCAGGTGGACCTTAACACTGCCGCCTTGCAGGCCAAGGGACTCTCTCCGGCGGACGTGGTCAACGCCATCAGCACTCAAAATCTGATTCTCCCTTCCGGGACTTCCAAAATCGGCCCGTATGAGTATGACGTGGAAACCAACGGCAGCCCCCGAACTACGGCAGAACTCAACGATTTGCCGGTAAAAACTTCCGGTAACACGGTCATTTATGTTCGCGACGTCGCCAATGTCCGCGATGGTTTCCCGCCCCAAACCAACATCGTGCGCGTCAACGGCCAACGGGCGGCATTGATGACGACGATGAAAACGGGAAATTCCTCGACTCTGGATATCATCTCCCGAATCAAAGCGGAACTGCCGGTCATTCAGAAGGGTTTGCCGCCGCAATTGCGAATCAACTACCTAAATGACCAGTCCATCTTTGTGCGGGCCGCCATTAAAGGTGTAGTGAGAGAAGCGCTCATCGCCGCTCTCCTTACCGCAGCAATGATTCTGCTGTTCTTAGGGAGCTGGCGGAGCACCATCATTATCGCGGTCTCCATCCCGCTTTCCATCCTAACCTCCCTCGTGGTGCTCAGTGCCCTGGGGGAGACCATCAACATCATGACGTTAGGGGGATTTGCATTAGCGGTGGGGATTCTGGTGGACGACGCCACGGTGGAAGTGGAAAACATCAACCGAAACATCGCCATGAATAAAGAAATCCTGGTGGCGATTTTGGATGGCGCGTCGCAGATTGCCGTCCCGGCCTTTGTCTCCACCCTCGCCATCTGCATTGTTTTCGTGCCCATGTTTTTCCTGACGGGGGTTGCCCGGCACCTGTTTATCCCCCTGGCGGAGGCGGTAAGTTTCGCCATGCTGGCGTCCTACCTGCTCTCACGGACCTTGGTGCCGACCATGGCGCGGTACTTG
>Ga0326728_10009853_pt1 | contig 22702 bp, 26 predicted proteins | sample MB3enrmetagenome_FD_207602 | JGI IMG/M metagenome (GOLD analysis project Ga0326728, IMG submission 207602) | Lab enriched peat soil microbial communities from McLean, Ithaca, NY, United States - MB31MN | ecosystem: Environmental > Terrestrial > Soil > Wetlands > Peat | place: USA: New York... | reverse complement strand
TACGCATTTCATGAAGAAAACGAGCACTACGGCAGCAGCGGGAAAGAAAAAAGCTGCGAAAAATGCTTGTTCGGTCATAAATTCCTCTAGGGTTCAGATTTGGCTGTCAGAGATTCGGCTACGTCGGCTATTGCCGCGGGCGTAATTTCCAAATTGAAATTCAGGACTTCGAAGTAATTGAGCGCTTTGCCGTCGTGCGACAGCTCGAGCTTGCTGCTGACAAGACCGGCTTCCTCGAGTCGCTGCAAATGCAGGTGCAGCAAGGGTCTACTGATCCCAAGCTCGCGTGCCAGTTGGCTTACGTAATTGCGGCCGCCCGAAGCCAGAGTTGCAATGATTCTCAGCCGATGTGGATTCGCCAGCGCCGCCAGCATCAGCAACAATCGATCGCCGGTTGAGACGCGCGCTTTCATATGTCAGAACAATATGACATGTGAAGGGCCCGTTGGTCAACTGCTTGGGAATTGGCGTTCAGGACGTGTCATTTAATGAGCGACGCGCCGGGGTCTTGGCACCGTTGGAGCGCGATCCGCTCGCCCGCAACAGTGACTCGTGCGATCGCGCTGCTCGAGCGCCGTCTCGCGATGCCGCTCATGCATCGAACGAGTGGGTTGAAGAAGGAATTGATGTCGCGGTACGCCTCGCACCCAAGGCCAAAGCCTATTACTGGCGAACACAGGCCGGCGCAGAACTCGATCTCCTGTTGCTTCTGAATGGGCGGCGTATTGGAATCGAGATAAAGCGGTCACCGAGTTCATGCATGTGATCCGTGCCATCGATCGTGTGGCCACCGAGCTTGATCGTGAAAACGGCGACGAGGTCGGCATCTTCGCGAAGCAACATCTTAGGCTCGAAGTCATCGACCGTGCGAGGACGAGCGGTCAGGACGTCGGCTACTCCATAAGTGACGCTGTCTTGCAATGACCTGTGCGCAAGGCGATATCGGCCGTGACGCACTTGAGGGACATCGCGATTTGTATTCATAGCAGCGTCCTTCCGCCGTCGACGACCAGCACCTGTCCGGTCGTATAGCTGCCGCGCAGTAGGTAGAGATAGGCTTGCGCAATCTCGACGGGCTCAGCGCTGCGCGGGATCAGCAGACCTTGAGTGCATTGAAGAAGCTCCGATTCGACAGCTCCTCCGGTTGACTTACGGTAGGAGCGAACGGCGTTGACTCGCAGCGGCGCCAGATCCACTGCGAGGCTGCGAGTCATATGATCGAAGACGCGGACAGGAACGGACTGAGGGCTTGACCGGTTCAGGCGAGTTCTATCCGTCAGTACGATCGAACCGCGAGTGGACAAGCGTGACTGAGCATACCGGATGGCCGTAAGCGCACCCCAGCTGGCGTTGCGTAACGCGCTGGCGGCCGCGGTAGAGTCCCTCTGCGTCAGGGACGCGGACAGAAGATGGGGACCTGAATCCGCGATCATGTAGAGGAGGTGGTCGAAGGCAACAAAGCCCTTGAAGAAAGCAGCGATGCTTGCCTCGTCGCGGACATCGACGACGACGCCGTGAGCCCTGGGGCCTAATCGCGCGAGCGCGGCCTCAACGCGGGCCTCTTGATTTGAGGCGATCGTTACCTTCGCACCCTCCGCCAGCGCGCACTTCGCTGTCGCGTACCCAACGCCCGAGCTGCCCCCGAGAATCACGACGTGCTGATCGCGAAGACTGGGAGAATCTCGGGAGTTCTTGACGTTGTTACGCATCGTGCACAGTGATCGGCGGGTCTGTCCCGATTCCGCTCAGACTTTGAAATAGCCAGGCTGGTCGATGTCGGAGAGTAGCCCGGGTTGTGTCGGCTCCCAGCCGAGTTCCGTCCGTGTCCGAGCGCTCGTGGCCGGGGCGTCAACGCCTGCGAACATCGAAAACCAGCTAAAATGCTTCGAAGCTTCTTTCGCAGATTTGTCGACCACGGCCAGACCAAGGCGGCGCCCGATCACCGCCGCGATGTCGTTGAACGGCACGCCCTCTTCGGCAACTCCGTGATACACCGCTCCCTTGGTGCCCTTTTCGAGCACGAGTCTGAACAGCCGCGCCGCATCCTGACGGTGGACCGCCGACCAGCGGTTTCGCCCGCCATTGATCATGGCCGACGCACCTTTCTTGCGTGCGATCCCGATGAGCGTCGGGACGAAGCCGTGATCGCCCGCGCCGTGCACCGAGAGAGGGAGTCTCACCACCGACACGCGCACACCGCGGGCGCCCAATGCAAGGGCAGCCTGTTCCGAACCGCGCGGCATGGCCGAAGCGAGCGGAGCCTTCGTGTCCTCGATTGCGACCTTCCCAGGTGCGACGAAGGCAATGCCGGCGGTCACTATCAACGGTTTATCGGTACCCGCGAGGGCACCACCCAACGCTTCGATAGCGCGGTTTTCCATGTCGTTGATGACCGCTCCGAAGCGCCCGGCAATCTTGGTGGGAAGACCGCCCAGGAAGATCCGAAGTCGTCCGGAGAGGCCGACATGCGCCAAGTCATGCACGTAGGCCAGGTGAATGACGCCGTCCGCCTTCGCCGCACCCTGGCGCAGGCTTTCCAGATCATCGATCGTGCCCCGATGCGGCTCTGCGCCTGCGGCTTTGAGTGCCGCAGCGGTAGCCTCCGAGCGAGCCAGCCCGAACACCTTATGACCCGCAGAAATCAACTCCTTGACCACGGCAGAACCGATGAAACCCGTGGCTCCCGTAACGAATACACGCATGGCATTTCTCCTTGAATTTGCTGACCAAAAGAACGCTATCCAGTGGTCGCTAATTTAAGGATTGGCGAAGAATGAACCATGCTTTACTGTCGCTACTTCCTTTGTAATCGTCCAAATCGCCATGGATCCACTTTCCGACGTGCTCTCCCTGCTCAAGCCCCAGAGCTACAACTTCCGAGGCCTCGAGGCGGGCGGAAGCTGGTCGCTTCAGTGGCCCGAACTACCCGGGATCAAGTGCTATGCGGTGGTCGCCGGAGGGCTTTGGCTGTCTGTGGACGGTGTGGCCGACGCCGTGCATATGGTTTCGGGGGACTGTGTCTTGCTGCCTCTTCCTCGCCCATTTCGGATGGCCAGCGATCTGAGCTTGCCGGGCGTGGACGCGCGCTCGGTCTTTTCGGCGCCGGCTAATGGCGGCATTGCCACCCTGAACGGTGGTGGTGCTCTCTCAGGCGTCGGCGGAGTCGTCACGCTTCAGGGTCACCTGGCTGACATCCTTTTGAAGGTGCTACCGCCCATTGTTCATATTCCCCGGGAATCCGACAAAGCGGCGCTGCGATGGTTGATGGATCGGATGCGTGAGGAGTTGCGCGAGAGCCGATCTGGTGGTCCCCTGGTTCTGCAGCACCTTGCGCAATTGATGCTCGTTGAGGCATTGCGGGCACACGTGGCGGAAGGTGCGCGAGGGGGCACCGGCTGGCTGTTCGCCCTGGCAGACAAGCAAATCGGGCCGGCACTGAGCGCGATGCATGAAGATCTAGCGCATCAGTGGACTTTGCAGACGCTCGCTGAACACTCTGCTATGTCGCGATCTGCCTTTGCGCAAAAATTCAAGGACACGGTGGGATCATCGCCCATGGACTATTTGACGCGATGGCGGATGCTGATGGCTGCTGATCGGCTCGCGACGTCCGACGATTCAATCGCCCGCGTGGCGCCGATGTTCGGTTACGACTCTGAGAGCGCGTTCAGCACGGCATTCAAACGGGTGATGGGCTGTTCGCCGCGGCAATATGCGCGACACCGGACGTCGGCTTTTGCGAAGGGAGGCGGTGGCGCGTACGAGGAGGCCCGCTAACTTTATCGAGTATCAGCTACCCCTTTAGTCGTGGGACGAAAATGATGAATCGATCCCATCCATTTGCGATGCGAAACGGCGAGTTCGTCCGTCGAGCTCAAGGAATGTGATCGCGAGTCGATTGACTCCGGCGCCAAGCGGCCGGCGGCGAGCCGTACGCGCGACGAAATGCGCGGCTGAAGGCTGTATCGGTTTGGTAACCCACATCCTCCGCTATCCGCGCGAGCGGGGCGTTGCTCCGGCACAGGAGATTGGCGGCAAGGACCATCCGCCATTGCGCCAGGTACTGCATGGGGGAACTGCCGACCAGGTGTTGGAAGCGCTCCGCAAGCACCGACCTCGAAGTGCCGGCATGGCGCGCCAACTCTTCCAGCGTCCAGGCATGAGCCGGACGTGAATGCATTGCGTTCAATGCTGGCCCGACAATTCGATCCCCGACGCCGGCAAGCCAGCCCGTCCGGCCCTCGCTTTGCTCATTCATGTAGATCCGCAGCACCTCGATGAACAGCACCTCGGCGAGCTTGGCCAGAACGCCGGCCCCTCCGGGTCGGGGAGAACGGGCCTCGGCCAGGGCATAACGGACCGAGGCTTCGAGCCAGGTACCGGCATTTGATCCGCGCACATTGACCCGGACGAGTGCGGGCAATCCGGCCAGCAGCAACCCGGCCAATCGGGCATCGCAGGCCAGGTAACCACAAACCAGGCGTGTCGTGGAGCCGCCCCCTCCATAAACCAGTTGACGAGGACGGCGCGCCAGTACCTGCTCCAGCGGAGCACCGGCCGCAGGCGACAGTCCTGGCTGAGAGGTCATACGATGCGCATGGCCCTGAGGAAAGACCACGATGTCGCCGGCCATCAGATGTACGGGCGGTTCGTTCCCCAGCTCGACATGGCACTCACCTTCCGTGATCAGATGGAAAATCACCACCCGCTCGGCTCCAGGCTCAAGCAGGGGTGCTGCCGTGTCTGCACTCGGGGACTGGTAGCACCAGGGCGCTGAAAATCGCGCGTTTATGAAAATGGCGCCCACCAATCGCACGACCCGGAGGGTTTCAGATAATGCATCCATCACGAAGCTTTCACTTCGATATGTAGTGCGATTGGCACGGCGTCGCGCGCGGCAGCGGAAATCGGCGAACATCGATTGCTATGTTCTACCAGGAGCCGCAAGCGCTCCGCAGAAACGCCCGCTGCAGAAACATGGACGTGAATCTGAATTTCGTTCGGTCCTGCACCCACGGCGGCGCCCGTGCCATCAATCATGCCAAGCAAGCCCCGAAGATCGGAACGGCTGCCTACCTTCACCTCAAGAGTCGCCAGATCGATTCCTTCGGCCGCGGCGTCCATCGCGATACATGTCGTGAGGCAGGATGCCAGTCCCGCTCGGAAGAGCCACCCGGGCGTGACCCTGTCGCCACTGCCGCCAAGTTCCGTGGGCATGTCAGTGATCATCTGCGTGCCGTCGGCATGGGACGCAACAACCCGCAGCCCGGACTGCCAATGCGCGGTGGCTGGCTCGTCATCGTGGATACCAGTGGCGGGTCGGCGCTGCAAGACGGACTGCACACGGTGCACAGCCGTCGCTATGTCCTCTCTAGTCATGGCTTTCTCTGTGCTGACCCTGACGCATTTCATTGTGGATCGAATGCCGCGCGTTTTCCATTGGCGCGCAGCCTCGGCATCGGTCGGCGGGACGGTTGAGCAGCAATCCCGGACGCTAAGTCAGTCGCAAGGCGCCTCCGCAGCCAGGTCCGGACGATCGGGCATACGGTGCTGACGCGCGGACAGGACTGTACTTCGCCTGGCGTGCAAGAGTTCTGATCAGCATCTCCCAGCTTCAGGTAACCGGGCGACAACGACACGATGGATGCTCAACTGCAGAGGCGGATTCAACGCTATGGCTGGGACTTGGCGGCCGTCGATTACGAGCCACGGTGGCGGGCTCAGCTGGCTGAGGCCCGGGGAGCGCTGCTTGATTTTGCATCGCTCATGCCCGGTGAGCGGGTACTCGATGTCGCCTGTGGAACCGGGCTCGTGTCTCTTGACGCGGCGCGGGAAGTGGGCGCGAGCGGGACTATGCTGGGCATTGATTTGTCGGGACGGATGATCGAAGCCGCCGAACGAAGAGCCAGCGAGATGGGACTATCGAACTGTCGCTTCGCGCGAATGGGCGCGGAGAGGCTGGCTCTTCCGGACTCGAGCTTCGATGTCGTGCTGTGTGCGCTCGGACTCATGTACCTGCCGGATCCGGAACAGGCTCTGCGAGAGATGTACCGGGTCTTGCGTCCTGGGGGCCGCGTAGCTCTCGCCGTATGGGGTGAACGAGGGAAGTGCGGTTGGTCGGCCATATTCCCGATTGTCGATGACGAGGTGGCAAGCGAAGTTTGCCCGCTGTTCTTCCGTCTCGGCGAACAAGCCACCCTCGCACGCCTGTGCGCAGACGGTGGGTTCGACAGCGTCACATATCGCCGTATCGCGACTTCATTGACCTTTTCCGATGCCGGCCAGGCGTGCGACGCGGCGTTTGTCGGCGGTCCTGTCGCCCTCGCGTGGTCGCGCTTCGATGATGAGGTCCGGGAGCGGGTCCGCGCGCGTTACCTGAACGCGATCGAGCCATGGCGACATGGCGACGGCTACCGGATACCGGGGGAATTCGTCATCGCAGCTGCGGTGGTTCCAGGTCGGAAAGACCGCCTAAAGAACGTTTAGCCATCGGCAAATCCAACTCGAGGGGAATCATCATGGGATTCTTAGCGGCAATGTACGGGCTGGCTTGTTACGTCGTGTTCCTGACATCTTTTCTTTACGCGATCGGGTTCATCGGCGATATCGGCGTACCCAAATCAATCGATACCGGTCCCACCACCGATATCCCCGAAGCGTTTGCGATCAATCTCGCTCTGCTTAGCCTTTTCGCGGTACAGCACAGCGTTATGGCCAGACAGAGCTTCAAGGCCGTGTGGACTCGCATTGTCCCGCGCGCGGTGGAGAGGAGCACCTATGTGCTGATCTCAAGCCTGCTGCTGGGCTTCATATGCTGGAAATGGCAGGCAATCCCGGTCGTGGTCTGGGATGTCAGTTCGCCTGTTCTCAGGTGGCTCCTGACGGTGTTGTTTGCCTTGGGGTGGCTCGTGCTACTGGTTTCGACATTCCTGATCAACCATTTCGATCTGTTCGGACTGCGACAGGTTTTTCTGCGCCTGCGTGGAATCGACTACAAGCCTGTAAATTTCACGGAACGTGCGCTCTACCGGTTTGTGCGTCACCCTCTTTATCTCGGATTTGTCATCGCATTCTGGGCGACTCCTCACATGTCAGTTGGGCATCTCCTGTTCTCGGTCGGCACCACGGCGTACATACTAATCGGCATCTTTCTTGAGGAGCGCGACCTCATGGAGAGTCACGGCGCTGAGTATGGGGCGTACCGTGCGCGTGTTCCGATGTTGCTGCCTACCGGCCCTAAGCGCGGGGGGCTGAGATCTGCAAAGGCTGCCGACTGATCCGGCGACCCCAAACCCGCGGAGCAACCACGGAGGCCTGGCGAACGAGTTGCCCTCGGCTCGATCCGCTCGTCAGCCGGTCAGATGAAATATCACTCTTCACGCCTGCGATCGGCCGCGAGGTTTGCAGTTCGAAGCAGGTCCTTGATGAAGGCTGTCCGCGCATCGTTTGCGTGACCCGGGTGTACGACTATCCTCATGGAGAGAGGGCGAAGGGGAAGCGGCAACTGCCGGATGCTGAATTCCCTCGGCGAGAGCTGGCGTGCGCAACGCTCGGGGATCGTCGTGATTGCATCGGAGCGGGCGAGCAGGGGAAGCGCCAGCGTGAAGCTCGGGACCACGCGTACGATTCGTCTGGACAGCCCCTTCGCGCTGAGCTGCTCGTCCACATCACTGAGCTGCGAACGCCCGCGGGGTGTGACGAGCACGTGACTCTGCGCTGCGTAGATCTGTGCCGTCCAGCGCCTCGATGCCAGCGGATGGCCAAAACGCATGACGCAGACATAGCGATCGTCATAGAAAGTCTCTGACGCGAGCGATTCGCCGGGGTCCGTGACGGCGAAGACTCCGGTCGGGCCGACGAGCACACCGCCGGTTTGTTCAAGCCAATCCCTGACTGCGAGGGGTATGGATGCAATCGCGAGCGTCGCGTGAGGAGAGCGGTTGCGGACGAGCTCGTCCAGCTCAGGCAGCAGGAAACTCGCCACATGCTCAGCCATTGCGATCGGAATTTCGCCTCGATAGGTTGCGGAATCAAATGGCCTGGCTGCGCGAATCAGCCGCTCTGTGCAGGCGACAACCTCGCGAGCGACTGTCCGGAGATCCTCGCCGACCCGTGTCCTCACCAGCCCGCGACCTTTCCTCACCAGCAGCGGGTCTCCCAGTTCTTCGCGCAGTCGCCGGAGCGCATTGCTTGCCGCGGCGGCGGTGATCCCCAGGTGCGAGGCCGCGCGACCGACGTGTGCTTCCTCGAGCAAATAGTAGAGCGACTTGGCGTGGTTGAAATCGAATCTGGACACCTTCATGGCGTGAAGCATAATCGTTTGGAAAGTAAACTTGAAGAAATGGCCAAACGACCTTAGGCTGAGTTCATGAAAGCTCTCACATATCACAGCTATGGCGATCGCAGCGTCCTGGCGTTGGAGGACCTGCCCGACCCGGGCGCGCCGCGCTCCGGGGACGTCCGAGTTCGAGTCCACTCAAGCTCCGTCAACCCCGTTGATGGCAAGGTGCGGCGAGGAGAATTGAAACTCATTGCCGGTGGGCATTTCCCGAAGCGCCCGGGGCTCGACTTTTCTGGCGAGGTCCAGGCCATCGGTGAAGATGTCTCCGGGGTCGCAGTGGGTGACGCGGTGTACGGAGCGGCGCGAAGCATGAGCGAAGGGGCCTTTGCGGAATATGTGCTGGTGCACGCGACCGCGATCGCAAAGCAACCGTCGAAGATTGATCAATGCACAGCGGCAGGCGTGCCGACCGTGGCGATCGCAGCGCTTCAGGCCTTGCGCGACATCGTCAAGGTGTCTGTTGGCGACCGAATCCTCGTGAACGGGTGCACGGGTGGTGTGGGGATCTTTGCGATGCAATTAGCGAAACGTGCCGGGGCGATCGTGACCGGCGTATGCGGTACCGAAGGAGTAGCGCTGGCCCGCGAACTCGGAGCGGACGCGGTCGTTGACTACAAGCGGGGCGCTGTGCTCGGCGACAATACTAAGTACCGAGGCATCCTGGAGCTCAGCGGCAAGCTGTCATTCGATGCCGCTCAGGAGAGCCTGGACGAACATGGTCTGTACGTGGACTTCTCGCCGAGCCCGGCCGCCCTCATCGGGAACACCCTGGCGAATCCGTTCCGCTCAAAGAAGCATGTGTTCGCGATGACGGCTGCCAAGACGGCAGATCTTGAATTCATAGCCAGGGAGATCGACGACGGTCGACTGCGACCCGCCCCGGCTCGCGTATTCCCGCTCGAACGCTTTGCGGACGCCTTTGCGCTCGCGGAGGGCGGCGGCGTCCTGGGCAAGGTCGTCGTTCGGGTTAGAACAGACGCATAGAGCCGGTCATCGCCGAGACCCCCGCAGTGCCTCGGGCAGGTGGCAGCCATTTCCTGTCGGAAAATATTGGCGTTGGTCTGTCGTATCGGCTCCTGTAGAAACGTCTTAGCATTGAACGGCGACCTGGGTGGTCGTCTCGGCTAGGATAATCAAGGAGTTAGTTCAATGCAGTACGCCCTATTGATTTACGAAGACGAGTCGGCATTCGGGCCGGGCAAAGCTGGCCCGAAGCTCCAACAGGTCGTCGGTCGGCACGTCGAGTTCACCAGGGACCTTGGCGCCAAGCGGGTGGGCGGCGCGGGGCTCAAGGCCACCTCATCGGCCACGACGGTTCGGACCACCAAGGGTAAACAGTCGATCCACGACGGTCCGTTTGCCGAATCGAAGGAGCAGCTCGGTGGGTTCTATGTGATCGAAGCACCGGATCTGGATGCCGCAATTGCCATAGCCAGGAAGGTGCCACTGCTGGAAGACGGCGCTATCGAGGTGCGTCCTCTGCTTGGCCCCGGATGAGCGGGGCCGCCCTCGAACGGGTGTTTCGGTCGGCGAGTGCGCGCATCGTGGGCGCGCTCGCCGCTCGCCTTCGGGATCTCGCCACGGCCGAGGACGCGTTCTCCGAGGCCTGCGCCCGAGCGCTCGAGGATTGGTCAGTTGGTGGCGTTCCCGGCGACCCGGCCGCATGGCTCTACCAGGTTGCGATGCGCGTTGCACTCGATGGGCTACGCCGGCGGAAAACGCACGCGCGGTTTGAATCTCAACTGTCTGCTCAGTTCGACGCGCAGCCTGCGCCTGCAGAGGACAGCACCGCAATCCCTGATGAGCGATTACGGCTGATCTTCATCTGCTGCCATCCCGCGGTCCGGGTCGACGCGCGTGCGGCGCTCACGCTGCGGCTCGTATGCGGCCTCTCGACCCTGGAAATCGCGCGGGCCTTCCTGGTCTCGGAAACCACCATGGCGCAACGATTGACCCGCGCCAAGAGCAAGATCGCGGAAGCTGGAGTTCCCTTTGAAGTGCCCACCGCCCAATTCTGGCCCGAACGGCTGGACTCCGTACTGGTGACGATCGAGATTGCATACGCCAAGGCGCACGAGGATGCCGCCGGCAGTGGACCCCATGCTCATTTCGCGGCCGAGATGCTCGAACTGACCCAAACCCTGGTACATCTCCTGCCGACCGAGGCGGAACCCGCTGCGCTTGCGGCGATGGTTCGATTCGCCGAGGGCCGGCGGCCTGCACGCGTTGACCACACGGGCTTGATGATTCCCTTATCCGAGCAGGACCCTCAGTTGTGGCAACGCTCACTCATTGACGACGGTAACGGCTACTTGCGTCGAGCCTTGGCGATTGACCCCCATTCGCCTCGAGTCATCCAGGCACAGATCCACGCCGCGTGGTGCGCGCGCACCGACCTGCAGGAGCCGCCACCGTGGCCTGCGGTGCTGGCATTCTACGACTTGCTGCTTTCCCGACGCGATGACCCTGTCGTGCGCCTGAATCGAGTCGTGGCGGCCGCCGAAGTCAGGGGCGTGGAAAGCGCCTTATGTGATCTTCAAGAGCTTGATCAGGCGCTGTTCCGAGACTTTGCTCCCTACCATGCGGTTCGCGCTGAGTTACTGCGAAGGGCCGGTCGCCGTGAGGCCGCGCTGCAGGCCTACGATGAGGCTCTCGCGATCATCGGATCACCGGCTGAGCGCCACTGGCTGATGCGCCAAAAGGAAAGTCTCCTCATGAACGACCACCCATAGCCCCGCTCTGCCCGTAGGCGGCCACCGGCACCGCACGAAGCATGAGTTCGATGGTACCGATCATGCGGACATGGCAAAGTACCCTCGCATGAGGCTCTACGCGCATCCCTTCTCCTCTTACTGCCAGAAAGTGCTGATCGCGCTCTACGAGAACGGCACGCCCTTCGACTACCGCAGCCTGGAAGATCCCGCGGCGAATGCGGAACTCGCGGCCCTCTGGCCGCTGAAACGCTTTCCCGTGCTCGTGGATGAGGGCCGCACGATCATGGAAACCAGTGCGATCATCGAATACCTGCAGATCCACCACCCGGGTCCCACTCGGCTGATTCCGGGAGGTGATGCGGGTATCGAGGCTCGGATGCTCGATCGCGTCTTCGACAACTATGTCATGGCACCCATGCAAAAGATCGTAGCAAACCAGCTTCGAACGGAAGCGGACCGGGACTCCTTTGGCGTCACGGAAGCGCGTGACCTTCTCGCCCGGATCTATGCGTGGCTTGATCAGCGCCTGGTAGGCGTAACGTGGATCGTCGGCGACACCCTTACGCTGGCCGACTGCGCCGCGGCGCCTTCACTCTTCTATGCGGACTGGGTTCACGAAATCCCGGTCTCGCTCGCGAACCTCCGGGCTTATCGGGCTCGCCTCGTGCATCACCCTGCAGTGGCCCGTTGCGTGAATGAAGCCAGGCCGTATCGAAGCTACTTTCCTCTTGGCGCTCCGGAACGCGACTGAATCGGGAAGCCGGCTGCTCCCGTCCATTCGTCCTATCGCGCTCGCTGCGCTGTCACTCGTGTTTTTCGGCATTGCCTGGAACTCGGCGCAGGAGCTCACTGGCCGATGAGCCTACGGTAGGCACTGTGTTAGCGGCTTGAGAGAGTCGCCAGTGCCCGTCGACCTTGCGCCAAAGCGTTGTGAACCGGATGAGTATCGTAGGGCGGCCGCCAGCCGAGAACGGCACCTGGAACATCACCGACGCGAGTTCCTCATCTGCGCGAATATCGACCTCGGACGGTTCCTCGAACCGCGCTGAACCCCATAGCGCGAAATCGTCGGCCATCATTTTACGAAGCGAGGCTACGTCCTTGACGATCTCGGACGCGTCGCTGCCATAAATCACGAATCCACGAGGGTCCAGGAGGTTCACGACGGCATCGGGATCATTGGCCGCGTAGCGGGACAGGAGTTGATCGACGCTCGCTCGCACGGCAGCGATCCGAAGGTCAGCTGCCGTCTCGCCGTAAACGGCCGAACACGGACACAACACACATGCGAGGAAAATCGCGGACAGTCCCATCTGCAGTCGCGCCAGAACCTTCATCACTTCCTCCCAACGTAAATGCGAACCGGTGCCAGGACCGCAGTCGTTATCCTCGTTCGTCTGAGCGTTGCCGCCTGTTCCACGGTGCGTCCCGGGGGAGCTCGCGCCAGGTACCGGGGGCCATTCCCTCCAGGTCGACCCTGCCGATCGCCGTGCGTATCAGGCGGAGCGTCGGAAAGCCCACGCTGGCCGTCATACGCCGGACCTGGCGGTTCTTGCCCTCACGCAGCGTAAGCTCGATCCACGCGGTCGGGATTGTTGCGCGATAGCGGATCGGAGGATCCCGCGGCCACAGCGTGCGCGGCTCCTCGATGAGATTCGCATCGGCAGGCTGTGTAGTACAGTCCCTGAGGCTCACGCCCCGGCGCAGCTGGTCGATGGCCTGCGCGGTTGGGGAGCCTTCCACTTGCGCCCAATACACCTTCGCGATCTTGTGCCTCGGCTCCGCAATGCGCGCCTGCAGGATGCCGTCGTCGGTGAGCAGCACCAACCCTTCGCTGTCCGTATCGAGGCGACCGGCGGGATAGACGCCTCTCACATCGATGTAGTCCGCCAGGGTCTTGCGCGTGGGTTCGGGGCTGAATTTGCATGCAACGCCGAACGGCTTGTTGAAAGCGATGAGCATCTGGCACGGGCTCGCGTCAGGCGAGCGCCCGCTCGATCAGATCCGGTGGCACCAATGTGCGTGGCACGACTCTGCCAGTGCGGCGTCGAGCCTTCCTGGTGCCCGGATCCGCAGCGGGCGGCTCAAACCACTCGCGCACGTCAAGCTCCAGTCCGATTCCATGCATGTAGTTGAACAGCGCCTTCTTCAGAGCCGGGCCATAAACGTCGTGGTCGATCCCGGTGGCGTCCTTGAAATGGATGTCGTTGCTCGCGAAGCTGGCCTCGGTCGGCGACGCTAATGTCACGCCGTACCGCTCCGGATGCTGGCCCACAGGCGAATGCACGGTGCAGGTGAATCTATGGAAAAAGCCCGACTGTATGCAGCCCGCGGCAAACAGCTGGCGCACGCATTCGAGGGCATCGACGGTCTCCTGCTCGGTCTGGGAAGGGAAGCCGTACATCAGGTATGCGTGCACGAGAATTCCCGCGTCGGAGAAAGCGCGCGTGACTTGCGCCACCTGCTCGATCGACACTCCTTTCTTCATGAGTTTGAGCAGACGATCGGAGGCCACCTCCAAGCCGCCGGTAACGGCGATGCAACCGCTTTCGGCCAGCAGCTGGCAGAGGTCGGCATTGAACGATTTCTCGAAACGAATGTTGCCCCACCAGGAGATGTCCAGCTGCCGTTGCAGCAGTGCCTGCGCCAGCGACCTCAGTGCCTTGGGCGGCGCGGCCTCGTCGACGAAATGGAATCCGGTTTGCCCGGTTTCCTGAATCAGGGATTCGATGCGGCCGACCAGAATATCCGTCGCGGCAGCATCATAGCGCGAGATGTAGTCGAGATTCACGTCGCAGAAGCTGCATTTTTTCCAATAGCACCCATGCGCGACCGTGAGTTTGTTCCATCGCCCGTCCGACCAGAGCCGATGCATCGGGTTGAGCATGTCCAGCAATGACAGGTAATCGCCGAGTGGAAGGCCGTCATAGGTCGGCGTGCCGGTTTCGGATATCGCGACATCGGGCTCCCTGAAGTCGACGTAGCGAAGCTCGCGCGTGTATGTGCGCACCAGTCGATCGGGGGTTCGCCGGTTCTGCAGATGCTCCAGGAGCGCCAGAAGCGGCCGCTCGCCAGCGTCCAGAGTCACGAAATCGAAGTAATCGAAGACGCGCGGCTCATGCATCGCGCGCAGCTCGGTATTGCAATAGCCGCCGCCCAACACCGTGACGATGGACGGCTCGTGCCGCTTGATGGATTGCGCGATGCGAAAGGCGCCGTAGACGTTGCCGGGAAATGGGGCGGTGATGAGTACGAGGCCCGGTTGCTGACTCGATAGCGTTTCGAGCGTCAATGAGTGCAGGAATGCATCGACGAGATTATGGGGCGCTAGGAGCGCCTCCTGCAGCGGATCGAACGTGGGCTGGCTTGCTGACAGCGATTCTGCGTAACGCACGAACTCGAAGCGCGGATCGATGGCATCGCGGATGAGGTCCGCAAGGTCATTGAGATAGAGAGTGGCGATGTGTTTGGCGCGATCCTGCACTCCGAGCGCACCGAAGGCCCAGTCGAGCGGGTCGCCTGTGGAATGCCGATCGCCGATGTACTGCTCGACGGCTGCAAAGCGCGGGCCTTCGGGCAGGTAATGGCGCGAAGCGATTCGATGCGCCAGGCTGGGATCGCGACCCTGCAGAAATCGAATGGCGGGCGCGATCGTCGACCGGTAGGACTCATAATGCCCGGCGAAGGATCGCGTTGCCGGAGTGTGGTGCCTGGGGGACATCGTCTCGAGCTGTCCATGTACGGCCTGCAGGCCTTCCCTGGACAACAATCGGAGAGCGAGGGCGATGGAGAGGTCCGCCTGTTGCGCGCAGAAGCCCCGGGAGCGAAGAAACCCCGTGAGATACGCCGTGGACGGATAGGGCGTGTTCAGCTGGGTCATGGGCGGGATGATTGAGAGGATCCGCAGTTCGCTCATCCGCGAAAGTATATCGCGCGGGGAATGCGCCCAAACAAGCTGTCGCAGCAGCGACCAGGGTCCTGCTACTGGAGGCGTGCGGGCGTACTCGTTGCCGGGCTTTGCCCAGGGCGCTGGGGAAGCACGAGAAGGCAGGCGATGATGAAGGCTGCGATGATCAGGCTCGCAAGTGGCCTGCTGAACGCAAGGCCACCGTCATGGAGGGGCTTATCGAGAAAATCGCCGGCGGTGGCTCCCAGCGGGCGGGTCAGGATAAAGGCTGCCCAGAACAGCAGCACACGCGAGACAGATGTCCAGAAGTACAGCGCTGCGATCAGTGCCAGGGCACCGCCAAAGACCAGTACTCCGTTGCCGTATCCGAGGCCGCCCGTGTCAGCGGCCCAATCGCCGAGCGCAGTGCCAAGGGTCTGCGAAAATGTGATGGCAACCCAGTAGAAGGCCTCGGTGCGCGGCGATGCGACCGTGTTGACCGCAATGGTCCCTTCCGAGCGGTACCAGGTGGCGAGCGTCGCCAGTAGCAGCAGCAGGAGCAGCGCAGTCCCACCGGTGTAGCCGATGCCGAGCGAACGATCGGCAAAGTCGGCCATTGTCGTACCGAAAGTCGTCGATGCGACGATCGTTGCCCAATAGAGCCAGGGGTGAAAGCGAATCGCACGGATCTGGAGCACGACCAGGGTGCTGAGCAATGCAGCAAACAGCAGGGAGCCCGCCAGGTAACCCCAATGCAGCGTCATGGTGACGGTATCGCCGCCGGTTTCGCCCAGAGTGGTAGCCGCCACCTTGATGATCCAGAACGTCAGTGTGACCGCGGGTAATTTGCTCCACCCTGGATCGCCCCTGCCAGTTTCCACCGCGTCAATTCCGCTCAAGCTTCGCACCGTGTCGATTGCCCCTGACCATCGCGCTTAAGGCGCCGCTCGCTGGGTTCACATCGAGCATAGCCGCCCGGCGTTGGAACAGGCAAAGGCAGGGGAAGTTTCCCGCCGCCGGGCTTCAGGTTTCGGCTTGCTCGCAGTCGGGAGTATGGAATAATGTAGTCAATATCGTAGGCGATGTCCTCTGCCGCGATGCAGAGCACCGGACTTAATCGGGGGCACATGGACAACGAGCGCTTGTATCTCAAGTCTCTGCTGGTGGTGCGCTGGCTGCTCGGCATTCATTACGTGCTCAATGGACTGAACTGGTGGTACAAAATCCTGCCGTTCCCGAACCTGCATGATCCGCCCAATGCGCCCATGAAGTACGCGTACGTCACGGCGCTGATCGGCTCGGGCTGGATGTTTCAGCTCAGCAAGCTCGTCGAGCTGAGCACCGGTATCTCGCTGCTGCTCAATCAGTTCGTACCGCTGATGCTCGTGGTCTCGATGAGCGTCGCGGTTACGGCGTTCCTGATGGATTTCTTCATAGGGCACTTCATAACCGGCTGGATCAGCGGCACGGTGCCCTTCGAGGTTTTGTGGGCAAAGATACTCGATCTCGTTTTTTTCGGTGGTACGGGTCTGGCGATGCAGGCATATCTGATGATCGCCTATCTGCATGTGTATCGACCGATGTTGTCCCGCAAGGTCGAGTTCCGGCTGCCGTAGCAGGACTGAGCATGGCTGCAGTGAAACGATGGGGTCTGATCGCGCTGGGCGTGTTCTCTGTGGTTGTTGGCGGGATCTCGACGCTCTGGCTGATCGGCATGGTCCATCAGTGGTTGATTCCGTGGAGCAGTCTGGCGATCCTCGCTCCGCCTCATCATTAGCCAGGGAGCAGTCAGTGTGAGCAGGCTGGATGGAAAGGTCGCAGTGGTGACAGGTGCAGCGCGCGGCATGGGTCGCGAGTTTGCGATTCGCCTGGCCTCGCAGGGCGCAAGGGTTGCGCTGGTGGATATTCTGGACACTGCCCAGACGCTGCAGGAGGTACAGCAGAAGGGGGGAGTGGGGATCAGTCTCCCCGGGGACATCACTGAACCGCACACTGTCGGCAACATTGCCGGGTCGGTGGCGAGCAGGCTCGGAGCGGCTCATATCCTGGTCAATAACGCGGGCCTGCATCCACATCCTACGGCTTTCGAGGATCTGACCTTCGAGTACTGGCGCAAGACCCTGTCTGTGAATCTGGATTCGATGTTCCTGCTCATACAGGCGTTTCTGCCGCAGATGAAAGCCAATGGGTGGGGCCGCATCGTTAACCTCTCCTCGGCGGCGGCTAATGCCGCGCCGCCCATGGGTGCGCCCTACGTCGCAAGCAAGTGCGGCGTCGTGGGCCTGACGCGCGCGGTGGCGACCGAGGTGGGTAAGTACAACATCACGGTCAATGCCATCGCGCCCAATCCTGTGCGCACGCCGGGTGCGGAAGGCGGCGCAGTCTCCGAAGAAATGTTCCGAAGCATCGCGGCCATGCAGCCCGTGCCTCGTGTCATGGAACCCCGGGATGTCGCCGGGACCGTGGCCTTCCTGTGCAGTGAGGATGCGGCCTTCATCACCGGCCAGCACCTGCACGTGGACGGGGGATTCGTCAGGGGTGACTGAGGGCGGGCGCCGACTATTCTTGGTGCCGCTCAGTGGTAGGCATCGTGAGAGACTGCCCCTGATTGCTCTCCATCGCGGCGCTTGAGGTTGATATCGTCAAGCACGAAGGCCTTGATGGCCGCAATGTCACTGGCGGTCAGTGTATCCGAGAAGTTGCCCATGCCGGCATCGCGCAGCGCTCCCTCACCGACGATGGCTTCGAACAGATCCGCGGTGGATTGCCGCATCTGCCAGAGATTGGGATAGAGCCCAACCGCGCCGCCGACCAGGTGGCAGCGCTGGCACATCTGCTTGAAGAGCGATTCCCCGTGCGCCAGCACCTCGGGAGTCGCATCGATCGGCTGCGGCGGTGGCGGCAACGGGGATTCGCTGCGCAGGGGCGGCTGTGGAATGGCAGAGCCATGCAGCTTGAGAACTATCAGGCGCTCATAATTCTCGCGCGTGCTGGCCACGACATTGGGTGCGAAGGCAGACCCCTGTGGTCCGCCCGCTCCGGCTGTCATTGCGACATATTGCACGCCATCGAGCTTGTAGGTGATGGGCGCAGCCATCATGGCGGTGCCCGTAAAAAGCCTGGCTCGCAGCTCACCGGTCTGCGCCTCGTAGGCATAGAGGTACCCGTCCGTTGAGCCCTGGAATACGAGGTCCCCGGCGACCAGCGTACCGCCGCTGACGAACGGCAATGGATCGCTCTGCCAGCGTGCCCTGCCGGTGACCGGGTCCCAGGCCTTGAGTCTTCCCTCGAAGCGCACCGGGGGTTGACCGGCGAGTTCGGCGCGGTCTGCCGGGGAGTCGAACGGCGGAAACTGACCGACCGCCGCCTGATTGATTGCGCCCGGGACAAAATGATCCAGCGGCTCGCTGCTATAGCGCATCTCGCTCTCGAATACCGGCAGATAGACCAGCCGGGTACGCGGGCTGAAGGCCATGGGTGCCCAGGCATGTCCTCCCGTGGCGCTCGGCCAGACGATGCGCGGCATCCTGGAGTAGTCGGCTTCGGGTGCGAACTCGGGCCGTCCGGTGGCCAGGTCGACCCCATGCGCCCAATTGACCGAGGTGTAGGCATTCGCGCGCAGCAACTGCCCGGTATGCCGATCCAGGACGTAGAAAAAACCGTTCTTGGGCGCCTGCATCAGCACGTGCCTGAGCCGCCCATCGATCATGAGGTCGGCGAAGATCATCGGTGAGGTCGCCGTATAGTCCCAGCTGTCGCCGGGGGTGGTCTGGTAATACCACTTCATGCGCCCGGTGGTGGCATTCACCGCCACGATGCTGGAGAGAAACAGGTTGTCCATCCGCGTTCCGCTGCGGCTGCGCAGCCAGGCTGGGTGCGGGCCGCCGTTGCCGAGGCCCAGGTACGCGGTGTCGCTGGCCTTGTCGTAGGCGAGCTCATCCCAGGCGTTGCCTCCCAGTCCCAGATCCCAGCGGCTGTCTGCCGGCCAGGTTCTGCGCGCCAGCGTGACTTCGGGCGATTCATCGGGACCGGCCGCCGGATCGCCCGGTACCGCCCAGAAACGCCATGCGAGCTTTCCGCTGCGGGCATCGTAGGCTGACACATAACCCCGTGCCCCCATGTCCGCACCGGCATTACCGATGAGGATGTTCCTGCCGGCGAGGTGCGGCGCGCCGGTGATCGCATAGTTCCAATGGCGCGTGACGAAGGTATCCGCCTTCCACAGCGGGTGACCGTCCTTGGCATCGAGCGCATAGAGATAGCCGTCGAGCGAGGCGACGAAGACCCGGCCTTCTGCGACCGCCAGGCCACGACTGACGACGTCGCAGCATGCGTTGCGGGCGTACTGGCCGTCGGGTTTGGGATCGAACTGCCATCGCAGCCGGCCGCTGCGGGCATCGAGCGCGTAAGCGACACCCCACGGGCCAGACAGGAACAGCGTGTCGCCCACGAGCACCGGATTTGCCTCCATGCCGTGGTGGGTACGGCCGCGCACGAGAAAGTCCCTGAATTCCCATGCCAGGCCCAGCTCACTGACGTTGGCCGCGGTGATGTCCCCCAGCGGCGAAAAACGCGTGCCGTCTGCGTCCCCGGCGATCAGCGGCCAGCCCGCGGGCGCAGAGGCGGCAACGGCCATGCCAGACAACATCAGACCCGCAACGCTGATCCAGGGGCGCATTCGGAGTGTCCTCAGGTGTTGCGCTGACTGGCGCATTGCCAGACGGCGCGGGCAACGGAATACTGTACGCTGATCGGGGCAGATGAATTATAATTGACTAACAACATATCTCTACAAACGTTGTAGACAAAACAGAGGGCTTTTGCGAGGATGGTCCGGCTCCTGCCGGCGATACCTGCGCAAGGTCCATACAATGAAAATGAAGCATGCCGCTGCAGAGGAATTTGACGGGGATATCCCAAGCCGCATTGCGGAGCACATTCGCGAATTCGTAGCCCGGGGTACTCTCGGGCCCGGGGTCCGCCTGGGACAGGCGGAGCTGGCCGCAAGGTTCAGCGCGAGCCGCATGCCGGTGCGCGAGGCCCTGAAACTGCTGTCAGCAGAAGGCATCGCAGTACACGATGCCAATCGCGGATTCTTCGTCGCCACGCTCTCCAGCCAGGAGGCCCGGCAGCTCTTCAAGCTCCGTCATCTCATCGAGGATGCCCTCCTGGCGGAAATCCGCTGGCCGACCGATAAGGAGCTCAAGGAGCTGACCCGGCGCGCCGACGAGTTGGAGAAGCTCCTCAATGCCGGAGAACGTGCGGCATGGTGGTCGCTGCATCGGGAATTTCACCGCGCGATCTTCGAGCTCTCGGACGAAAAGGTCATCGTGCAGGAGGCCATGCGCCTGTGGTCGCTCACCGACCGTTACCGCTCCTTGCTGCCGCTACCGCAGCGCAAGAGTGACGAGCGCGTGCTGGTGCAGAAGCACGACCTCGTCGAGGCGCTTGCGGACCACGACAGACGCAAGCTGCTCCGGGTGCGTGCCCAGCGTCGCAAGCAGTTCGAGCAGCTGGTCCTGAAGGTGCTGGAGAGCCGCTCGCTCTAGCGCGGGGCCACGCTCACGGTCCGCGTCGACGCTGCGCCAGGTCTTTGATCACCTGTACACCCAGGCCAATGATCGTGATGACCAGCGCTCCGGCATCGTACGGGCTGTAGAGGATTTTCCAGAGCATCATTGCTGCGCCCCCCGTTCCGGCAGACCCTGCCGCCATAGCGGACGCAATGCTGGCCGCCAGCTGCAGAGCATTGGTTTGAAGTAGCCCCAGTAGGTGCTCAGGAGGAACAGGTTCAGGATCACCTCACGCGGTCCCGTGTAGAGACTGCGCGCGGTGGGCGCGATGAACAGGCTCAGGTAGCAGATGACCACCGTATTGGGCATTTCCAGCAGCAGGGCGAGCGGCATGCAGTAACCCGTCAGCAGCGAGATGCCGGTCAGGATCTCCACCACTTTCACGAAGTCGTAGAGATGCGTGTCCATGAGCACGTGCATGAAGCGCACGGCGATCTCCGGGTCCCGGGGCATGACGTCCGGCACTATGGTCAGATAGTGGTTGGCACCCGAAACCAGCGCATGACCACCGAAGAAATACCGGACAGCGAGGATGCAATATTTTTCGAAGCGGCTCATGCGCGGAGTATCCAATAATTGCATGCAATAGGGTAGGCTAACGGCACATAACAGCTGGGGGCTCCAGGAATGAAAGCACCGTTTCGGGCGGATCAGGTCGGCAGTCTGCTACGGCCGCCGGAACTCACGCAGGCACGCAGGCGGGCAGCAGCAGGGGAGCTCAGCGCCGCGGATCTGACGGAAGTGGAGAACCGTGCGATCGAGCACGTCGTGGCGCGCCAGGAAGCGATCGGCCTGAGAGCAGTGACCGATGGTGAGTTGCGCCGCGACAACTGGATGTTCGATTTTCTCTCGGGCCTCGATGGTACGCGGGTGGTCATGCGGCAAGTGAGCGCGGGCTCCAATGCCGCCCCCTCCCCGCCAATGAAGGCAATCGATATCGCTGGCAGGGTCGGCTTCAGCGGGCACCCGATGCTCGAGCACTTTCGCTTCCTGCAGCGCCACAGCAAGGTGACCGCGAAAATGACCATTCCGTCGCCCACGATGCTCGTCAGCGCATCGCGGAACTGGCGGGACGTCGTGGATGGTTCCGCATACAGCCGGATCGAGAACCTCTACGAGGATCTGGCGAGCACCTATCGCAGCGTCATTCGCGCCTTCTATGAAGCAGGCTGCCGGTACCTGCAGCTGGATGACGTCAATATGGCCTACCTTTGCGATGCATCCATGCGTGAGAAGCTCAAGGCCCGGGGCGATGATCCGGATGTCATGCTCGAACACTGGGTCGTGATGCTCAATGCGGCGCTGGCTCATCGCCCCGCGGACATGACCATCACGACGCATGTCTGCCGCGGCAACTTTCGCTCCTCCTGGTTCGCCCATGGCGGCTACGAGTCCATCGCCGAAGCGCTGCTCGGACGCATCAACTATGACGGCTACTTCCTTGAATATGACACGGAGCGGGCCGGCGGCTTCGAGCCCCTGCGCTTCCTGCCCAGGGGGCCGAAGAAGGTTGTGCTGGGCCTGGTCACGAGCAAGAGCGGGGTGCTGGAGAACCCGGACGCCATCAGGGAGCGTATCGACGCGGCATCCCGTTTCGTCGATCTGCAGCAGCTCTGCCTGAGTCCCCAGTGCGGTTTCGCCAGTACCGAGCACGGCAACACGCTCACCGAGGATGAGCAATGGGCCAAGCTGGCCCGGGTCATGGAGGTTGCGCGACAGGTCTGGAAGGACGCCTGAGGGTCCGATGCACGCGAGACTCGTGGCCGTCGTGCGGCTGATGATGGGCACGGAATTCCTGCTCAATGGCCTGAACTGGTGGGTCAAGCTCATCGGTCCTTATCCGAGCATCAGCGACTTTGCTCATCGTGCCCCGCCGCCGGATTTTGTCGGCGCGATGATCCAGACAGGCGTGATGTTCCACATCGTGAAGGCCACGGAGCTTCTGGCCGGTATCGCGCTGCTGACCAACCGATTCGTCCCGCTCATGCTGGTTGCCGCCTTTCCGGTCACCGTTCCCGTATTCATCGTGGACGTCATCCTGATCCACCATCTGCGGGGTTTTTTCATGGGCACGGGGGCGCTGCTCATGAACACCTTCCTGCTCTTCAGCTACCTGCAGTGCTACCGCCCGATGCTGAATCCGCGCGCGCAGCCTGATGCCGGGCGGCCGCAGGACATCCCGCAGTTG
>Ga0326728_10009850_pt1 | contig 22706 bp, 23 predicted proteins | sample MB3enrmetagenome_FD_207602 | JGI IMG/M metagenome (GOLD analysis project Ga0326728, IMG submission 207602) | Lab enriched peat soil microbial communities from McLean, Ithaca, NY, United States - MB31MN | ecosystem: Environmental > Terrestrial > Soil > Wetlands > Peat | place: USA: New York... | reverse complement strand
CCCAGCCGGTTAGTAAGTATTTATTTTCTTCCGACCAATATTTTTTTCTATCGCATTGCTTTTCCAATGGATATTGATTTAACCACCTCTATTGGTTATTATTCGAGATCAGGAGTTCTGAAATTATATACCACTGAATCTCATAAAAAGGTGGTAGAGGTGGTAGAGGTGTTATTTCACTAACTATATCAATACATTTCAATCTCAAGAGGTAGGAAGAGGTTAGGGTGAGGTGACCTCATCAAGCCAAAATAAAGATAGTGGTGATTCTTCCTCTTCCAATTTTATCTCCATAGATATCGTGCCAGTTTTGTCATTTCCGTTACTCCTATTTTGTAGTGTTTCAATTGCTAAAAACAAATATGCCAATCCCCGATATGAGACCACCGCTATTAGTCCAATTTATATAGGTGACGCAAAAAGTCATTGGAATGCTTCCTTTGGAGCATGGCAATACAATGTTTCATATCGTCAATACATACACGAAGACCGCCCAGTTTGAAGGATTGTCTGCGGAATCGAGTTTCCGGCTGCAAAAGGTGGGAGGTCAAATCCTGGGAATGCTGAAATAAAGTTGTAGGTAATCTCGAAATTAAAGGTCCAAGGATTAAATTCCAAGGGCCTTTTATGAATTAATTAAGTGATCACAAAATTTACGTTAGTATTTGCCTTTCTTCAAAGTTGGAATAGAATAGGAGGTGAGTATGTTGTAGTAAATGCGCCGATATCAAACAGGAGGAAATAATGACTAAATCTGAATTTGTTGGCAAAATTGCAGAGAAGACTGGGTCCACGAAAATTGATGCTGAAAAGGCGGTTAATGCTTTTCTGGAAATCGTAACTGAAGCCCTGAAGTCTGGTGACAAAGTTGCATTTACTGGCTACGGTTCTTTCGAGGTCACTGAACGTGCAGCAAGGGAAGGCCGTAATCCTCAAACTGGGGAACCGATTCAAATCAAAGCTGTTAAAATTCCCAAGTTCAAGGCGGGAAAAGGACTTAAAGATGCCGTAGCATAATTCCCTGCTAACAGAATGAATATAAAATGGCGGCAGGGTGGTCGAGACGCCTAGCACTCATTTTTAGGGTATTGTCCTTAATGAGGTTTTTTGATAATATGTGACCAATAGATAAGTCCAGTTATACAAGAAGAAGACGGGACTCCGAGCGTTTTCACTGGCGGAACTGGTGGAATTTCTGCTGAAGAGGCGCGATTACTGCCTTTAGCCGTTCAGCCCAAGGGGTAAAAGTTGGCGTAGACACTTTGCTAAGTTCATCCGAAAGGACTGTGTATAAACGAAAAGAGCTAAGAAAAGGCTAAGGGAATTTATCATGCGAATGTTCTTCATTACTCTATTGCTTCTTATCCTGTGCCTCTTAACCGGCATGAGCTTTGCCGATGAGAAATCTGACTGCCTAAACAGCTGTGCAAATGACAAACGTGCGAACGATATGTACTGCCCGCCAGCTGGCGGATACACGGACGATGACCATAAACAATGTGCAGATAAAAACACCTCCGATTACAACAACTGTATCAAAGCCTGTTCTCCGCCTCCACCTTCTCCCGTTACACCACCTGCCGACCAACCACCACCTGAAACTAAGTGACCTTCCACGCCACTTGACGAACCTGTTCTACGTATAAAAACAACAAGACGAAACGGAATTTACTCACGCCAAGCTATTTGTGGCGAGCTGGGGATCCGGTGCAGACGCGAACACCATATGATCATTGATTAGACAAAATGAAGCAAAATCTCTAAACTTCTTTCCTTCTCCACATTATCCCGAAAAGAGCCATTCCTGTTATAGTTAGGATAGGTAGGAATAAGGATATAACCCACCATTTTTATTATATACCCTGATTAACCTCAGTCAAAATATAGCCCAATGCGTTAGAATTACCGGTGAGTATGAAGACAAGGTGGATCGATATTTTCCTGGTCTTGTGACATGGTGGGGCAGAGAAACAATACATGTGACCGACAGCTTCGGGTAAGGCGTGGCTTATTGCTACCTCAACATACCTTAGTTTCACCTCGCTGTTTTCTATCATACTATAATTATTAAACAAAACACACCTCAACCACCTCTATCACCTTTTTCTTAAGTCAATATAAAAATATAATATTCGTGTATATTATATGAATCTCATAAAAAGGTGTGTGAGGTGATAGAGGTGATATTTCTCTAACTATATCAATACATTACAATTTCCCACTGAATTCCTTCTTGTTAGCTGAAGCGGGAGTAACTGGCCGGGTTAGTGGCAGGATTTTTTCGTATCCTAATCTACGATTCTGACGCAATTAATGCTTCCGAAATCATTAGGCACGCATCCATCGCAGGAAGGGTCATTCTCCCATTTTCCATCGACAAAAAACCGGTATTCATATCTCCCTGGTTTCAGTTTTACTGTAACTTTCCAGATTCCATGTTTGTGCTTTTTCATCGGGTTTTCATGAGTATCCCAATTATTGAAGCAACCTACCAAAGAAACTTTATGCGCATCAGGTGCGGGAAAAACAAATTGAATTTTTGCGGTAGGTATGCCCTTACTTTTTGTTTCACTTTGTACTGTCTTTTTCTTTGTGGTCATATATAAGTTACCTCCATTTTTTGGTGGCCTAAAATATCATTAAATCTTTTTCCGGGACCTTCAAATGCTTGCTGACTTTTTCGTATCGGATCACGATCAATTCTTACCCAGCCGTCAGACCTACAGAAGGCAACAATTTCCTTCATGTTAATTAGATGGTCAAGGGTAGATGAAAAGGCAACTCCCTCAATTCCATTGTTTTAGATGACCTTTATTTCGAGTGTTTCTGTCAAGGCCTTCCGTATAGGATATTCCCGCTGTAATTATACCACAAATTATTTAATGATAGCTGGAGAGATATGGCTGTGCTGTTTGTTGGTCTCTAAAGTCAATTATGTTCGTCTGGGGTGGCATATTTGTATTGAAGTTCTGACGATGAAGTGACCATGAATATATTTATTGGATCAGTATGAGGAGACACCTCAACACACCTCTCTTCCACCTCGCTATTTTCTATCATACTATAATTATTAAACAAAACACACCTCTACCAACTTTCTCACCTTTTTCTTAAGTCAATATAAAAATATAATATTTGTGTATATTGTGTGAATCTCATAAAAAGGTGATAGAGGTGGTAGAGGTGATATTTCACTAACTATATCAATACATTACTATCTTCAGAGGTAGGTAGAGGTGAGGGTGAGGTGAGCAGACGGATAAAAGAGTATTTGACTTCCCAGGTACTACCGTATGTGAAAGATAAGCTACCTTTATAGTCACTTTCCCTTTTTTATTTGTTTTTTCTGCTCTCTATTGTCTTCCAATCATCGGCAAGGCGCAGTGCCTCGGCTATCTGAGCTGGATCCATGATTCTTGATCGCGTACCCCGTTTTAGGACTGCGGTTGTATGATCGAAGCACACTTAGCGTATTTCATCTTCGGGTCAACAGTAGACTTCCAGCAAGGACAACTGTAGTTCCGCCACGCGAAGCGCATGGCTGCCTTGAACAATATGGTCTTCCAGAATATTCGTCGAATGATCTGCGCCTGTCAGCGCGGACTGGGATGGCCCAAAGTAAGCCATTTTCAGCATAACAATAACTCAAATAAATAAACAGTGTTTTTTAATGCATATTCTATGTGCGTTTCCAGCTGGTACTGTATACCTTGCCTTCCGTGAGATCATACAACAGTGCTCCTATTTTTACTAACCATACAAGTGGCAAATTTAAATACATGCAATTACAGCTAGTTATATCCCAATTTTGGCATCCTGCGCGCGCCAGTGAAAAATTTGCATAATTATCAAATTGTTGTCACAGAACTGCATGATTTCTCATGTACTCTACGAGAGCGTGAGCAAATTCGAGCTCACTGTGAATTGGCATCGAATTACCTCCCATTTTGAGGGTAACCAGCGCACAAGCCTAATCCGCTTTCCATGGCAATAAGTATTATTTATTTAAGAATATATGTATATTAAATCCTGGGCTAACCACGGATGCTGATGGTGAGTCAATTTTACGCAAATCTACTCGCGGCAAAACAATGTTGCCAAAACGGCAGAGGAGACAATATCCGTCAATCCTGTAACTAACAGCATGGCATCCTGAGGAAATAGAGCAAAATAAATTGTTACTCGATTATGGCATGTAATCAACAGCCAAATCTGGAGATAGAAGACAAATGACTGAAAAGAGACGATTTAGAAGAATTAATTATGTCGTGGGAGGAAAATTGCAGTGCCATGAAACCACATTAATCTGCCGGCTTGAAAATCTCTCCATGGGCGGGGCATTGGTAACTATTAGAAATGCTACCATAACTGACATCTGCGCTGGTGACGGCTGTTTGCTGCGTCTGTATCACGAAATTGAGGGAAGGCATATCACCGTCGAGGCTCTGGTTGCCCACCATGGATTTGCCTTCGTCGGCCTGGTATTTCTTAACCTTGATGCAGAAACGAAAGCTTCACTGGTAAAAATCATGGATAGAGAAAAGCATAAAACATTGAGAATGGATTACAATGCCACCTACTACTCGTCATGCGGGAATGATGAAAGCTATTCACCACAATAAACGGAGTTACTCCGTTGGTACTCATATTTCTTGCGGAAACCATGCGTACTTGGTCTTTTTTATGAGTTTCTCACCCGCTACCATGGCGGTTGAATTTCGACTGACGTGCCCTATTAACTCCGTGCCAAAGTGCTTTTTCACCTAGACATCATGAACCAGAATTCCCAGGCTGGCTTTGTCAAATATGGAGAACGGGGTAATGTTAAACCTGAGGGATTCCTTTCTCTTTGAAACCGCAAATGGCCCGCAGACTCGGTGTGCTTCGCAATTTGTGTCTCAAAGAACAGGTATGCTGGTGCTTCCAAACTGCTTTGGCGCCAAATGATCGTTAACAACTTCGCCCCCTGTTATCGCAGTAATCAAAATATAGGACCCATATTTAAATAAAGGTTATTGACATGGCTCATCAAACTAAAACCTGTTTGAAATGCGGTGGTACCTTTGATGAGGGCAACGGCGATTACCTAGAACAATTCTTCAATATTAAGGACGGCTGGTACTGTATTGATTGTCAAAACGCATTGATCGATTATTGCGGGAACTGCCATCAGGCTATCGAAAAAAACCAAGTAAGATCTCACCAGACGAAGGGTTGCCTCTGCTTTAACTGCGGTGAGGAACTATTTGTAACTAGCATCGAATGTGTTGAAGAAATCGATGAATGTTCAGGCATCAGCGAAGAGGAATTCGATAATTGGCTGAATTTCTTGAAACATGATTTTTCTGTAAGGTTCCCGAATGCAAGGATTTCAGTAACTGAAGGGGCACCGTCCGCCTATTCGATATTTTGCGAAGGTTACGAATATGCCAAAGCCGGTGTCAATGTAAAGGAAATCAGAAATAAGCTATGGAATGAATGGCGCGAGAACCTTTAGTTAGGTACTACGCTTTTCCCGCGCTCAGTCACGGAAAAAGCATAGCTAATCTCAGGCTACGTGTTAACTCCAAAAACTAATATTGGGATCCAGGCTAGGGAATAGACTCACATTCAAACCAGGCAATATCCAACAACACAACAATCGAAGGCCTTTCGACACAGCAGGCTCCCGGTTAATCGGGGAAAAGCACGTTGCCAAGGTGAAGAGGAGAGTTATGGGCCGCGCTTAGTATCCCTGTGCCGGGCCATAAGGCGAGTTTTTACTGTAGGAGGTTAATTTTGAAGATTGCATCCCTTCACATTTCCAAAGTACTTGCCGGGTTCCTGCTTGCCCTCACCGTCGCTTTCGGTGGATCGCCGACTCCGTGTTTATCCGGTCCCATCCCCTCCCCCATGAGACTGCGCGGCCATGTTCCCACCAAGGCCCTGGCCGCCGCAAAGTTACTGGGAGGCCTGGCTCCCGACACTCAAATTTCTATGGCCTTTGCTTTACCGCTACGTAATCAGGAAGCGTTGTTGGAACTACTGGGGGCCATCTACGATCCGGCTGATCCACTATACGGCCATTACCTAACTTCCCAGGAGTTCACGGACAGGTTTGGTCCCACCCAGGCCGATTATGATGCCGTTATCGCCTATGCGCGCAGTCTGGGATTTACGGTCACAAGGACTCATTCCAACCGGACCCTTTTGGATGTTTCGGGCCCCGCAGGGACGGTTGGAGCCGCCTTCAGCCTTCACCTTGGACGTTATCAAGCGCCGAACGGCCGGGAATTCTATGCCCCTGACAACGACCCCGAAGTTTCCGGTTCCATTGCCTCCCGTATCGTGGGTGTGGTTGGTCTGGACAATGCAGCCGTCTGGCATGCGCACAAACGTTTAGTTCCGGCGGCGGAGATGGCACAGAGTTCGCCGTTTCAGATCGGTACGGGCCCCTATGGCGCCTTGGCCCCCAACGACGTCCTTACGGCTTACAACCTGCAGGGGGTAACTGCCAACGGGTCCGGCCAAACCCTCGGCCTGTTCGAGCTCGACGGGTACAACTCGAGCGATGTGGCTGATTACGTAAGCTATTTCGGCTTGCCCCCCGTCCCGCTTGAGAATGTCCTGATTGACGGCTTTTCCGGCAGTGCCGGGAGCAATGCGGATGAGGTGACTCTCGACATCGAGCTTCAGAACGCACTCGCGCCCGGAGCGAGCAAGATCATCGTCTATGAGGGCCCGAACTCGAGCACTGGGATCATTGACACCTACAACGAGATTGCTACGGATAATCGGGCCAAGCAGATCAGCACGTCCTGGGGGTTGAGCGAAGGGCAAATAGGCTCCACGATTATCAACAGCGAGAACACCGTCTTCAAGCAAATGGCGGCGCAAGGGCAGTCGATCTATGCATCATCGGGCGATAGCGGGGCCTATGACGACGGTTCAACGCTCAGCGTCGACGATCCCGCCTCCCAGCCTTACATGGTCGGCACAGGGGGGACGCAGCTCTATGTCAACTCAGGCGAGACCTACAATTACGAAACGACGTGGAACGTCAACAATACGGTGAGCGGGGGGGCGGGTGGAGGCGGCATCAGCTCCGTCTGGTCAATTCCTTCCTGGCAACAGGGAATTGCGTCCGCAGCGTCAGCTACCATGCGGAACGTGCCGGACGTTTCGTTCAATGCTGACCAATACACCGGCTATTCGATTTTCTACAACAACGCCTGGGCTATTTATGGCGGTACGAGCTGTGCTGCTCCCCTCTGGGCGGCTTTCACAGCGCGCATAAACCAACAGCGTGCTTCAAATGGAAAACCATTGCTCGGGTTTGCCAACCCTCTGATCTACCAGATCGCGACTGGGGCAAGATATGGGTCTGATTTTCATGACGTAACGCAAGGAACGAACCTCTACTATACGGCTGGCCCAGACTATGACAACGCCACCGGATGGGGCTCATTCAACGGCGCCAATCTGCTGGCCGACCTGGCGCTCATCTCGGTACCCACCAGCCCTCCTACACCGCCAACCGGCCTTACTGCCAGCGCAGGCGATAAGCAGGCAACCGTGATTTTCACAGCTCCAGCTTCCAACGGCGGCGGCATAATCCTCTACTACACAGTCACCTCAAGCCCCGGCAACAAAACCGCCACTGGAACTGCCAGCCCGATAACCGTCACCAACCTCACCAACGGTACTGTTTATACCTTTAAGGCCACTGCCACCAACGCTGTCGGCACTGGATTGGCATCAGCGCCCTCAAACAGTGTCACACCGCTCCAAACAGATAGTCCACCTGGCGCTCCGACCGGCGTGGCGGCGACCGCAGGCAATGGACAGGCCACCGTGAGCTTCACCGCTCCAACCTCCAACGGCGGCAGCGCAATCCTCTACTACACCGTCACCCCCAGCCCCGGCACCATCACCGCAACTGGCACTGCCAGCCCGATTGTCATCACTGGGCTCACCAACGGTACTGCTTACACATTTAAGGTCACAGCTACGAATGGCGAAGGCACTGGACCGGCATCAGCGGCCTCAACTAGTGTCACACCGTCGGTGTCAGCATCACCCGTTCCTGCGGCTACCCCTCTTACGCTGTTTGGTACAGGGCTGGCCCTTTTCGGAATGTTGCTGAGAAAGAAGAAATAATGATCCTCCGGAAGAGCCTGAGGTATTGCGATTGCTGGCCCATCAAAGGGGCCTGACCGCAATCGGATAAAGTCAAAACCCCTCACTTCGCATAGTTAATTCACCTCTAAATAGGATTTTTTAAACCCAAATGCATTTCGGGGTCATCCCAGATGAACAGCAGTGACAACTTTATATAGGCATATTCACGGAATTGTCAACCCTGTGAGACCCCACCAGAGGTGGGGGTTTACCTAAATAAAATAAAATTATCAGATTGGCACATTGGGTGAATTGATTGGATGACATTGCCAACGACACGTTCGTGCTGCAGGCTGTCGCAGCGAAACAGGCGGCGCAATATCATGCTGGCGCGTGACGCCGCAGTCAATATTGAGTATCTGGCCGGTAGGCGATAATGTAACCCGGTTTTTCATCAGCGGTACTGGCTGGTGGTGGCGTCCGATGCTTATGTCAGGGGAAGCAAGCAAGGTCCTCCAAAACCACACCAGAGACTAGACAAAAGAAAAGGCATCTAAAGAAAACTTAGTAAGAGACTGTTTATTGGGTCCCCATTGTATATGATCTTAGAACTTCGTGGCCTTTCACTGAGAAGGTCGTGTGGCCTTCCGTGATTTGTTCGTCCAATAGTTTCTAAGAGTGGAAATTAGATAAAATAATTTGTCATCTATCAGTATCAGGGTAATATGTAATTTCAGATAAAGGATTGCGAATGGATTGATCAACACCTAAACATGGTTTTAACGTGACTCTTGTTGTTAGTTCCTTAAACACAATGATAATTTGAGGAAAACATCGCCATGAAAACTAAAAAGATGAATAAGGCAGATAAGCCATTGCAGCCCGATTTACTTCGAAAGATGGACGCCTATTGGCGAGCCGCCAATTACATTTCTGTTGGGCAGATTTACCTCTATGACAATCCTTTACTGCGGGTACCGTTGCAGAGGTCGCATGTGAAGCCGACGCTATTGGGGCATTGGGGGACAACGCCAGGGCAGAACTTCATATATGTGCATCTGAACCGTGTCATTAATAAATATGATCTGAATGTTATTTACATTTCCGGTCCCGGACACGGTGGTCCGGCGCTGGTGGCAAACACTTATCTGGAAGGCACATACAGCGAGATTTATCCCGACATCAGTCAGGATGAGGCAGGACTGAAAAAACTGTTCACCCAGTTCTCTTACCCCGGAGGGATTCCCAGCCATGTCTCGCCGGAGTGCCCGGGGTCTATCCACGAGGGTGGAGAACTTGGCTATTCACTCAGCCATGCCTTTGGGGCGGTGTTCGACAATCCGGATCTGCTCGTCGCCTGCGTCGTGGGTGACGGCGAAGCAGAAACAGGCCCGTTGGCCACGGCATGGCACTCCAATAAATTTCTGAACCCGATCACCGATGGAGTCGTACTCCCCATCCTGCACCTCAATGGCTACAAAATCGCCAACCCGACCATCCTAGCCCGCATAAGCCAGGAGGAATTGGAGCAACTGTTCCGTGGCTATGGTTGGACGCCTTATTTTGTGGAGGGCGAAGAGCCGGAGGAGATGCATCAACTCATGGCCGCCTTTCTGGAAAAGGCCATCGAGGAGATCCGGCAAATTCAGAACAATGCTCGAAACAAAAATGACGCCACCCGACCGAGTTGGCCAATGATAGTCCTCAAGTCACCCAAGGGGTGGACGGGACCGAAAACAGTCGATGGCATGCCGGTCGAGGGGACCTTCCGCGCTCACCAGGTGCCTCTTCTGGTGGATTCAGGGCATCCCGATCATCTCGGGGAACTTGAAAAGTGGATGAAAAGCTACAAGCCGGGAGAACTCTTCGATGAGCGCGGCGCTCTCATCCCGGAATTGGCCGAGCTGGCTCCCAAAGGCGAGCGGAGGATGGGCGCCAATCCCCATGCTAATGGCGGGCTGCTATTGCGTGATCTCCGCCTACCCGACTTTCGCACTTACGGGGTGAGCGTGCCTTCGCCTGGCTCCGTTCAGGCCGCCGACACTTACGTGCTCGGAGAGTTTTTGCGCGACGTGGTAAAGCTCAACCAGGACCAGCGAAATTTCCGGATCTTTGGTCCCGACGAGACACTCTCCAACCGATTGAACGCCGTTTTTGAAGTCACCAATCGGCAGTGGGGAGCACGAATGGTAGTAAACGATGAGTTCCTAGCGCCCGGTGGCCAAGTAATGGAGATGTTAAGCGAGCACCAGTGTGAGGGTTGGCTGGAGGGTTATCTCCTCACCGGGCGGCATGGGCTCTTCAACTGTTACGAGGCTTTCATTCACATAGTTGATTCGATGTTCAACCAGCATGCCAAGTGGCTGAAGGTCACATTGAAACTGCCGTGGCGGCGGAAGATCGCCTCACTAAACTACCTTCTCGCCTCCCATGTCTGGCAGCAGGCTCACAACGGCTTTACACACCAGGATCCCGGCTTTATTGATCATGTTGTAAACAAGAAGGCAGAGGTAGTACGCATTTATCTTCCTGCGGATGCTAATTGCCTACTGTCGGTCTTTGATCATTGCCTGCGCAGCCGGCATTACATCAACGTCGTGGTTGCAGGAAAGTACCTGGCGCCCCAATGGCTCTCCATGGACGCCGCGGTCGTGCATTGCACGGAAGGTATTGGCATCTGGCAGTGGGCCAGCAACGACCAGGACGCCGAGCCGGACGTGGTGATGGCCTGCTGCGGTGACGTCCCCACACTGGAGGTTCTGGCCGCGGTTTCCATTCTTCACCAGCATTTGCCAGGACTGAAAATTCGGGTGATAAATATTGTCGATCTGATGAAGCTACAGCCTAACACCGAGCATCCGCACGGGCTTAGCGATCAGGATTTCGATTCGCTGTTCACCGTAGACAAGCCTATTGTCTTTGCCTTCCATGGATACCCCTGGCTGATCCACCGGCTGACCTACCGGCGTACCAACCACAAGAACATGCACGTCCGGGGGTACAAGGAGGAAGGGACGATCACCACTACCTTCGATATGACGGTCCTGAACGACATGGATCGCTTTCACTTGGTGCAGGACGTGGTCGACCGCCTGCCGCATCTGGGCGCCGGCGGAGCCTATCTGAAACAGATGGTTCAGGACATGCTCGTCGAGCACAGACAGTACATTGCCAAGCACGGAATAGACATGCCAGAGATTCGCAACTGGAAATGGACTAAAGTATGAGCTTGACGAATTAAAGAATTTCTAGGGTGCGAAGCCAGCGTATAAGGTTAACCACCGTCCAGCGTGTTGGGCCAGCCAACGCCTTTAGCCGTCTGTAACAAAAGGAGCGTGAACACATTGCCTCTGTTTGCATAACGCCCTCGTACACTTGAACAAATTTTCACGAGAAAGGATAATTGTTTAAAACCGTATGCCAAGATAAAAAGGACACACAACATTTAAATATGCAACCGGAAACTCGCCATAACGTCTTTATTATACCGCTATAAAGGTGCCCCCTTAGAGCACAGGGATCCTTGCAACTAATTCTCAGACAGTCCTGCATCAACGTATGCTCTATATTTGTGTAATTTGGCATGCCATGGCTGTTCCTTTCAAATTAATCAAATTTATTTTGTGAGAGAAAACTCAATAAAGTCCTGTTCACACTCGCTTCTACCCTCACCACCGTTTTTTTCGCTGGCATTGTGTTTGCTCAGGAAACCCCGGTTTCGGCTGTGAAGTAACAATTATCTTATTTTTGTTTGAAAAACCCCGCCTTCGGATGCAGCTTTTTTGCTATATCGCCAATTACAGGAAGAGTGTATAAAAATGAATTAAGTGCGGACGCTTTACCCTTCAAATACCCCCGGAACTTTTGGCCGAGATTTTTGGTCTCATTGAAATACCGGCATTCCCGACCAGGTACAACTTAGCTCCGAGCAAACTGGTGGCAGTGATTCGTCAAAATGGCGATGGCCAGAACCGGCTCGACATGATGCACTGGGGCCTTATTCCATCTTGGGCCAATAGATAAGTCTGTTGGCAACCACATGATAAACGCCAGGGTGAGACGCTAGCCGAGAAACCGGCATACAGGCATGCACTCCGTTACCGGCGGTGTCTCGTTCTTGCTTCGGGATTTTACGAATGGGCACAGGAGGGAAAGGCTAAAAAGCCTCTGTATATCCGTCTAAAAGATGGTTCCCCGATGGTCTTTGCAGTTCTATGGGAGAGTTGGAAAGCCCCGGAAGGAGAGATAATCGAGTCCTGCACCATCCTTACCACGTCCTCGAACAAACTGATTGAACCCCTTCACGACCGCATGCCGCTTATCCTACACCCTCAGGAATATGACATTTGGCTCAACCGGGAAATATCAGAGCCGGAAAAACTGAAGTCCCTCTACAAACCATATCCCGCCGAAAGAATTGAAATGTATCCGGTGTCATCGCTGATGAACTCTCCTAAGAACGATTGCCCCGAACTCATCAAACCATCTGGAAGACGGTGCCAGAAACACGGCCATGGCAACTTCCTAATCACCAAAATGGACAGAGTATATGCCCCCCAGAAAACAGGTCTACCAATTTAAAATCACATTGAAGGATATCAGACCTCCAATCTGGCGCAGAATACAGGTGCCAAGTACCTTCAACTTTTGGGATTTGCACGTTGCCATTCAGAATGCCAAGGGGTGGCAGGATTGTCACCTGCGTGAATTCCGGATTAAAGACTTGAACTGCCAGGTGCTTGGTTTCGCCATCCCTGAAACGTGGACTTAGAATCAGAAACCCTTCCTGGCTGGAAATACAAGATTCCCATGTTATGTGTCTCGTAAGCACAACGTTTGAATACGCCTATGATTTAATAGATGATTGTCGGCACAAGGTTGAAATTGATGAGGTTTTGCCTGGTGGCAGGGATAAATTATCCCCGTTGCCTATAAGGAAAGCGTGCCTGTCTACCCGAAGATTGCGTCAGGCCTCGGGGATATCCGGTGCAATTGGATTTATTGGCTGACCCGAAGGATAGCGAGAATGATAAGTACCAAGAAATGTGTTGAGTCGATAACGGTAGGATCTTTTAACACGGAGCAGACCCTGCTGAGGTAGAGTTCACAGACCCGCACAATCGGTTTTAGCAGGCATTTATTGCCAAATAATCCGACTGGAGGATGATTTATTAACCGTTAAATGGGAGTCTGCATACGGTAAAATCTTAAAAATCGACGAACTCGATGGCGGTTATCGCTTTTTGAAGGTGTGGCCAATCAAGAATTGGAGGGCGAGGAAGTATGTGGTTACCATTCAGACATCCGCGTCAGCCCCTGCTCATGGACTTACGTATCTGGCGGCAGTTGACCCTTGCTGAGGGCAGTGTTCCCAATTGAGTAATGCTTAGTATCCGAGTCTACTACGAATACTTTGCCCAATTGGGCCTCCTTATCATGGTTATATTTGCCGCGTCGATTTTATCAAAGCTTGTTAGGACATGCACATCGTCTTGCCCCAAGATAAACCTTTTTAATGCTGAACGACAGTATCTGGGACTGGCAAGCATCCCAGGGGTGTCTTCAATAAAGTAGCCCCGTCAGTCTTGCGACTGGCGGCTGGGCCTGGTCAGCTTTCGGGCTCTTTCAAGCCCCCGGATTTATCCGTGGGGTTGCTGGCAATAGCCTCGTAAGTCGGTTGATGATCTCATTATGTCGGGGATATTCTTGCTGCAGATCACTTCTATTTCCCATTTGGAAATCTGCGAAATCAAAGCCGGGTGCTACAGTGCAGCCGACAAGGGAATATTCTCCAGGCCCAGACACCTCCGCCCCGAACCAACAGCCTGCCGCAACAACTACCTGATAAGATTCACCGACTGCGGGATCAGGACCCAGCTTCAGTTCCAGGTGCTCACCGTGTAAGGTGAGGGCATGGACTGTAAGTGGTGCTCCTGCGTAAAAATGCCAGATCTCGTCCGACTTGATGCGGTGCAACGTTGAAAAATCCCTCTGCTCCAGGAGGAAGTAGATCGAGGTACAGAACGAGCGTGGGCCGCCAAACCGTCCTGGGAGGGCACTGCCGTCAACACATTCAGTAGAGCGGTAGGTTTCCCGGTACCACCCACCCTCGGGATGCCGGGTCAGGCCTAACCATTTAATCAGTCCTTCAGCAGTTGGTCCGGTCACGTAATCTTCTCAATTCGGTTATAACCTTCGTGGTTACTAACCGTTCGGAAACAAGAGCCATTAGCCCATAATAGATCGATATCGCAAGTTCCTCACGAGTTATGATCTCACTGCAATCTAGCTACTAACATTTATTCTAGCACTCAAATTGCTGCAGCCATGTTATCTAAAATCTCATCAACTCCCTTGACTTGGGCGTAGACTGCCCCCAGAGCAGCCATATAGGACGCATGAACTTGCATTGCCGGGATGGTAATCCCATTGAAGGTTAGCTCTTTGGTGGCACAAGCATCATGGGCCACGAGGCAGGTGAATCCGTAATCAAAGGCGGCCCTGACGGTTGCGTCAACACACATGTGGCTCATCATGCCGCAGATTAGCAGACTACCAATATTGTCGGCCTTGAGTCGCTCCAGGAGAATGGTATCGAGCTGTTGGGGAAGTGCTTGGTTATGACCGGCTCTGCAGACAGCGGTCGAACTTTCTCGTGAATATCGACTCCCGCGGTGTCGGGGAGAAAGAATGTGGCATTAGGTTGAGCGAAGATGTGCTGGACGTGGTATACGGCCCATGACTGCTTTCGGAATGCTGCCAACAATCTTGCTGCCGCGGAGGCCGCCTGATGGCTGCCGACGAGTTAGATTTTGCCACCAGGGAAATAATCGTTCTGGAGATCGATGAGAATTAGAGCTGTTTTCAAACACAAGCCTCACACTTCGTGGTGGCTGTTGATTGCAGTTGGCACCTGCGCTCCGCTCCTCACAGCCGTTATTCCATTTGGGCTGTCAGCGGCCATAACCCGTTTCTTGGCCCCCAGGCGTAAAACTTCCGGTTCCATCTCGTCGGTGTATTGGACTTCACATTTGAATTGATCGACGATCAATACAAACTGTTCCAATAGTCTCCCCTAGCCGTGCAGGGTTATCCATCTGTTAACGATCTTGCGAAAGCTTCTGTGCAATCCGTCCCACGTGGGCACCCTGGAAACGGGCTCCGGCCAGTTCGTTTTCACTCGGACTCCTTGATCCGTCAGCACCTGCGATGGTGGCAGCACCATATGGAGATCCACCGGTTATCTGACTATTATCCATTTGTCCGGCAAAGGTGTAAGGTAAGCCCACAACTACCATGCCCTGGTGAAGCAGGGTAATATGGAAGCTAAGAATGGTCGATTCCTGGCCGCCATGCTGAGTGGCGGAACTGGTGAAAACACTCCCTACCTTCCCCACCAAGGACCCCTTCAACCAGAGTTGACCGGTCGAATCGAGGAACTGGCGCATCTGCCCGCACATATTCCCGAAGCGTGTCGGGGTACCGAATATCACTGCATCGGCAGAAGCCAGATCTTCCACCTGAACAAGCGGGATGTTTGCCATTCCCCTCTGGGCGTCAAGGGCGCCCATCTTTTCGAGCACTTCTTCGGGCAGTGTCTCGGGGACCCTCTTGATAATCACTTCGCAACCGGAAACCTCTCGGACACCCTCAGCAACAGCCTCTGCCAATTTCAGAACATGGCCATACATACTGTAAAAAACAATGAGAACTTTGGTCATGGATGCCTCCTTATTTCAATTTCAACTTAGTTTACCTATCACCCAGCGAGCGGATCGACACTGAGCAACAATAACCTCTTGCTTCTGGTTTGACCTAGATCCAGATTTGATTTAACTTCCAACGGCTTTAATTTAAATAAATGTCTATTCGACTTTTAAACTATGCCGAGCTTATTGCACAGGCGCCCCAATTCATGGTCGGGAAATACCCGCATGGGATTTCACAGTTATTGGAACTGGGCTTGATTTTTGACCCTGGAGATGAGTTCCTGACTTACCGGCCCGATCATCTGGACCTGAACCTCCCTGATCTACTCAATTAATTCAGGCACCTCCGGGCCATCAGCGAGCAGATTGCGCAGCAGTGCAAGGGACCATACAGATGTCTAAACAAGGACCTTCACTACTTGTTTCGCGGTAACTTGAAGTCAAAGTCGGGATCCTACTCAACCAAATGGAACAGGCTGATTATTTTGGCTTGTTTTCGGCGCTGGGTGTATTCCGTGAGTGCTTCGTTAGCCACCGCCTTTTTGGTCGCGTGTCTGTCGATGATGCAGACTTCTTCGATCAGTTTGCTGTCAATAGCCAGATTTGTAGGCATAGGGCACCTTCATTACACAAATGTTTACACCTCAGACAGTGGAAAGTCAAACAGAAGCTATGATAATTTCAGAGAACGGTTAGTTTGCCCTCCCACACAAGACGCATTCTCGCACACCCCAAAAACCTTTAGTCGGATGATTATTTATAAAGTCAGTATCACGCCAGTATATTCTTGACTCCGCTTCGAATGATACGAGCTTTATTACCGTCTCCACGGTGATGTTCATTACTTTTACAAATAAAAGACTTAGGTGGGCGGCGTAAACGCAGCACCCAATTGGTTGGTTTTCAGCAAGAAACCTGGAGCTACGTTCCAATGCTGCCCTTTGTGAGCATGACGGTCAGCATTTCTATTGCTTATTGCCTCCTCCCCCCGTTTGTGGTAAAGAAATGCTTATGCTCCTTCCCCGACCATTATACCCTGGCCGACTCATTCGCCGCTACCAGCGGTTTATAGCCGACGTGGAACTTGACAACGGAACGCACGTCACCGCACACTGCCCCAATTCCGGCAGCATGAAGGGGTGCGCCGCACCGGGAAGTCCGGTACTCCTCTCTGTGTCGGAGAACCCAAAAAGGCGATTCAAATACACATGGGAACTGGTCTTTGCTGAAGGCAATTGGGTGGGGATAAATACCGGCCTCCCCAACCGGCTCGTCCGGGAGGGGATTGAAAAAGACATCATCACGGAACTACGGGGTTATCCTACAATCCGGCCGGAAGTGAGGTACGGTGAAAAAAGCCGAATCGACCTACTGCTCGTCGCTCCTTCCGGTCTCTGCTATGTGGAAGTGAAAAATGTGACGCTGGTGGAGGGAAAAACAGCGCTCTTTCCCGATGCAGTAACCACCAGGGGCCAGAAACACCTGCGGGAGCTTATGGCTGTGGTGCGTCGGGGAGAGAGGGGGGTAATCTTCTTTGTGGTCCAGCGTGGTGACGGTGTTTCTGTGGCGCCGGCCGATAACATCGACGCGGAATACGGGAGATTGCTGCGTCTTGCGACTGAAAGCGGCGTGGAAGTTCTTGCCTATCAGGCGCGTATTACACCGGAGGAAATCTTGCTGACCCACCGGGTGCCTGTCACTCTCTAAGCCTCATTCCTTTTTCTTTCGGTCGCTGAGCGACACCACCTTTCCGCCTTCCCTCTTCTCCTTATCCCCCGTTTCCATCACTGGAGCGTCATCGCGAGGTTTCTCTTCCCTCACTACTGGTGAGACAACCTTCTCGAGCCTGATCGGCGTACCCCCCATGGTGTATGGCGCGCCGTTTATCTGGCTCTCGTCCAATGTCCAGGTAAAGATCTGCAAAGGAAAAGAAAGGGCCAGCAGCTTGACCTGCCACCACCCTGGTTTAACATCGGGAGAGATATCTTCTATCCGGGCATAAAAGCCAGGCTTGTGGTCGATATGGACCAACACCAGATCGCTAATCGTGGCCATTCTTAACTCTCCCTGTATAAAGAGGGCTCGAGTCAGGATTTGTATCATCTGGTCCTGAACCTCTTCCTAATTTATCCATTGCGCCGTAAAACCCCGTATTTCAGGGCTGGGATATAACATGATGTTTTGGCTTGACTTTTGTCGTTTCATAACGCAAACGTTCTTCAGTTCATTGAAAATCGGTATGGGGTTTCTGGCGGTCACGGTCGCCAGTGTAAAACCAATGCCAACATGGTCAGGTATTTTAGGGAGTTTTTGCATATGGCGAAAACAAACCTGCATTGTTTGTCCTGACCTGAAGAAATCAAATCTCCGAGTAGTAGGGTGGGGCACACCCGAATAGAAGCCTGCAAGAAGCCTGTGCTGCAAGGCCACTCAATAGAGCAGGAACCTCAAAGGCTTTTAGCCTTTGGAATCCTCTTCCTTCAGGGCGGGGTGCATGTCTATGGCGTTACCTGAGTACAACTCCACGGCTCTTGGCAGGGTCCCTTTCGCAAACGCTCAGGACAGCATGCCTGAAACGGCTGTCGAACAATTGTTTCAAATCCTCGTAAAGGCCACGCAGTTCACTTTCTATGACATAATAGCGCTCTTTCTCCAGAGGGGCCAGCAAATCTTCAACCCGCTCGCAGATAAAGGTTACACAGTTATAGGGACGGTATTCCGGCCCCATGTGGCAGCCATTTTCTCCCAGATAGGGACAGATCCTCTGCTCAAAGGCGGGGGTGAATATTGTCTTCCCTTCGTTGAAATAAACGAGCAGATCAACGGCTGTTAAATGGTTTTTCCCGCGTATGCAGCACTCTCCGCCGCATCGCTCGCAAATCTTTCCGGCGCCCGCTCCCTCCCCGATCAGGTGGAGGGTCTTTTTGCATGACCTGATTGCAGTTAAGCACTTGTTCACCCGGGTTTTTAGTTGTGGGGAAAGCGCCGCATATGTTCCCTGTATCTCGGCAACCCCCCGGTCCCACTTTTCCCTATCGGTCATCTCTTTCCCGAAACAGCAAGGGCGTATAGCCATACGCCCTATTGTTAATTCCTTAAATAATTCAAATTGGCCGAAGCAGCCCATAAGCCGGGTTCTGTTCCCGCAGCAGGTTACCCTCCTGCAGGCGATGGTCATTCATCTGGGACCGCCGTTACCGACGGCCTCAAGCAGCCAACCCGGAAGCACGAACGGGCCGTCCTTGACGCTTCCCTATTTGGCCTTGCTCCTGGTGGGGTTTACCTGGCATCCAGCGTCGCCGCCGGACCCGGTGAGCTCTTACCTCACCCTTTCACCCTTACCCGCTTGGGCGGGCGGACTTCTCTCTGTGGCACTTTCCCTGGGGTCACCCCCGCTGGACGTTATCCAGCACCATGCCCTGTGGAGCCCGGACTTTCCTCTCCCTTAAAAGGAAGCGGCCATCTGGTCTGCTTCAGCCAAATTATCAACGGGTGACCTTCTCCCGGAATTATAATACATGTTATCTTGCGTAGGTAAATACAAAGGATTGCGGCTTATGTGCCAACTCCAACTTTAAAAGCCTGAAGATGGGCACCGGTTTTGCCTTCCACGGCTGGTTTCCCATCCGTAGTGCTTCTTCGACTGCGAGATACATGAGAAAGACGCTTCACAGGACGCTTCTTAAGCCTTTCGGCTCGGGACAACAGCTTTCGCTTGGGCGCCCTTCCGTGCCCCCCACATTTTTCGATATCCGGCCCGGATCCCTTTAGAATAGAAATATTGGCTGATACATGTCATGGGAAAACCATTGGCACCGGAATTTACACTGGCGACCGTAACCGCCAAGAACCCCATGCCTATTGTCAAAGAACCAGGATGAATATACACGATGAATCAACAAAAGTCAGGCAAAACCGTGCATCTTAGTACATATGAGACAATTTCCCCGGCTTTCATCCCTCCTTTGAAAAGGAAGGGATTCCCGCGGGATGTCATTAAAACTCAAGGTAACCAACTTGTTTGCAACGTTGAACTTAGTATGTTGAACAGCCTTTAACCTTGGTCTTCCTGGCGCAGCACCAGCATTCTCTGGCAGTGGGGGCAGGTAATCAGCTCTTCCCCCCGGAACAACGTATTGTACAGTTGCGGCGGCAGTTGCATATTGCAGCCGAGGCATGAACCATCCCTGGCCTCAACCACAGCAACCCCCCTGCGCTGCTCGCGCAAAAGCCCATAACGCCTCATCATCGTTGTGGGTAGCCCTTTTGCAATGACTTCCCGTTCGGAGGCATCTCGGTTGATTGCTTCTTCCAGGCAACTGATCTTGCTCTGAACCTCCTCCTTCTGCACGATGATGTTCTGCTCCAAGGCCAACAGGGTTTCCTCAATTCCGCTGATCGCCCCATTCAACTCATCGACCTGGCCGATTTTCTGCAAAAGTTGCTCCTCCAGTTCGGCGCTAAGCTTCTTGGCAGTAGCTATCTCCCTGGATACGGCCTGGTATTCCTTCTGGGTCTTGATTTCTTTCTGATTCGCCTCGGATCTGCTGATGTTTTCCTGTTCTGCGGCAATCCCTTCTTCCAGCTTCTCTTTTTCTTCATTGAGGAGCGCCAGTTCCTCTTTTTTCGCGGCAATTGCGCTCTGTGCTTCGGCCACTTTCGCATCAAGGACCGAAATCTCTTCCAGCAAGGCCTCCTTTTCACCTTTGCGACCATCAATCTTCAGGTCAATCGACTGCAGCTCATCGAGCAACTTCAAATTTTTTCGCAAACTCCGCCTCCCTTTTCCCCTCGTTTGTTAATTTTTCACAATGAAAAGGGGAGAGGACTTCAGATAAACCTGAATGGCTCACTCTCCCCTTCAAACGCGACAATCTCCGCTCCATACCCTTTCTGCGCCAGTTCACAGCGGAGCAATTCCTCAAATCCCCGGATCATCGGCAGCTCAGTGGCAAAATGACCGGCGTCTATCAGCGTCATACCAAGTTCTTCAGCATACCTCGCCTCGTGATACTTGATATCACCGGTAACCAGCACCTCCGCCCCCTGGCTCCTCGCCTCCCGCAACAGCGAGGCGCCGCTTCCGCCGCACAGGGCAACTTTCCTTACCAACCTTTCGGCATCGCCGACAAAACGGGCCCCCAGAAGACCCAGCCGCTCCTTAACTATCGCGGCAAATTCAACAAGGGGGAGCGCCGTGGGCAGGTAGCCTATTCGCCCCAGACCGCAGGCCTTGCCTTTGTTCAGAAGTGGATATAGATCAAAGGCTGGTTCCTCGTAAGGATGGGCTGCGAGTAAGGACTTTAGCGCCGCATTCAGATCCCCCTTTCGGAGCAGGACCTCAATGCGGCTCTCTTCGGCATATTCCCGTTTGCCGATTTCTCCCAGAAACGGCTCTGCCCCCTGAAGCGGTCTGAATGTGCCGATGCCACCCGTCCGGAACGAACAGTCAGAGTAATTGCCGATAACGCCGCTGAAGCGGAACAGGGCCTCCATTACCGTTTCTTCGTGCCCCTTAGGCACATAAACGGTGAGTTTAATCAGCTCATCCACAAAGGTAACTTTTAATGGCTCACAACGCAAAACACCCAAACGCTCCGCAAGGAGGTCATTCACCCCCCCTTCGGCGATATCGAAATTGGTGTGGAGCGAGATTATGGCGAGATCGTTCTTGAATGCGAGGGAAAGAAGCCGGCCCAAGGGGTCGGCGACGGAGATTTTTTTGAGCGGGTGGAAAATCAGGGGGTGATGGGTCAGAAGGAGCTGGCAGCTGGCAGCTACGGCCGCCTCTACAGCATTCCCGCCAGCATCGAGCGCCACCATGATCCTCCCGGCCAAAGCAGCGGGATTTCCCACCTGTAGCCCTGCATTGTCCCATTCCTCGGCAAGTGCAAATGGAGCTAAATCATTAATAATTCCAAGTATGTCCGACACTCTGGGAGTAATCATCGCGCACAAAAGAAAAGAGTGCAACCTTGCGGTGTGCACTCTTTATCCCCAAAATGGGCGCTATTTCGTCTAGACAGGCGCTTTAAGGGCATCCCCACTTCTTCCTGTGAATATTAGGTGGTGGGCCCACCAGGACTCGAACCTGGGACCGACCGGTTATGAGCCGGTAGCTCTAGCCAACTGAGCTATAGGCCCGCAAAGCGATTTTTAATAATAATCCCATTGGAAACTGGTGTCAAGGATATTTTCTAATTTTCCCGAGTGCGCAGTAAAACTACTGCCTTCAGACATGGGAATGTAAAACACGGTTTTGATTGGCTTTTGTTGCATCACAATGCTCTTATTTATCAGTTAGTTAAGAGAGAAAAATAAAATTAACTCTCCAGATTATATTAAACAAATTTATTTCAATAGATGGAATCTTTATATGTTTCCTGTTATAGAAGAGCCAAATAAATCATAATAGGAGGCTATAACGAACGATGCAACTGGCAGTCAGTACCTATTCAGAGCTATAAGAACTTCTGTGAGAGGATCAGAAAAGCACTTGCTTGTAGGCATTGCTGTAGCTAAGAACAATCAGCATGCTTTATTCGGCACATCTAACGGTAGAACGCTACGAAATAATCTGGTCTGTGACAATAGCACAAAGGGTTTTGACAGTCTACCTCTTTTAGCCAAAGATCTTCAAAGCCAGTGTGGATTGGTTGAGATCGTGTACGGTCTGGAACCTACTGCTTCCTACCACAAGCCTCGGGCGACTATCTGAGGCGCCATGGCGAACAGGTCGTGTATGTCTCCAACGTTGCGGTTAAAAATAAGGTTCTTTCGTAAATTAGTTGAAGGTGAGATTCAGTAAGGGGGTGAGCAGAAAGAGTAGTTGCATCGGGGTTGACATTTTCTGTAAAGTTTTGTTTCCCGACAAAATTCGCAGAAAAGAGGTCAAAC
>Ga0326728_10009849_pt1 | contig 22714 bp, 22 predicted proteins | sample MB3enrmetagenome_FD_207602 | JGI IMG/M metagenome (GOLD analysis project Ga0326728, IMG submission 207602) | Lab enriched peat soil microbial communities from McLean, Ithaca, NY, United States - MB31MN | ecosystem: Environmental > Terrestrial > Soil > Wetlands > Peat | place: USA: New York... | reverse complement strand
CTTCCGATATTATAACAAAATATGTTCAGAATCAGGGAGATCAGGAAGAAAAGCAAGCATATAAGCAAATTAAAATAATTGATTTTTAGTAAAAAACTATATCAAGAGCGCTGGTGTGAACATACCCAGTTGCTTGCAGCGGGGTGCACCAGCGCAATTTTGATTTGGTACTCGGGTCGATAACTCTTACCTCTACTCCAGGGAAAGACTTACCTACGGTTTCAGCTCTAAGTTCAACCGGATAGATAGCAGTCTGGGTTATACCAGGGGAAGCTTCTGTAAGCCCATAGACACTAGTAATCTGATAGCAGTGCATATCTGTCATGACTTTTTTCATAACTTCCACAGGACATATCGAGCCTGCCATGATCCCGGTTCTGAGGGAAGAAAGGTCGAACATATCAAACATTTGGTGGTTGTATTCAGCAATAAACATCGTAGGTACGCCGTAGAGAGCTGTACACCTTTCTTTCTGGACTGCAGCTGGTTACTAAGGGGGTCGAAAACTTCAAGCATTACAAGCGTTGCTCTGTGGGTTAAGACTGCCATAACTCCAAGTACAATTCCAAAACAGTGGAAAAGAGGCACAGGTCAAACTCGGTCTTTTTGGGTGAACTTCTGACGGTCGCCTATGGAAAGGCCATTGTTAAGGATATTTTTGCTGGTCAGCATAACCCCTTTCGGAAAACCAGTAGTTCCTGAAGTGTATTGCATATTGATAACGTTATCGCCGTGCAAACTTGCTAGTATTTTCCGAAGTTCATCATTGGGATAATAACTGCCAAGAAGCATAAGCTCGCTGCTATTGTACATGCCCCTATGTTTTTCCTGACCTATGTAAATCAAACTCTTCAGGCATGGGAATTTTTTGCTTTTCAAGCACCCCCTTTCTGAATTTTTGAGCTCAGGGAGCAGACCATAGATAATTCTCAGATAATCAACATCCTGGAAACTATCGATAAGAGCCAGTGTCTTCACATTAGATTGTTTGAGTATGTATTCGACCTCGTGGCTCTTATAAACGGTATTTACAGTAACAAGCACCGCACCGATCTTTGCTAGTAGCAAACATAAAGGTAAGCCAATCTGGAACATTCTTTGCCCAGATCCCTACAGGATCTCCTTTCTTTATCCCAATGGCAAGAAGCCCTTTAGCAAGTTTATTCGCTCTTTCGTTTAACTGCCCGTAAGTAAAACGCAGGTTTCGGTCCGGATAAACGACAAACTCGTGGTCAGGATCTAAAGCCACTTGTTTTTCATAGAACTCCCCCAGGGAATTTTCAATAAGATGCATGGTTTCAGCCTCTTACTTGCATTATCTACCTTTAGAAACTTTTGGTTGTGTCCATTAGTTGTTGAAAATCGTAAACTCAAGACTCTCTCCACATCTTCCCAAGAATTGGAGACATACTAATTCTCAAGATTTTATTAATGATCCAAAGGCATAATCAAAATGTTGGCTAAGGAGTGAAAATATTTCCAATGCTTTGAAGCTCATTTTGCGGGCGTTATATCAAGTACGTTCAAATAGAGCAGGAGGAATCAGCATCCATTTCATCAGTATCTATGGCAGGAAAGATGTGCGTTTTCAAAATGTCACGAATCTTATTAGGAAGAGGCATTGATTTCTTGATCTTGAAGTCATAATAGACTAGTACTGCTTGACCCCTTGCCTTGAGTTCCCCTTCCTGCCAGGCTTCATGCCCAACAGTAAAGGAGCTGTTCCCTATCTTCACAATAAAAGTCCTAATTTCCACGTCAGACCTAAAATACATCTGACGAATAAAATCAAATTCAGTCCTGACGAGGATCAGATGCCATACATCAGGACTAAGATCAAGATCCGGTGAAAATATCCGGAATAAGGAGTTTCGTCCTGTTTCAAACCATATTGGGAGGACAGTATTATTTATATGTCCAAGCCCGTCCATATCCCCAAATCGCGGACTAACAGTTGTACTGAACATTTTGGATTCCTTGTGCTTTGAAATACTTGTATTTTGATATTTCTCAACTCTATAAATTCAAGATATTATATTTGAAGTTTTTAATCTATTCTATCCAGACTTCGATTTTATACAGGAGCATAAACCACAGCCACAATTTTTGCATCCACTTCCCCTGCTGAATGTACATCATGCGGAACAATTGAGTCATAGTAAATGCTGTCTCCTGAGTTTAGCCTTTGAACATCTTTCCCGTAGAAGATCTCGATTTCCCCTGAAAGGACATAGAGGAATTCTTCTCCTTCATGGGAAGAGAGTTTGTGGTTTTCCTTAGGAGAAGGATGTATATCGATGATAAAAAGCTCCATGTGGCGGTCTGCTTTATCTGAGGCAAGTGAATAAAACTCAAGAGAACTTTTAGTTGGGATTTCAGCCTTACCCGAAAAACGTACTGCATCTCTAAGTAGCCCTGCTCTAACAATTGCAAGTCCGCTCTGTGGCATATCATCCAAAAAAGTACCTAACCGGACGCCTAGGGCTCGGGCAATCTTCAGAAGAGGTGTTAAGGATGGAACCAGGGCTCCGTTTTCTAACTGCTTAACTAATTCTACGCTGCTTTGACTGGCTTCAGCCAGTTCTTCAACGCTCATCTCCTTGGCTTCTCTAAGCTGGCATATCTTATTGCCAACATGGTTCTCTTTAGACATTATTCTGATCCTCATATATGATTTTAAGGTAGCGGACCTTGAAGAAAAATATAACACAAAGTCCCTTTTACTAGCTTTACATGCTTTATTTCTTTTGCTTCTCTCTCTTATAAAAATATACGTTAAAATTTGTTGAAAAAACAATCGAGAAATACGAAAATAAAGTTTTCCTAGAGTTGAAAAAGGAGATTGATAGATAGTTTTTGGCATCTGGACTTCAATCAAACTCGAAGTTGCACTTGATCCCCTTGTTATCAAAGCAGAGATTACAGGACACACACTTTGCTTTTGTAGCTTTTCCGGATTTAAGTTGCAAAACGAGGTCAGGCTCGCAGATAAATGTCCTGCTCATGGAAACCATATCAGCAAATCCGTTTTCGAGAAGATGTTCCATAACAGAAAGGGACCTAATGCCGCCTACAAGGATTACAGGTATGTTGACGGCTTTTTTTATTGCTTTAGAATATTCTCTAAAATACGCTTCTTTGGTAGGAGAGTTAATAGCTAATCTTATGGCTACCCCACTTGTCTTACTCATCCCTCCGCTTACCTCGATTGCGCAAACTCCAGCTTTCTCTAAAATTTTTGCAGTCTCTATAGCTCGTGAAATTTCAACTCCCATATCTGCTCTCTGGGAGTTAGGCCGAATACTATCTGTTGCATTCAATTTGACCAGAATAGGAAAATCAGCTCCAGATTGCTCTTTTATGCGCCTTACAATCTCAGTAACTATTCTTGCTCTATTTTCCACTGAGCCCCCCCAACGATCAGTCCTTCTATTTTTATACGGAGAGATGAAATCACTTAGAAGAAAACCATGGGCACAGTGGAGTTGCACACCGTCAAATCCTGCTTTTTTTGTCCGGACAGCTGCTCTTGTGAAGGCATCGATTACTTCCAGAATTTCCTGCTCGGTCATTTCCTTAGGCATAACTGCTGAGTATGCATCTTTTATTTTGGAAGGAGCTATTGGAACCAAGTATTCTTCAGAAGTAGTTGCTTGCCTCCCTGCGTGCGCTATTTGGAGTACTATCTTACTCCTGTACCTGTGCACTTTTTCAGTTATCTTCTGGTAGGGGTCAATAAAACGGTCTTCATAGATTCCCTGTTGGAAAATATCACTCTGTCCTCCAGGAAGAACATAAGAATAGCCAGTTATAATTAACTTGACTTCATTTTTTGCAAGTACCTCGTAAAGATCTCCTAGCCTTGAAGTGGGCTTTCCATCCTTTTCAGCCATGAATTCATGTGTTGCAGACCTTACAAATCGATTCTGAATATCCATGTTACAGATTGTTATAGGATCAAAAATCATGGAAAAAATAGGGGAATTGAGGATAAATAATTTTTTCTTCTTCTGTTCCAGAAACTGCCTGATAAAGGGATAGGTAAATTTCATAGGCAGTGTCAACTTGTGGATTAGGTGTATAATGGAGTAAAACAATAATCTGAATTTAAAAAAGCTTTGTTAATAGCATTCAAGATCTAGGTTCCAAATTCAAAAAAAATCTTGATTGCTTGGAGCTATGAGGTAATTTGAAAGAGAAGCTTGCAAGAAAAAGTAGGGCTGTTAAACGATTTTTATTTCACCCTTTTTCTTTTTTTGACCTTCCTTTCGTAATGCTCTATAAGTTTGAAGGATTGAGGAACTTTTTTTTAGTTCCTCTTTTACTATACTCCCGATTTTCTAATACTGTGTAAATATACTCACATTTCACCATAATTTATTTATTTGCGGCAGCTCCATAGATTTATGGGTATTTTCAATGGAATGCGAATCTTGTGGATCAGAAAGCAAAGGAAGATATTGTAAAACATGTGGCGACATACTAGACGAAGTTGTCAGAGTAGTAGGAGAAGAACGCTGGGCAGCAATAGATGATTGTTCATTTATTTATCCACTAGTTCAGCGTGTGGCAAAAGGAGAACTAGAGGTCCATGATGTAATTCAAGCCCTTGAGGTAGAAGACTGATTTCCGACTTTCAAAACTTCATGATTTTAGGCTATGGCTCACAGAGAACGGCTTCAAAGAATGTTTCATAGATACATTTTCTACAAAGTCGACTTAAATCAAATTACTGTAATGTCATACCTGAGATCTGCCATCTCTCCAACTTTAGTTCCTAATGGAGCTGGAGTTTGAGTCTGGATTTTGAGTTTGGGATCAAGTATCAGGATTAAACTGAAGGTATCAGTTTTTGAGATTAAACTTGAGGTATTTTAAGGTTAAATTTTAGCAGATGCTTTGATATTAAGCCTTAAAGTTATATCTCTTTAGTTTTAATATTATAGAGAATCTAGATAAACCTCAAATTTTCACAAATAATCTGTAAACATTATAAACTAAAAGCCAAAAATTAGGGTTTATCGAAATCCTCTATAGGTCAGAGCTGTTTTCCGGCTATCAGAAGGTTGGATCATCCATGACTAGAGAGCAAATCTAGTATGGATGCGCTTAATTTTGGAAATGCTCTTGATTTCTGTATGTGCTCAAGATGAGAATGAGATACTTAAAAGCGGAGGATCTACTGATACTGCCAAAGGGGATGAAAATATGGACATCCAGAACATAAAAGTTTTTAGCAGCGCATTCGAATCTAATGATACTATCCCGAGAAAGTACACTTGTAACGCAGAGAATATAAATCCACCTCTGGAATTCAGAGGTATTCCTGAAAAAGCTGAAAGTTTAGTGCTTATAATGGATGACCCGGATGCTCCCATGAAAGTATTTACCCACTGGATTGTCTGGAATATAGTACCTATTGCAAAAATAGACGAAGACAGTATACCAGGGGTTGAAGGAATAACTGATTTCAGGAAAATAGGGTATGGGGGACCATGCCCTCCTTCAGGAACCCATAGATATTTTTTCAGAGTATATGCTCTGGACAAACAGCTTGGGCTAAAAGCAGGGAAAAGCAGAAAAGAGCTTGAAAGCGAGATGATAGGCCATATCATAGCAGAAGGGGAACTTATGGGAAAATACAGTAAAACTTGAGTGTTTAAAGGCGGTGATAGTAACAGAGAAAATATCTGATGAAAAAATATATGAAAATAGCGAAGATTGTTTTTAAATATTCTTGGAAATACATAGAAAAAGCAACTTTTGAAGCAAAAATCTCCCCGAGTCTTGAAGAAGCTTCCCATTAGGTTATGGTGTTGTTGCAACTGCTGTTGTAGATAGCAGAGGACGCCTTGAACTACCTACTTATAGTAAGCACCCTTAATGCAGAGCCCTCTGAGGGCTCATAGGCTAATTTTGACCAAATCGTGTTACTACCTTATGGCTACGATTATTGTCTTTATGCTTTAATTGTGGCTTCCACCCTTATTGTAGGTGTTTTTGAAGCCTTCACAACAAAGAGTATGTCTGGATCTGTTAATGAGTAATGACAAGACCTGTCAATGAAAAGATTAACACTGTACCTAAAATATAAATGAGAGTCGTACTCTTAGGCAATCCTATGCTGGATTGTACAACCCTTTTATAATGAAGCAATGATTTAGGTGTTTAAAAGAAAAAAAATGAGGTGAAGATTGAAGTCATGGCCTACCTAGAATCCTGGGCATTCGTGACCTCCGCACTCCATAATTAGTAATAAATATATAAGCACAAACTAAATCTATAGCATCATGGCATTTAAATCACAACAGATACATAAATAAACTATATAGGTGGGTGTTCATACTCGCCTATTCTTCTGACTTACCGGTCTATTCTAATGAAATTGCGTCAGCGTTCTTGCATGCAAATTTTCAATAATTTCGGGAAAATAAATCTTTGATGTTTTGGAATGGTGCTTTTTTACCTACTCTTTAAGTAATCAATCAGTAAAAATATCCTCAAAATAATCTTCTTCGGCTTCAATAATTACCTTTATCTTATAGCTTTTCCCGTTGAATTCCAATCTTCTAATTACTCTTTCGATACATGTTGTACTTTCAGATTCTTCTAAAATTTTTTCTATAAGAGCCTCAATTTCATGGATTTCATTTGTTGTAAGTTTAATCATCTGACCCTCCAAAAATTTAATTTCGTTTCAATGAATTCTACACATCGTTCCCTTATCCAATTCTAACTTTTTGACTGACAAAATTTATCTCTGTATGATTTGTTATAATCCTTTTGCTTTTTAAATAATTAAAGGTTTAATGTTATTAATCTTTCATTTTAACTGCTCAATCCAATTAAAAGCCTTATTTTATAGATCCGATTTTCTCTCATAAATTGAATCAGGTCCTCAGGCAGTGGCTATGTTATTATGTCCTCTATAATTCTTATTATCCACTTTGCCCACTTGTACACATGCTTACTTTCGGATACAAGTTCGAGTGGCAAACCTATCTCTTGAGACAGAGTTCGATTAGTTAGTTTGGTATGTTAGAATACTGTCGTTTTTTAGCAGATAATTCAGGTCAAAAGAAGTCGAACATCCATTACCATGTTGAAAATAGCTGTTTTATCATTATCGAAAATTCCTGTGTTATTTAAAAGATCAACGCTTTTCACACCTGTCAACTTTACTTTAAAGGTCCAACCCTACATACAATTCAAAACCACAAGCTTTGAAGTCGCTGGTAATTCAATTATTTCCTATACTATAGCTATGCGAATTCTTTAGAAGACAATTAATCAGAGTTTTATCGAAATCCCTTAAATTGTGATTTACGCTTTTAAGATGCAATCAAAATTATTATATACTGTGAAGTTGATTCTTGATTTATGCAGTTTAGGTTTTATGCCATTGATTTCTGAGTTCACCTGCGTAAATTCTAATTGGATTATCAAATCATATGTAATTTCAAAATAGGCTCAACAGATAAATTTACAGAACCAATTGTATAATATATATGAAAATTGTTAACCAGAACGTTCTTATGTAAAAAGCTTAAATTGGCTTCTCCAGTATTATCTAATTTATGATTTTTTTGAGATTGTCAAGATGAATTCATTGTCGAGAATATATCTATTACGATTCTTTAATACTTTAAGTAATAACTATGATTGAACCTGAATGATGAGAACAACTTGGTTTCAGAGGCGTTAAAAAACAGATCGATCGATCTATGTTGGTTGTCGATTTTTTCCTGATGTTTGGGATAATGATATTTGGATAGGGATTCAGGCATCTGTAGAGAAAGAAGTCGTGATTTTGATGGATGCCATAATTTTTGTAGTCGGGCAATAAAATTTTCATCTAATCCTTTTAGTAACGGCGATTATTACTGCTACTTATGCATCCCTTATACAGAAGTACACAATCTATTGGGATCTCATGAAGAATACCTAAGAACGCATGAAGGTTTTCCAAAGAGAATTTTGAGAGACACAGCTTTCTTAGATAAACCTATATGCTGGGGATACTTGAGAATCAACGAAAGGATGTGATGGAAGACCAAATGAGGACGTTCAAACAGCAGTTTAAGCCTTGGGCTTATATCAGTATCATTTCCCTCCCTCTTTTAATGTGGATTTACTACTATATAAGCTGTCACGGATTTGCCAACATCGTTTTCCCCTTATGGGGTAAACAGCTGTTGACTTCTCATTCTTTTGGCCTTTTCAGCACTGAATTTACAAGTACTTTATCTTTTCCATTGGAGTTAGCTAGCTTATTAGAAAGGCATTAAATATTGGGGGAATCTGATGAATTGACCATCCAGGAAATGGGCTACCATCGCCTCAAAGCTTCTGGCTCAATAATATAAACTCGAATTAGTCTCTCAGTGAAGTTATTCAGAAAATGTTTAAAGATTAGTAAGCACATGATACTGGTTTTGCCATATATTCTGCTTTTTCCTTCGTGACAGAAATAAGCTTTAACTTTGTTACTAAAATATCCGTCATGGCTTTTGGCCCTTCTACTTCAATTTATTTTTGATTGCTCAAGGTCCGCATCTGAGTCTGTGATAATAAATATATAAGTTAAAAAAATATTTCTAAAGATAACAATAAAATAATTTAGTGGATATATGCATAAATTCGACTCCATAACTCTAAGGTATTTTATTTGATGGAGCCAATTACAAAAAAATGAACTAGATAGATATATAATTTTTTTTCTTGCAAACTATTACAAAAATTGTAACATAATAATATTAGTCATTCGAAGCTATAGTAAATCAGAATTATTGAGATTGTCTTATAGACATGAACTGTGTCCATCCATAGAATCGCTTTCTACAAAAATAATCCTCGACTCTGATTTATTTACCTATATAGAACCACGATTCTTCCGCGAATCTCTATTAGTGTTGATCTTGTGGCATATGCAATTTCTTCTGCAATAGCTTTCAAGTCTTTTCCTTCTTCAGCACTCTTCAGTACCCTTACCTTCACAAGCTTTTTAGCTTTTATCTGCTTATTCAATTCCGCGATTAAAGTGTCGGTTATCCCATTTTTTCCGATTTTTAGAATAGGATCAATTTGGTTTGCTTCAGATTTCAATTGGTATAATTTTTTCTTCTCCATTGTCCTTCCTCGCATTGATAATGATAAAATTCCTACTACCAACTATGAAAAATTTCTATTTCTACCAACGAAAATTTTATAACTGCTAAGAAGAAACCATTTCCTTTTGTAAACTCTTTACCATTGAACCGTATTTTTCCTCTTTCTCATCAGTACCTTTATTCAAACTTAACAACACAATGTAGATGGAATATGCGATTTCTCTTTTTTCTCATCGGTATCTATATCAACGTTTACTGATAAACTTAGAAGCGATAAGAAAAATTCATTTCAAAATACATATTGATTCTTTCCACCATCTTCTCCTAAAAATTTAGCATTAAAGTACACGATGCTATCTTCCTAACTTACTCTCAACTTCCTCTTTTCCCTTAATTGCGATTATGCCACCAACTATTTTCACACGTTTGTCAACCTAGAATATCTCAGTTTCAATGACTTTCTTCTTTTGAATTTCTCCCCTTTGATATCAGATCTCGTCTTTGTATATTCTCGCCATTTATAACAATGTGCTATATAGTCGTGGTAATTTCCTTTGACAGAGCAATAGTTGCCTTTGCATATATACTTGACTTCTTATTTAGGTTAAAATACTTTTTTAACCTGCCATATTTTTGCTGCTGCGTGAACAATCTGCATTTTAGTCCACTTTGTTACCAAAGCTACTCGTTTTGTATTTCCTAGTTGTGAAATCCATCACAAATTGTTATATATTCGAAAAAACTCCAGGATATGAAGCAAGATTATTTCCTTTTGACCAGATTTTTTTCTATTCTGATTCATTATTCTTTGATTTTAGAGATAGGTTCAGCTATTTTTAAAATAGTCATTTTGTTGTTATCAACTGATAGGGATTATTAAAGAAAGCTGTACACAAAATGTCCAGATTAACTCTTTGTAGGCTTTTCCTTGTTTTTGCTTCATTTTCGTGGGATTTATCTGCTTTTGTATATCCAGGATCTGGATTTATAACAATAGAATCCTGAATCAATGACTCTTTTATTTCAAACTAAGGCAATTAAGTTGGCTATATAACTATCTAACATTTTTTCATATTTGTTGTCATCAACATTCTTCTTTCTAAATAACAAGAATATGACACTATCTGGTATGTGCTCAGAAAAACCAATAAATTTTTTGATAGAAATTCAACAACACATTGTTTCTCAAGTTCAAAGTCGGAAAGATTATGCCTGTGCTGTAAAACAAGCATTTTAAACATAAAGATGATATCAGCTTCAGAGCGCCTCTGAAACTATTTTGTTAATAATACTTGAACTTAAAAGTGGTATGAAAAGATTTCTCCAATCAATTAAGGAGTCAACTTCAGCAAAATTGCCTCCAACTAATTGAATATGTTTGTGTCCTCCATGAAGAGCAAAATAAGTATGATTTTTCATGAGTAAAAATTAATGTTAAGAGATTGAAACTATCAATACTTAAATGGATAGAATTTATCTAAATTCTCTAAAGCTAGAATATTAGGACCATGCTGGAATGGATATTTATCTGTTTCAGGGAAAAAGCTTTATTTAGTCTACCACTGCTACTCTCAAAAACTTTAACTTCAACATTATCAAGAGAGTGACCGCATTCTTCACAAAAGTTAAAAGAATGTTTATTAGCTCATAAGAAACATTAACCACTTAATCAATTTTTTCTGAATTACTTCTTAGCTTCTAGGTTTCATGCAACCCTTTTCGCAGTGACTCTTGAGATTTGATTTTTTATTGAGAAATAAAATAAAAAAAGAAAGTTTGATACTGTTACGATCATTTTGATTTAAGCGAAATTCTATTAAAATTGAGCTTCTAGTGAGTTCTTTAATTTTAATATTCAAGACCCTCAAAATAAGCAATAGTTTTAGGGTTTGAAGCACATAAGGAAGAATTTATTCATTTTTGGAGATTATATTGTCGAATGGCAATTTTTTTGATCCATTGTAGATTTGACAGATGAAACAATGAAAAATTATATTTAGGGATCTCAGAGAACTCAAAAGCAGAGTTTAAATTATCTAGATTAGAGAAATATGATCAAACAAGAATCGATGATTTATAAGTTTCGATAAACAAAGCGAATTGCTTGAAGCGTATCTCATTCTTTAGGTTGAGGTGGTAGATGCAATTTGATTTTACGGAGATTTGAGACCAAAAAATAAATGGAATTCTGAGATGCAATCTTTTCAGTTTTTGTATTCTGAATAACTTCCTTTTCCTTAGCAAAAAATTATGATTCTTGGTTTAATAACTTGAAAAAATATAAAGCTTAAAATACATTGATTAAAACTATATAAATAATAAAAAAAAATTGATTATAAAAGGAAATAGCAAATTAAAATAGTAAATTAAAATAATGAATGAAAAGTAACTATTCACCGACAAAAATCATTTGATGATATCTATTTTGACACAACAGAAACTTCTGATTCCTTACTGATGAGAAAATAGAAAAACTATCATTACCCTACAGTTAAAGGAAATAAGCTCACCAAAATTTGTTAAATTAATTTTAGTAAAGATGGCTAAAGATATTGTTTTTTAAAGGCTGAATAATTACTTTTCAATGAAAGCAAAAAAAGTGAAAGAACATAAGAAATTCGAAATTATGTTTATATACATAGGTATAGAATTCGTTTACCTATTTAGCAATTATTATTCGTCGAAAGTTAGATTAATTTTTAAGCTACTGTCACATTAAGAAAATGGATGCATTCTTGTGTACATTGATGAAAAGTGGGGTTAATGAAGGTAAAAGATGAAGTAAAAGCAATAAATGAATGTAGAAGATTAAAGTAAAAAATGTAGAGGACTTCGATAAATCTCTGATTTTTACTAGTCATTTATATACTATTTATAAGTATATGAGGAAATTTAGGAGTTTATCGAAATTTTCTGTGGTGAAGGCAAAAGGCAAAGTAAATAAAAGTGGATGAAGGTAGGTTTGGATAGAATCAAAATTAAGTTCGATATGATGGGAGTAATGAACTAAAAGGGGTTTGCAGGAGCATGAAAGAACAACTTGAACAGCGTTTGATTGGACTCAGGAAAGAATACGAAGCTGGACAAAAAATATTGGAAGATATCGAGTTAAAGCTTCTAGAACTTGAAAACAGGAAAACTAGCCTGATAGAAACCCTTCTTCGGATTAGTGGAGCAATTAATCTACTTGAAGAGGTATTGGAAGAAAGTGAGGGGGCACATAAGCAGCTGATTAAAGCAGTTTTAACTTCCGAAAGTACTATAGAAGTGCCAATTGTTGTGCGACAGTCCCTTGAAAAGGCTAAGAAAAGTCTGAAAGAAGCAGGACTCACCACAGGGAAGGTAGTCGAACAAAAAGGTATTCTTCCGATAGGTGTTATGGTTGGGGAAATTATCAGACAAGAACCTAAACAAGGAACAAAATTACCAGCAGGTTCAGCTGTAAATCTTGTAGTTGCGGCAAAAGGTAAGTATCTACCTATAATTGATAAAAAATCAGTGTGCAATTCCTCTTCCGGCTGCAACTGTGAGCAAAATCGGGAATGAAATTAAGGTTTATCTAAATAAAATAGACGATTACCTTAACAACTCAAGAAGCTACTCCAGGGAGTAACCTCAGTTTTGATTTTTTTAGAGCTCAGAGACCCATATACTTTTGAGGCTCTGTTTGGAAAAGCTTCTAAATAATTTTTAAGTCATTTCAAAAGTTCTATTAAAAACAATATGTATGTAAATATATGGGATATGTACTCCCCATATTAGGCGATTCTCCAGTTTCCACTAAGATTCCATCAAGACTGAAAAACGACTGTAAAAGGGATAGAAAATACTGCAGAGCCAGATAAAAGTCTGAAAGATCAAAATTTCGGTTGCTACTCAGCTGCAAGCAGCTGGACATGTTCCTACTACCATTATGAATATAATGGAATTATTCAATTTCAAATATTTTAATTTGCGAATGTACTTCTTACCATCCCTGGTTTCCCTTATTTTCAACATAGTTTTTGATGACATCGGAAGTCGTACCATTGACAACAGTTTCCATACACCCTACCTCACTCTAAAGTTCACCACTGAATGGTTTTTTTAATATTAGATTTTCTTTGAAAATTATTCGTGATGTGATATTTGGTATTATCTGCATCACCCATGAGGGAGAATATTTTTCCCATTACCACCGAAAAAAATGTACATGATATTATCAGTAACGATTTAATCAAATTCAAAGCAGTACCTTTTAACAATTTCAAAGCATACGTGTATATCAAATAATCTAGTATTGCGATAAACTCTTAAATTCAGAGATATTTATATCAAATATATAAATTACTGGTCAAACTCAAAGATTCATCTATATGGTCGATTGATTATGCCATTGTCCAAAAAAAATTATGGTAGTTCATACAGAATTAAAATCTATATGATATCCGATTTTATGAACACAATGATTTGGATTCCTAGTTCCATTTTATAGTACCAAAGTAGATTAAAGAGAATTTCGATAAACCTCAGATTTCAACAAATTGTTAATATTGGTACATAAACAACCAGCCATAAATTGGAGTTTAGCAAAATCCTCAAAAATATAACTCATTTGATTAATGACGGTTCGAGGAAGTTTCCAGCTCAACAGCAAGCTGTGGGAAATTCGACTGAATAATTTATGTACTTTATACTACATTAATAATTTATGTAATTATACAGATGTTCGCTTTATTCGACCTTGGGATACAGTGTCAGTCTTTTAGCAACTGTTATCTGCAAGTGGATCCTATTGTATATTAGGTAAAAAGGGGAATTTAATGGAATTGACACTGAAGTTCGGGGATAAAGTCGCTGTAGCAGATGTGAGAAAACTCCATGATATGGAAGATGTACTTTTTGATAAGGAATGGTTTGAAAAAACAGAGGAAATAAATAAAGATATATATTACATGTTCAGGGATCTCACTAAAAATGACGATGATCTTGAAGTAGTTAAAGGCCATCATCTCAGATATGATATTACTGTAATCCCTCCCGGAATGCTTGGGTTGGAATATACCAAAACTGTCGGTCACTACCATCCGCAAATCCCTGGGACAGATATTTCCTATCCTGAAATTTATCAGGTACTTGAAGGCTCTGCTACTTATCTCCTGCAAAAAGTGGAGCATGAGAATGAGGATGTCCTTCTGGATGTCGTAGTTATCACAGCAGAAGAAGGAGATTTAGTGCTTATACCACCAGGATATGGGCATGTGACTATAAATGCTTCTGAAAATACCCTCAAAATGGCAAACTGGGTCTGCCGCGATTTTTCCTCCATTTATGAGCCTATTAAAAGGCTTTCTGGAGCTTCCTATTTCCTTTTAAAAGATGGTTTTGCCAAAAATCCCCTCTACATAAATGTTTTACCCATTCGTTATCTTAAACCTCTGGATTATAACAACTTCGGACTGATTTCGGGAGAAAATATATATACACTCGTACATAGAATTGAAACACTTAAATTTTTGACATCTCCACAAAATTTTTTGAGGTATTTAAAAGAGATATTCTGATAAACAAATTTTAGAGATTTTTCCGCTTAGACGCTTATTTATAAAGTATTTCGATAAACCTCTGATTTTCATGAGTTATTTATATACTAATTATGAGCATATAACTAAATTTAGAAGTTTAGCGAATACCCCCTATATTATGATTTTCTTCTAGTTCCTTCTGGAAAATCTCTGCTGCGACTTATATATTCTGTTTTCCGCAGATATACCCAGAATGCCATCTATTTTCTCAATATGAAATTGCTGAAAAAGAACATGCAAATATTCGAATAACAGTCATAGATAACTAAAAATGCTTTTACCTCACTTTTTTGACTATTGATGTCATCACTACCTTGAACAAAGGTTGCATCAATTTTAATTTTTTAAAACCGTTGTAAAACTGATCAATGAATTGCCATCGAAGGTTCTAAAATGTGATTTTGATCATGGATGCCAAATTGACTTTGAGGAATTTCACTTCCTAAATAGATTGAGTTATCTAAATTGTCAAAAATAGTAACAAATATTGTGGTTTAGACATTCTCAAAACGTTTTTTTCATTTTACTATCCCCAGCTTATCCGGTGAAAACAACAACGTTTTGATGAATGATAATGGATTTTCGTCCTTAAAAAGATGTACGAAGATGAAATGATGCACTAAAAAAACAAAATTCAAAATAGGAAGATTGTAGAAACCTAGTATCTTTTTAGTTGATGAACGTATGAAAATCATCAGTGGGATGAACTTATTTGTAGGAAAAATGTTGGAGAGATTGCATGAGGAAGAAAAATTCATGTACTTTCATGCCAAAATTAATCTGACTTTTAATGAATTAATAGTAGGTAAATAGGCAAACAAATGCTACATCTGTATATCTGTAGAATGTCAATATTATTTAGCTTTCAGTTAGGAGCCTGGGGCCAGGAGCCGATAAAATCTCAGATAATACAGATCTAGCAATTATACACAACTTATATTAGGTATAAATACCTTCCAATATGGAGGTTTTAAATGCAGAAAAAAGGATACCGTCTTCAGTTTATGTCATCTAAAATCAGGGATCTCATGTACAGGACCACATTTGATCCCAAGAAAATGGATGGAGATATCATACTTAATCTTTCAATTATTAATAAGAAAGATCTTGACAATGTCCTTAAAATTTTTAATATGGTGATCTCAAGCGGGCTTTCAGTAACACCTTACGTGAAAATAATTTCAGAGGATGAGTCTATAGGAGATCTGACTATTGAAAAGGGAAAGGTAGGTATTGGGACAGTATGCAGTATAACAATTGACGGTGTACTGCTTAAAGCGGGAATTCCTGTAAATCCAAAACTTGGTGGAGTTGTTCAGATCCGAAATGGAGGTCCAGTACGCTTCACTGATGTACTGACTTATGTAAGCACTACCGTAGACCCACTTGAAATTCTAATGTCACAGGGTATTACCTCTGTCTCGGAAATGCTCAGGACAGGTTCAGGCAAGATTCTTGCAAACCTCAGAGAAGCTCCAATGATTGCAAGAGACGCTATTGAAATATGTCTTTCAGACCTTCTGGATGCGGAGTTTAGCGGAATTCTAGAAGTAGGAGAACCAAATAAAAGAATTCTAGATGTTCCAATAGAGAGGGATCATCTTGGAATAGTTGTCATCGGAGGAACAAATCCTATGGCTGTTGCACAAGAGTATGGAATTTCAATAGATACAAGCGCGATGTCAAGTCTAATTTCATTCAAAGAAATGAGCAGGATTGAAGATATATATTAAATCTTCTTATATTGCTCTATTCAAAAAAATTCTATATTTCTACTGAATCTATTACACTAAGTTGAGGTTCTCGAAGTATATGCCCAAATGGTATGTTTATGTTGAAAGTGCCTTTTTTCGTAGCTGTTCCCCTATAAACATATCAAGCTTCTGGGTAAATTCTTCCTTTGTGCTTTTAGGGATAGTCGCTCCTGCCGCAATATCATGCCCGCCGCCCACTCCTCCAACTTCTGCTGAGACCACAGACATGGCTTCTGCAAGATTTACTCCCCTGCGGAGAAGGTCCTGTGTTGCCCTACCGGAGACTTTAACTCCTTCATCGGCTTTTGCAAATGCAATAATCGGAAGGTTTCTATTCTCAACTAGTGTAGAACTCATACCTGCAATAATTCCTACTATGGTTTCTTTTATCTCCGAACCTGCATCAAAGTACTGAATATTTTCCAGCTGGATAACTCCTTTTTCTTTAACGTACATGAGCCCATTAATAAGGTTCTGCCTATGTTCGGCAAGCAATTTACGGGCAAATTCATACGCATTCTCTCTGTTTCCCATGCATACTGAAAGTCCGATTTCCGCATGGTCGTAGCGTGCAGTAGCGTTTAGAAGGGTAGAAAATTCTGAAGCATCCCTCATCTCTGTTCCTTCTCTTTCTTTAGTGAGGACGTAAACTTCACCGATCAAGCGCTCTATCTTGTATGAAGGTATCCCAGATTTGAGACAGTACTGAATAAGTCCTGAAACAATTCTTTGTTTTTCCAGGGTTTCAAGGTCGATCCAGAGCCTCGAGCGTTCATCTCTGCTGAAGCGAATGTTGAGAGAATGAATAAATTCTATGCAGGCTTCTTCGTTACCCGTAAGTCCCGGCAGATAAGGATCTGAGGCGTACTGAAACAATTTATAAATTGGGCGGGTTTGCTTTCCGAAGAGTGTCAAATCTTTTTTGAATTGGAGGATGTTTTTTTTAACTCCTGCTTCCAGAATCTCTCTATTAATCCCAATAAGATGCCCCATTTTCAGATGCTGCATATCCCCCACTGCTCCGACTATGGCTAGAGGCGAAAGATCATTATTTTTTCCAAGGGCCAAACCTAGAAAATAGGTACTTCCAGAGCCACTTAGTTCATAGGAACCGTTTGCTCCAAAAAGATGGGGATTGAGGTGAAATTGAATATTTCCCTGGGGCTGATGGTGATCTGAAATTACAGCATTGATCCCGCGAGATTTTATAAATTCGCACATCCCACTTCCTAGATCAGTAAAAATAACAGTGTCATGATTTTCATCGGCTATAGTATCAAGAACCTTTTCATCAAGTTGCTTTACGAAACGTGTAGTATATTCGAACTTTCCCCTCTCAAGTGCTGTACAGATAATTCCCGCAGAAGTCAGCCCATCAGCATCAATATGGGATACAACATGGATTGATTTTTGTTTTTTGATTTCATCAGCACACTTATTTGCTTCTTTTTTAAGTGCTTTCATTGCCAAAGACATTATTCTCTCCAAGATTTTTATTTGTCCCAGATTATCTTCTTTTTCTCAGTTTCGCTTATAGTCCCAGTTACTTGGGTTGATTCTGTAATCTTTTCCATCTCTTTTGATTTCCGGAAAATTCCGAATTTCCTGTAATGTGAATTTGAGATTCTGAATAAGATATTTTTTCTTCAGTTCTTCCCAGGGAATCATATGTGCTTCTCTACTATGTCCTGTCCCAAGGCGAAGTTCCACCGCAAGAAACCCCCGTCTTCCTGACTTATTCAGGTAATTTGAAATCTTTTCTATCTGATGAATTCCTTTTTTGTCCACATTAAAGTGTTGTGAGAAGTAAAGTGCATTTGCCCCTTTATCCACGGAGATACTTTTGCACTCAATTCCCAGGTATAAGTCGGGATTAAGAGAATCTACAAGAACATCTAGAAATTGGGGAGTAAACCTGTGTTGTTTAAGCCTGTAGGAGATGGCTCTTATTCCGTTTTCTTCAATGTATGTATTAAAAGAGTTTACAAGCATATGTTCAAACTCAGTCATGAAATCTCGTCTAATGTTTGCTTTATTTTACTTAAGCTTTTTACTCAAAATTGATTTTTCTCGACCCTATGGCTAAAATAAGGGTTTTTAGCTCAAGTAATGTCTCTTTCATGGGGAGTCAGCAAGAATAAGCAATTAGATATTGAAAGGGCAACCCAGAAATAGGAAGATACTATTATAGGAATCGGAGAAGAGATTGAGGTAATTTTTGAAGTTGATCTTGCAGGAGAAATTGCCCACATATTCAAAACCGAATACAGTGGCAAACCTTTGTATTTAATTTCCTTAGATGAAGATTTCAATGGTGAACTTAATGTTGTACAACCAGAATTAAAATCCGACTTAGAACTAAGGATTGAAGCCCTAGATAAAGAGGGTTTTAAAGCATCTAAATCAAAAAAGGAGTTTAGTGGGCCCGCTGAGATTCGAACTCAGGACCTCCGCCGTGTGAAGGCGACGTCATAACCGTCTAGACCACGAGCCCTTTACTGTCTATAGATAGTTCTGGAATCAGCACCATTCTATGTATTTATTAGGTATAAGTTTATCGGCTATTTTTAGAAAATCCAAAAAATTATTCTCTATCTTTTTCTACAATGTGTCGACTGTTCTATAAAATCATTACATCAATAAGTTGTTGAGAAAAAAATTCTACATAAGAGTTAATAATCTTTTTGCACAACATATAAATTATTGATTTATAGCTCATAGCAATTCGTGAAACGATCGATATTTTATTCAATCAGTCTCTGAAATAATGATTGTAACATAAAAACATGTATTGAGTTCTTCTCTTATCATCAGGCTAACAGAAAACATTGATAAATAAAATAATATCCAGCAGTGTACTGAAAGTTCTTCAAAAAAGACTGTTCTTCATCATTTTCTTACATTACAAAACAGGATTTCCCGGTTTCATTGATGCAGATTTTTTGTGTCTAAATCTATGCATAAGTGAAATTAAAAAAATCTTTTTTGTAACGAAAGACAGGGACTGAGAACAGTAACTTTTACAGAACTTTCAATACATTACTATTTACTTAGAATAGATAGCAAAGGAATTTATTGAATTTTGCTATTCTTTTTTAATACCTTTTTTGTATTTACTGTCATGTAATCGGCCAAATGTTGTTATATTCCTATATGAAATGGAATTATCGAGTTATCAAAAGCATAGGCCAAAATTATTAGATTTTCATTTTTGCAGTAGAACTTTAGTTAGTTGAAATATACTTGTCAGAACTGACACACCGGTGTGTATAATCAAGTCTAAAGAGCAATAAAACAACATCCTCTGGAAAATAAGAGACACATCAATAATGAATAGGAAAAGAAAAAAATTGAGTCGAATACCGAAATTCACGGAAAAGATTTAAACAGGATTCTGGCGAAGAAAAAATCAGAGATAAATCAGAATCCTCTATAATATGAAAGAGTGTGAAGATGGGATCAAAAGGAATATTTTATGCATTTCTAGCAGTTTTTCTGTGGGGAACAATGGGTACCACTATTAAACTTATTGTCGCCAGAGTAGATAGTTTTAGTGCTGCAGTGTAATACTGGTTTGTTTGCGACTATTGCATTATTCATATACTTAATTATAACTAAAAAAACAAAAGAGCTTATTATAGAGCTTAAAAAACATTATTTGTTCTTTATAATTGCAGGGGTAATTGGATTAGGAATACAGCAAATATTTTACCTAAAATCATTTTAACTTCTTCCTGCTTCTCAAGTAGTGATACTTTTTTATTTATATCCCTTGTTTATGATAATATTAGCTGGTTTGATACTAAAAGAGAAAACGTCATTAATCTCAATATTTTTTGTATCATTGGGGTTCTTTGGAGTTTATGTTCTTGCATCAAATGAGACATTTATAAAATTAGACATTAATACTGGTTTAATTGTTACTTTATTAGCCTCTCGCAGTTGGGGATTATTTTCAGTTTCAATTAAATTAAGAAAAGTCAATGCAGAGATATCAATGTTTTTATTTAATTTATTTGGATTGGTTTTTTTAATCGCTTTAGTCCCTTTATTTGGCTTTAATTACTTTATTACTTTAACTGAAACCTTAGGGATTTTATACCTAGCACTGATACCTACTGCACTCTCATTTGTTTTATGGAACAAAGCATTGCAATTAACAAAAACAAACGTTTGCTCCAATATTTAATTATTAACTCCGTTGTTTTCTTTAGTCATAATTTCTCTTGTTTTAAAAGAAAAAATTACTTTTAATCAAATCGTCGACTTAATAATAATTCTCGGTTCTGTTTTCTTAAATGTTAATTTTGGAAATAAGAAAAAAAACAATCCAAAATAATTTCAAATTCCTATTGTCATCAGAGTTAATGTATCATGTTTAGGCGGTGTGACTAATTTTCTGTAAAATTGCAAGTATCAGAAAGAATAGAGTGAAACTACCGATTTTATGAAATTAACTTAATTTAAGTACCAAAAAGAAACAAAAATAAGTGGCTGAGAGGTTAAGAGAAGATTGATAGATTATCAGAAACTATCTGACCAGTTATGAAACCGGATAGTATAGGGTATAAATGCGCAACTGCTACGCTTGAAAGCTTCTAGTATGATATAATAAACTATATGCAGTTTCCAGAGAATCACTGGAGAAAATAAAAACAACAAATATGATGGAAAGGATTAACAAGGAATCAAAAGAAGGAGCAGGATGATATGGGTATTCCCTAACCAGGAATCAGTATTGAGCCTAACAGTCTCGATACTCATCAGTATAAATGAAAACGGATAACAGGAAACAAGTATATTGTAATGGAACAGTAATAAAAAAGAAGATTAAAGGGTATAGATCAGATTTTACTTAAAATTATGCATGCTGCCTTTTTTGGCAGTGTACCACTAGTTCTATAAAATATGATTGATTCTGTATCGTTTTTCTTTAAATTTCCTTAATATATTTCTTAATTAAAATTAAGATGTAAATTAGCCTTGACAGTTTCATTGCGATTTTCATTCGATTTAAAATTTAGAATAAGACGTTTCCTTTCCATCCTGTGACGATAAATAGAAACTTCCTGATTTCTTTTAACTTTATCTTGTTCATAGAAAGTATTCTCAGGTTTTCTGGCTGGTCCCCTTCTTCGAACTTGATATCCCAACTACCTTCAGCTGGAGAAGCAATTATTAAACTGCCATCAATTATTTTTTCATGACCTATGACCTATCTCTTCACTCCAATATCCCACTCCATTGGTGAAATGTACTTCGATATTTTTATCTTCAACATGCTCTGTTTTGTTTTTAGCTTCCATTTGAACTGCATTTACCATCTTGTTACACCTCAGTATTTTCTGTTGTTATTCCTTTTTTGATAGAACCAATAACACATCTTACTGATCATTTCTAATTCTTCACTATTTATCCGATCACTTTAAGATACAATGTACTAATCTTTTATAATATATTAACTAATTTATACAAAAAAACGGAGTTTAAAGAAAGTTGCTCACCCATAAAATATTGTAACATTGAACAATATTTTAATATTAATGATGATTACGATTTTTGGACACTTCATAAATTTAACATTGGGTTTTTCCTTGAAGAGTAATGAATAAAAAAACAATGCAAATTAACCTTAAATCAAATTCTTAATTTTGTACAGGCTATAACCACTTATGGTGAGCTTAATGATGGATCATCTTATGAATTAATAGCTATACTCAATGCTGCAGAGACGAATCTGGATAGAATAGAAAGAGATCCAAGTGTGGAAAATCCGTTTGCAGAACCTACTGAACTTAGATATTTTATCAGCCAGGTAAAAGATAAAGTAGATAGGGAAGCACTTTCGCCGACCAATGGGCAGACACTGATTGATGCAGCAAATGATATAATGAATTCTTGACGCAATCAAGTTCAGTAAGTAGAGATTATTTGGAAGGGATATACAACACGCCTAAAAACAGAAATTGCTCAGTCTGTTTGCAGAACGAGTTAAACAGTTAGTGGGAAATCAGCTTAAAAGTATCGGGTTGATTATCTTACTAACTGTATAAATATTTTTTTATAGTTATTAACTTCATGCTGATAGATGTTATCTCCATGTATAATTTTAAATGGGTTGGTCACCTAATTTCCAGGGCAATAAAGGCATTACTTAAAGTAATCAATATTGCCCTATTTCTTTTTGAGTCTTTAGCTCATTGATGTTACTCCCATTTAAATATTTGAGAATAAATTTTAAAAAAATTAAGAATTATAACTATTACAAAAAGGACTAATTTTCAGG
>Ga0326728_10009848_pt1 | contig 22715 bp, 16 predicted proteins | sample MB3enrmetagenome_FD_207602 | JGI IMG/M metagenome (GOLD analysis project Ga0326728, IMG submission 207602) | Lab enriched peat soil microbial communities from McLean, Ithaca, NY, United States - MB31MN | ecosystem: Environmental > Terrestrial > Soil > Wetlands > Peat | place: USA: New York... | reverse complement strand
GCTGGAAAACGGCATTTCCGACTCCAGCTTCGAAGAGATCCGCGAAATCATCTTCCGGCGCCTCGCCAAACGCATCGAAAAATATTCCGTGAGGGTGGAGAAAACCATCTTCTCCGAAGCCAGCGTCAGCGCGGTAGTGAAGTTCACCTGGCTCAACCCGGCTACGCGCCGCCGCGAGCGCGGCGTTTTCAAAGTTCTGAAGCCTTATGTCCGAAGCTGTTACGCGGAGGACATGAGCATCCTGCAGAAGCTGGCCCAACATCTTGCCCGCAAGCACAGCGACGGCTCCATCAACCTGGTGAGCCTTTCGGAAACCCTGGCGGATGTCCGCCTGCTCCTCGAGCGGGAGGTCAATTTCCGCCGCGAGCAGGCCACGCTTGCCGAACTGCTCGGCCCTTACCGGGCCGTGCCCGGCGTTCGCGTGCCGCGCCCGATTGAGCCGCTGTGCGCTTCCGATATTACCGCGCTCACCCATGAGAACGGCGTCAAGGTGACGGAGGCGTTCGCGCGCCCCTCGCTCCTGCACGCGCGCGTGGCGGAGCGGCTCGCGGAGGCGCTCATTGCCGTGCCCGTGCTCTCGACCGATCGTTGCGCGATCTTCCACGCCGACCCGCACGCCGGAAACATCCTCTACGACCGGCGGCGCGGCGACCTGGTGATTCTCGATTGGGCGCTAGCCGAGGTCCTCACGCGCGAGCAGCGCCGCAACGTATTGATCTTGACGCTTTCGATGGCTCTGCGGGACCCCGACAGCGCGGCGCGCGCCATCGCGCGCCTGCTCCCCACCGGCCGTGCGCGCAAGAAGCAGGAAGCCGCCATTCTCCAGCGGGTCAAGGGCGCGCTCGATGCCATGTCTGCTTTCCATGTGGCCGGTCCCAGCGACGCCATGCGCCTGCTGGACGGAGTGGCCCTCGAAGGAGCGCGTTTTCCGGCCGCCCTGCTGATGTTCCGCAAAGCCACGTTTACGCTCGAAGGCGTGCTGGAGGATATCGCCGGCCGCGCGGTAGAACTGAATTCCGTAGTTCGCAAATACAGCGCCTTGCATTGGCTGGACAGTGCCACGGCGCTTTTTCGGCTGCTCCGCCCTTTCGACTGGATCTTCCTCGAATGGAGCGCTTTGACCTTTATCCCCCGCTGGACCGCCCAGACTGCCCTGGGCCTCCTCACGGCCGCGCGGAGCGGCGGCCGCACAATCCTTCCCGAACGCCAGCTCCAGCCGGCCAATTGACCCCTGGAGAGCCGATAGCGCGAATACGCTATCTTTTGGTAACTTGAACCGGCCCCGCCCGCCGATCACAATGAAAGCGAGGAGGCGTGGTGATTCGACTCTTATTGGCGTTCTGGCGAAAGCGCCGCGGCGATATTGAAGCCGAAATCGAAGTCCGGCCGGCTCCGGCTGCGCCCCTCGACGAGCAAGAGGAACCCAGACGCCGTCAGCGCGGCCAGAGCGTGATTGAGTACGCCATCCTGCTCTCATGGGTGACTCTGGCATCCATGGGGCTGATTCGCGGCGTCGGCTCCGCCACGAAGGGAATCTGGACCACTACGAACAACACGTTGAGTTCGGCGAAGACGACGGCCAGCGGCTCTTAGTCCCCGCTCATCATCGCGCCGGAATGTGAGAAAGCGAGCTAATTTTGGCTACAACCGTGGATCTCCCGGTACGCTTTCTAACCTCCTGAGAGACGCCTCCCGGAGTAATATGCGAGTTTGGCCGCCACAGTAGAGTTCCGCGGTGTCACCTGCCGAATCGGCGGGCGCGAGATTCTGCGCGGCATCGACCTGTCGGTCGAAGAGGGCGAAACGCTGGTGCTGCTGGGCCGGAGCGGCTCAGGGAAGACCACTTTGCTCAAGACCGCGATCCGGCTGATAGATCCTACCGCGGGCGAAGTGTGGTTCGAGGGTAAGCGTGCGCGCGAGTGGGACCCCATTCGCCTGCGCCGCCGCGCCGGTTATGTGATCCAGGAAGGCGGTCTGTTCCCGCACATCACCATCGCACGGAATGTCGGGCTGGTGCCGAAGCTGGAAGGCTGGCCGCCCGAGCGAATCCGCGCGCGCACCATGGAAATGCTCGACACCGTGGGTCTGCCCGCCCCGGTATATGCGTCGCGCTATCCCAAAGAACTCTCCGGGGGCGAAAAGCAGAGGGCCGGCATCGCGCGGGCGCTGGCGGCGGATCCGCCGTTATTGCTGCTCGACGAACCCTTCGCGGCCCTCGACCCGGTGACGCGCTTCGAGATGCAGCGGCACTTCGCGAGATTGCGGCAAGTCTTCCGTAAGACCGCGCTCTTCGTCACCCACGACATTCGCGAGGCGCTGATGCTCGGCACCCGGATCGCGCTGCTGAAGGACGGGCGGATCGAGACGGTCGCGCGGGCAGATGAGTTCGCCCAGGCGCGCTCCCCGGAGGCACTCGCCTTCCTCGCGCCTCTGGGCGGCGAGAGGTGCGAGCCATCGCATGTGGCGCTCTGAGATTCTCGCGTCCTCGGCCGAACACCTCTGGCTCGTCGCCATATCCGTGCTGGTGGCTCTGGCCATCGCGGCTCCCCTGGCGGTGATCCTCACGCATCACGGGCGGCTGCGCCGCTGGACGCTCGGCGTAGTGAACGTGGTACAGACCGTGCCCAGCCTGGCGCTGTTCGGCTTTCTACTGCCGCTCCCTTTCCTGGGTGGCGCGGGAAAGCCGGTGGCGATCGTGGCGCTGATCCTCTACGCTCTTCTTCCGATTCTCCGCAACACGGTGGTGGGCATTCTGGGCGTGGATTCCGGCGTGAGGGAATCCGCGGTGGCCATGGGGATGACGAACCGGCAGATCCTGTGGGACGTGGAGTTGCCGCTGGCGTTTCCAACGATTCTCGCCGGGATTCGCATCGCCACCGTGACCACTATTGGAACCGCCACCATCGCGGCGGCCATCGGGGGCGGAGGCCTGGGTACCTTCGTTTTCCGCGGCATCGCCATGGCCGATACGAAGACGATCCTGGCCGGCGCCGTGCCCGCGGCGCTCATGGCCATAGCCGCGGACGAGGTTCTGGGATGGGTCGAACAGCGATTCTCGTACTGATCGCCGGGCTCGCGGCTGGGTGTTTGCCGAAGCCGCGCATCGTGGTCGGTTCGAAGAATTTCACCGAGCAGGTTCTGCTCGGTGAGATCATCGCGGGTCAAATCGAACGGCGCCTGGGATTCGTCGTGGAGCGGAAACTGGATCTCGGCGGAACGCTGCTGGCGCACGAGGCGCTAAAGAGCGGATCGATCGATCTCTATCCCGAATACACGGGCACGGCGCTCACCGCCATATTAAAGCGGGCGCCCGTCAGGGAGGCGAAGGAGGCGCTCGACGCGGTCCGGGAGGGCTACCGGCCGTGGCGGCTCGAGTGGCTTCCGCCGCTCGGCTTCGATAATACCTTCGCCATGGTAGTGCGGGCCTCCAGCGCCCGCGAGCAAGGCCTCCGAACCTTGAGCGACGCGGCGCGCCGGCCGCAACCGTGGCGCCTCGGCGCGGGCTACGAGTTCACCGCGCGGCCCGACGGCCTGAAGGGACTGGTCCGCACGTACGGGCTGCGTCTCGGCGAGGAACCCGTGGCCATGGACCTTGGACTGCTCTACCCGGCCCTTCAGAAGAAGACCATTGAAATGGCCGCGGCCAATCGAACCGACGGAATGCTGGCGCGTCCGGAGTTTACCGCTCTCGAGGATGACCGCCACTACTTCCCGCCATACCAGTGCGCCATCGTCGTTCGCCGGGACGCTCTGGATCGCTTTCCGGGATTGCGGGCGGCGCTGGCAGAGCTGTCGAACCGCATTCCGGACTCCGCCATGCGCCGCATGAACGAACTGGTGGATGTCGAACATCGCCCGGCGGCGGAAGTTGCCCGCGAGTTTCTCAGCAATGGAGGGGAGTGAACCGTATGCCACAGCACTTCGACGCGATCGTCATCGGGACCGGACAGGCGGGACCTTTCCTGGCGGTGAAACTGGCTGGCGCGGGGCGCAAGGTGGCCGTGATCGAGCGCGGCCGCTTCGGCGGTACGTGCGTGAACACCGGCTGCATTCCCACGAAGACGATGGTTGCCAGCGCGCGAACCGCTTACGTCGCGCGCCAGGCGGCTCGCTTCGGCGTAACCGTGGGCGGCCGCATCGGCGTGGACATGAAGCAGGTGAAGGCGCGCAAGGACGAGATATCCGGCGCCTCGCGGACGGGCGTCGAGAAGCTGCTCGCCGGTGCGCCGAACTGCACGGTATTCAGGGCGCATGCGCGGTTCCTTTCGGATCGCGAAGTTCGCGCTGGCGACGTCGTCCTGACCGCGGACCAGATCTTCATCAATGTCGGCGCCCGCGCCGCGATTCCACCCATCTCCGGCCTGGACCAGGTCCCTTACCTGACCAACTCGTCGATGATGAATATCGATTTCCTGCCCGCGCATCTCATCATCGTGGGCGGGAGCTTCATCGGCCTCGAGTTCGGGCAAATGTACCGCCGCTTCGGCAGCCAGGTAACCATCCTCGAGCGTGCGCCTCGGCTGATCGAACGTGAAGATTTGGACGTATCCGAGGCGGCCCGCGGGATCCTGGAAAACGAAGAGATCGGCATTCGGTTGAATGCCGATTGCATCGGCCTCGCGCCCGTGCCGGGTGGTGTGGAGGCGCGCGCGAATTGCGAATCCGGAAAGGAAGCCATCCGCGGGTCGCATGTCCTGCTCGCCACCGGCAGGCGCCCCAATACCGACGATCTCGGCCTGGAGAACACCGGCATCCAGCGGGATGAGCACGGATATGTTCAGGTGGACGACGAATTGCGAACCAGCGTGCCGGGCGTTTGGGCGCTGGGCGACTGCAACGGCCGCGGCGCCTTCACGCACACCTCTTACAACGATTATGAGATCGTCGCAGCGAATCTTCTGGCGAACGATCGGCGGCGTGTGAGCGACCGCATTCCCGCCCATGCGATCTATATCGACCCGCCTTTGGGACGCGCCGGCGCGACTGAAGCGGAGGTCCGGCGCTCCGGCCGCCCGGTTCTTATTGGAAAGCGACTGATGACGCACGTGGCGCGCGCCGTCGAAAAGGGCGAGACGCAAGGCTTCATCAAGATACTGGTTGACGCGGAGTCGCGGCAGATCGCCGGCGCGGCGATTTTTGGCACGGGCGGCGACGAGGCCATCCACTGCATTCTGGACGTCATGTACGCGAAAGCGCCGTACACGGTGCTCGAACGCGCCATGCACATTCACCCGACGGTTTCCGAGCTGATCCCTACCGTGCTCGGCGAATTGAAGCCGCTGGAGGCTCCCGCGCGCAGCGGCGGAGCGGAGAGATAACGGAGAGTTTTGAAATGGCTACACAAGCTACAGTTAGCGGCCGCCGCGTGCTTATCGCGCGGCTCCTCGAGGCGCGCGACGAAACGGATGCGCTCTTCCAGATGATCCGTCCCGAAGCGCTTTACGACCGGCCGATTCCCGAGCGCCACCGCATTGTCTTCTACGTGGGACATCTGGAAGCCTTCGATTGGAACCTGCTCGGCGGTCCCTGGGGTCTGGCGAGCTTTCACCCCGATTTCGACCGCCTCTTCGCGTACGGGATCGACCCGGTCGGGGGTGGTCTGCCTTCGGACCGGCCGCGGGACTGGCCGCGGATCGAGGAAGTCAACGCTTACCGCGTCCGCGTCCGCGAGAGCCTGGACCGCGCGCTCGATAGCTCCCCGCTGCCGGATGGCGGAGAAGATTCCTTCGGGCGGCTCCTCAATGTCGCGATCGAGCACCGCTTGATGCACGCCGAGACCCTGGCTTACATGTTTCACCAGATGCCTTTCGAGCGCAAGCGCGGCGCGGCCGGGCGGCGCGCGCTGCAGGGCGATTCATTTGCGCCCGAGCCGGTGCGCGTGCCCGCGGGCCGCGCGACCCTGGGACTGCCGCGCGATGCCCGGGTGTTCGGCTGGGACAACGAGTTCGAGGCTCATACGGTCGCGGTTCCGGGTTTCGAAATCGATCGGTACAAGGTTACCAACGGGCAGTTTCTCCGCTTCATCGAAGAGGGCGGCTACAGCGAGCGAGCGCTTTGGACAGACGCGGATTGGGAGTGGAAGAACGTGCAGGAGATTTCCCACCCGGTGTTCTGGGAGCGGCGCGGCAGCGCGTGGGTGTACCGCTCGATGTTCGATGAATTGCCTCTCCCGCTCGATTGGGCCGTATATGTCAGCCACGCGGAAGCCAGCGCCTACGCGCGCTGGGAGGGCAAGGCTCTGCCCACCGAGGCGCAATGGCACAGGGCGGCGCATGGCGCGAATGGAAGCCGCGAACAGCAAACTCCCTCGCCGTTTTCTGGCGTTTGGGACCCCGCGCCGGTGAATGCTTGCCGCCGGGGACCGAGCGCGTCCGGCGTCGAGGGTTTGATCGCCAATGGATGGGAGTGGACCTCCACTGAGTTTGCGCCCTTCCCGGGTTTCCAGCCCTTCGCGTGTTACCCCGGCTACTCGGCCAACTTTTTCGATGGCCGGCACTATGTTCTGAAAGGCGGCAGCGTGCGGACCGCCGCATGCATGCTGCGCCCCACTTTCAGGAACTGGTTTCAGCCCCACTATCAATACGTCTATGCCGGGTTCCGCTGCGTGAAGGCGTAACAGGAGAGATCCCATGGCAACACTCGCGAACGTGGCCGGCGATCCCTTGGCGCTGTTCGCCTCGGATGTGCGCGCCGGGCTATCGAAAAAACGGCAGAAGGAACTTCCGTCCAAGTATCTTTACGACCCGCTGGGCTTCGCGCTTTTCGAGACGATCAGCCTGCTTCCGGAATACGGGCTCACGCGCGCGGATGAGCGGCTGCTCCGCCGGCACGGCGCGGAGATCGTGAGACGCGTGCCCAGCCCGGCGCTGGTTTCCGAGCTGGGGAGCGGCAGCGGAAGGAAGACGCGCTGGATCCTCAGCGCGCTTTGCGAGCGCGAGCCGGTATCCTATTACCCCATCGAGATCTCGCGCGCCGCGCTGGAATCGTGCGAATCCGAATTGAACGATATCGAGAGCGTCAGCATCGTGGGAGTCGAGCGGGAGTATCTGGACGGCCTGCGCGAGGTCGCCGCGCTGCGGGCGGCGGGGACTCACCTGCTGGTGCTCTTCCTGGGCAGCACCATCGGCAACTTCGATGCGGGCGCCGATGCCCGTTTTCTGCACGAAGTGCGCGACGTGCTGACCCCGGGCGATTTGCTCCTGCTCGGCACCGATCTCCTCAAGCCGGTCGAGCGCATGATCGACGCTTACGACGATCCTTTGGGAGTAACGGCGGCATTCAATCTGAACCTGCTCAGGCGCATCAACCGGGAGCTGGAGGCCGATTTCGATCTACGCCAGTTCGAGCATGAAGCGCGCTTCAACGCGGCCGCCGGCAGTATCGAAATGCACCTGCGGTCGAAGCGGCGCCAGGTGGTGAATGTGCGGCGGGGCGGCTTCACCGCGACGTTCGCGGACGGCGAAACCATCTGGACGGAAAGCAGCCACAAGTACACCCTGCCGGAGATTGCGAAGCTTTCCGCCGCCTCGCGATTCCGCGTGGAGGCGCAATGGGTGGACGAGGAGTGGCCGTTCGCCGAGAGCCTGTTCCGCGCCGTCTGAATTTCAACTTTCGAGTTCGCCCGCCATGATTTCATCGACATAACACCAGATCCAGGCTTCGCCGGGTTCGATGGAACGGATCAGGGGATGTTTGGTCCCGTGAAAATGCTTGGTGGCGTGCTTATTCTTCGACGAATCGCAACATCCCACGTACCCGCAGCTCATGCAGAGCCGCAGGTGTACCCAGCCGTCGCCGAGCTTCAGGCAATCCTCGCAAACCTTCGTGTCCGTATGCCGGACCTTGATCGAACTGAGATGCTTGCAAGCTTGTGGCACTCTCATACCTCCAGCGCCGCGCGATCCCACTCAGCCAGCCGCGCTCCCGCGTCGTAAGTGCTCTCGAGGAACGCGTACAAGGTTTCTTCGGGCGACTGGGCGCGGCGTACGTCATCATACATCAGGATGAATTCCGAAAGCTGTGAGTTCCAGCCCGCCGCGGCCGGCCGTATGGCTTCCTTTTCGAGTCCCCCGGGCTGGGGAACCATGTAGGAGTAGTACGCGGGACCGTCGATGGCGCCGCCGCCGGGCCAGAAGCCGGCGCTCGATACTTCGTGCGAATAGGCCGGGCCGCTGATGATTCCATGGCGGGCCGGCGCGCGCCGCCCGGAGAAACGGCTGCACGCCAGGTCGAAGCTGCCCCAGAAGAAATGAACCGGACTGCACTTGCCGATGAACTTGGCGCGGAAGCGCTCGAGCACTTTGGAGCTGGAGACCAGAATGCGCCAGAAGCGCTGCGCGTACTGGGCGTCATAGGAGTCATCGGAGGAATCCCGGTCGAACGGAACGGGGTCCGGCACCTCCTGCGGCTCGGGGTTAATCGTCACCTCGATTCCCAAGCGTGCCAGCGATTCCATCAAGCCGTCATAAAAAGAGGCCACCGATTCGGCCCGCAGCGGCCGCGACGCGCCGGCGCCCCAGCTCGTCGAGAGGTTCAGCGCGTGCTCTTGAAAATCGAACTCGATTTCGAAAATCCCCGCAGGATACGGCACCGGGCCGGTGGTCAACCCGCGTGCGCTCACATAGAGCGTGACGTGCCACCAATGGTTGAGGGCGGGAAACAAGGCCATGCGGATCTTGCCCGCAATCTGCGTCCACAAGTGCAATGTGCGGTAAGTGTCCCGCCACTCGTTCAAAGGCAGGGGCGGCCAACACTCCGGTACGCTCATACAGGCCAGTGTGTCGCACAGGGAAGCCGAATTGAGCGGTACTCCGGCGCTGGGCTGTGCTCTTCACCACGGATCTCACGCGCCGGTCGCCGAACTAGATACATTCGGACCGGATAGAGTTAGGCACTGAAGCCTACAGCTAGCTCAAAAGGGCTAAAACTCACTGGCCCCCAGAAGGCTGTAACGCTGGGGCTTTTGCACTCGCCCATAAAAAAGTGGAACTTGCGCCACGGTCTGTGGTGGTAAACTTGTTGTCCAGTACCGAAGTCAAACGGCCGCACAACGGGCCAAATCTGGGATCCTAACTCTCGTATAGCGCAGACTTGCCATGAAACCGGAAACCCCGTCGGAACTCGGGCCAATCCCCTCTGGACTGAAGAGAGAACCGGCCTTCGCACCTCTGCCCAAGCAAGCGCCGCGCCGGCGCTCCTCCAGCCGGGCTTGGCTCTGGCTGCCCGTTCTCGCGTTGCTGGGCGCCGGAGCCTGGTATTTCTGGTCGCGCGGATCCTCCGGATCCACCGCGCCCCCGGTAGTCTCGAAGCAGGGCGGTAAGAAGGGGGGCTCCGCGGCCATCCCCGTGGTGGCAACCAAGGCCCGCCGTGGCAACATTGGGGTTTATATCACCGGCTTGGGCTCGGTGACGCCCATTTACACGGTCACGATCAAGAGCCGTGTGGACGGGCAGTTGATGAAGGTCTCTTATAGAGAAGGCGACATCGTCCACGAAGGCGACCTGCTGCTGGAAATCGACGAGCGGCCTTACGCGGTTCAATTGGAGCAGGCCGAAGGACAGATGGCGCGGGACCAGGCCAATCTCGAAAATGCGCGTGTCGATCTCGACCGCTACCAGAAGCTCCTGGCCCAGAATGCCATCCCCGAACAGCAGCTAGCCACACAGAAGGCTTTGGTGTTGCAGGATGAAGGCATCGTAAAGAGCGACCAGGGACAGATCGATAGCGCCAAGCTGAATTTGGTTTACTGCAAAATAACCGCGCCCATTACCGGCAAGGTAGGCCTGCGTCTGGTGGACCCGGGAAACATCGTGCACGCCACCGACACGACCGGCCTTCTGGTCATCACGCAACTCCAGCCCATCAGCGTGATCTTCACGATCGCAGAAGACCAGCTTCCCGCGGTGGTCCCCCGATTCAACGCCGGGCAGAAACTCGAAGTGGAGGCCTGGGACCGCGCGGGGCAGCACAGGATAGCCACCGGCACGCTGAGCACCCTTGACAACCAGATCGACCAGACCACCGGCACGCTGCGTCTGCGGGCGGTTTTTCCCAACACCGACAATGCGCTCTTTCCGAACCAGTTCGTCAATACGCGCATGCTCGTCGAAGAGAAGCGCGGCGTGGTTCTGGTTTCCACGGCAGCCCTTCAGCGCAGCACCAGCGGCACGTTTGTGTATCTCGTGAAGCCGGATTCCTCCGTGACGGTCCGGAACGTCACCCTGGGGACCACCGAAGGCGACGATACCGAGGTTACCTCCGGTCTCGATCCGGGCGAGGCCGTGGTCGAAACCGGCGTGGATAAGTTGAACGAAGGCACCCGGGTCGTGGCGAGCTTTCCTGGGGAGCAGCCAACCGGCGGGCGCTTCGGAGCGACGGCGGGCGCAATGGCGGCGGGCAAGAAGGCGGGGGGCAAGCGGCAGTGAGTCCGTCCCGGACATTCATTCTCCGTCCGGTAGCCACTTCCCTGTTGATGATCGGCCTCCTGCTGGCTGGCGCGGTGGCCTATAAGCAGCTGCCGGTCTCGGCCCTGCCGGAGGTGGATTACCCAACCATTCAGGTCACCACGTTTTATCCGGGGGCCAGTCCGGACGTCATGGCCTCGTCGGTAACCGCGCCGCTCGAGCGCCAGTTCGGCCAACTTCCGGGGCTGCAGCAGATGACCTCGACCAGCTCGGATGGCAGCTCGGTCATCACCATGCAGTTCACCCTCAGCCTGCTCATCGATGTCGCCGAGCAGGAGGTGCAGCAGGCCATCAATGCCGCGGGAACTTATCTGCCTGCGGACCTGCCTATCCCGCCGGTGTATGCCAAGATCAACCCCGCGGACACCCCGATTCTGACGTTGGCGCTGAGCTCCAAGGAGATGCCGCTCACCAAGGTGGAAGATCTGGCCGATACGCGGCTGGCGCCCAAGATTTCGCAGTTGGCCGGTGTGGGCCTGGTCAGCATCAGCGGCGGCCAGAAGCCCGCCGTGCGGATTCAGGCCAATCCCACTGCGCTGGCCTCCTACGGCCTGAACCTCGAAGACCTGCGCAACGCGATCGTGGCCGCCAACGTGAACCAAGCCAAGGGGAACTTCGACGCCCAGCACCAGGCCTACCAGATCGGCGCCAACGACCAGCTGCTTTCGAGCGCCGATTACGCGCCGCTGGTGATCGCCTACCGCAACGGCGCCCCGGTCACCATGACGGATATCGCCATCGTAGCCGACGACGCAGAGAATATCCGCCAGGCCGCTTGGATGAACCAGACTCCCGCCGTGATCATGAACATCCAGCGGCAGCCCGGCGCCAACATCATCTCGGTGGTAGATCATATCAAGGCCCTCCTGCCGCAACTCACCGCCACGCTTCCCAAGGCGGTCCAGGTGACGATCCTGACCGACCGCACCATCACGATCCGCGCGTCGGTTCAGGACGTTCAGTTCGAGCTGATGCTCACCGTGGGCCTGGTGGTGATGGTGATTTTCCTGTTCCTGCGCAATCTCTCGGCCACCATCATTCCCAGCATCGCGTGCCCGCTGTCGCTGGTGGGCACTTTCGGCGTGATGTATCTGCTGGGTTACAGCCTGAACAACCTGACCCTGATGGCGCTTACCATCTCGACCGGTTTCGTGGTGGACGACGCCATCGTGATGATCGAGAACATCACGCGCTATATCGAGGAGGGCGAACCGGCGTTGCAGGCGGCGCTCAAGGGTTCCGAACAGATTGGCTTCACCATCATGTCGCTGACGGTTTCGCTGATCGCGGTGCTGATTCCCCTGCTGTTCATGGGAGACATCGTCGGCCGCCTGTTCCGCGAGTTCGCCGTCACCCTGAGCGTCACGATCCTGGTCTCGGCGGTAGTCTCCCTGACCCTCACCCCGATGATGTGCGCCAAGCTGCTGAAGCACAAGCCCGAACAGAGCCAGGGGCGTTTCTACCGCGCTTCCGAGCGGGGCTTCCAGGCCATTATCGATCTATACGCGGCGACGCTGCGCTTCGTGCTGCGGTTCCGCACCGCGATGCTGCTGGTGGCCGTGGCCACGTTCGCCATTACGGCGATGCTGTTCATCAAGATTCCGAAGGGCTTCTTCCCGATTCAGGACACCGGTGTGATTCAAGGGGTTTCCGAGGCCGCCGAGACGGTTTCGTTCCCGGAGATGTCCCGGTTGCAGCAATCGCTCACGGCGGTGATTTTGAAGGACCCCGCGGTGGAGAGTCTCTCCAGTTTCATCGGCATCGACGGCACCAACACCACGCTCAACAGCGGCCGCATTCTGATAAACCTCAAGCCGCTCGAGGAGCGGAAGATGAGCGCCACGGATGTGATTCGCCGCCTGCAGCCGGAGCTGTCGCAGGTGGCGGGTGTCACCCTGTTCATGCAGCCGGTGCAGGATATCAGCGTGGACGACCGCGTGAGCCGCACGCAATTCCAGTACACCCTGGAAGATCCCAGCGCCGACGAGCTGGGCACCTACGCCCCGCAAATGCTGGCCCTGCTCAAACAGCAGCCCGAACTGCGGGATGTTGCCAGCGACCAGCAGGTGCAGGGTCTGTCGGCCAGGCTGGTGTTCGACCGCGACACGGCTGCGCGCCTGGGGATCACGACCTCCATGATCGACCAGACGCTGTACGATGCCTACGGCCAGCGGGAAATCTCCACCATGTTCACGCAGTTGAATCAATACCACGTGGTGCTGGAGGTGAACCCGGCGTTCCAGCAGACTCCCCTGGATCTCAGGAATCTCTTCATCCGCACCGGCACCGGATTCCCGTCCGGTTCCATGGGCCTGGTCTCGGGTGGCAGCGCGACTACGACAGCCACGAGCGCCTCTGCTACGGTGACCTCGGCGGCCGCCTCGAGCGCGGTGTTCGGCGGCGCCATCCCCTCGTCCAACGTGTTTCCGACCGGTGGTCAGGTACCGCTCAGCGCGTTGAGCCATGTGCAATTGACCGCCGTTCCCATTACCGTGAACCACCAGGGGCAGTTTCCAGTGGTCACCCTGTCCTTCAACCTGGCTTCCGGCGCCTCGCTGGGAGACGCCGTGAACGCCGTCAACCGGGTGAAGCGCCAGATCGATCTTCCACCCAGCATTCAAGCGGCTTTTCAGGGCACGGCGGCGGCCTTCCAATCTTCGCTGGCCAACGAGTGGATCCTGGTGCTGGCGGCGCTGGTGACGGTGTATATTGTGCTGGGCGTTCTGTATGAAAGCTACATCCACCCGGTCACGATCATTTCGACGCTGCCATCGGCGAGCGTCGGCGCGCTGCTGGCGTTGATGATCTGCGGCAGCGATTTCAGCGTCATCGCGCTGATCGGCATTGTCCTGCTGATCGGCATCGTGCAGAAGAACGCCATCATGATGATCGATTTCGCGCTGGAGTCGGAACGCAAGGGAGGGATGGCGCCGGTGGATGCCATCTACCAGGCCTGCCGGCTGCGTTTCCGGCCCATTCTGATGACGACCATGGCCGCCATGCTCGGCGGCGTGCCTCTGGCTCTGGGAACGGGCACCGGTTCGGAGCTGCGCAGGCCGTTGGGCATCGCCATTATCGGCGGGCTGATCTTCAGCCAGATGCTGACTCTCTACACCACGCCGGTGATCTACTTGTTCTTCGACGGTCTGGCGCGCCGCTTTTCGCGCCAATCCGGACATCGTCTGGACGATCCTTTAACGGCTCAGTAGGCCATGAATATCTCCGAGCCCTTCATTCGCCGCCCGGTTGCGACCACGCTCCTGCTCAGCGCGGTGGCCTTGTCCGGAGCCGTGGCGTTCAGCCTCTTGCCGGTTTCGCCGCTGCCCCAGGTGGACTTTCCAACCATTCAGGTGCAAGCCGCGCTGCCGGGCGCCAGCCCGGAGACCATGGCTTCATCGGTGGCCACTCCCCTCGAGCGCCAGTTCGGCCGCATCGCCGCCGTGACCGAAATGACGTCTTCGAGCACGCTGGGATCCACCAACATCACGCTCCAATTCGACCTCAACCGGAGCATCGATGCCGCCGCGCGCGACGTGCAGGCGGCCATCGCCGCCGCCCGGGGCTACCTTCCCACCAACCTGCCCAATAATCCCACTTACCGCAAAGTCAACCCCGCCGATGCGCCGATCTTCATGATCGCGCTCACCTCCCCTGTGGTGGACAAGGGCAGGATGTACGATTCCGCGTCCACCATCATGGCGCAGAAACTGGCCCAAATCCGCGGCGTCGGCCAGGTGGGCGTGGGCGGCAGCGCGCTTCCGGGAGTTCGCGTGGAATTGAACCCGGACGCCCTGAACAAGTACAGAATCGGCCTCGAGCAGGTGCGCACCATTCTCGCGGGCGCCAACGCCAATACCCCCAAAGGACACTTCTCGAACGGCCTGAATATGTTCGAGGTCGGCGCCAACGATCAGATCTTCAAAGCCGCGGATTATCAGCCGCTGCTCATTGCCTACCACAATGGGCGGGCGGTGCGGATTTCCGACGTGGGCCAGGCCATCGACTCGGTGGAGGATCTGCGCAATGCCGGATACCTGAACGGCAAGCCTTCCGTGCTGATCATTATTTTCCGGCAGCCCGGCGCCAACATCATCGACACGGTGGATCGTATCCGCGCCACCCTGCCGCAGTTGAAGGCCTCGCTCCCGGCGGCCATCAACATGACCATCGCCATGGATCAGACTCTCACCATCCGGGCTTCGGTGCACGACGTCGAGCGGAGCCTGATCATTTCGGTGTTCCTGGTCGTTCTGGTGGTGTTCTTTTTCCTGCGCAACCCGCGAGCCACGTTTATTCCCAGCGTGGCGGTCCCGGTTTCGCTGGTCGGAACGTTCGGCGTGATGTACATGGTGGGATACAGCATCGACAACCTGTCCTTGATGGCACTGACCATTTCCACGGGTTTCGTGGTCGATGACGCCATCGTGGTGATCGAGAACATCACCCGCTACCTGGAGCAGGGCATCCCTCCATTCCGCGCCGCGATGAAGGGCGCGTCCGAGATCGGCTCCACAGTTCTGACCATGAGCATTTCGCTGTGCGCGGTTTTCATTCCGCTGCTGTTGATGGGCGGAATCGTGGGCCGGCTGTTCCGCGAATTCGCCGTGACGCTCTCGGTGGCCATCCTGGTTTCCATGGCGGTTTCGCTCACGGCGACTCCCATGATGTGCGCGCACCTGCTGAAGGAGGATCGCGGCCACGGCTGGCTCTACCGCGTGAGCGAGCGCGGCTTCAACTGGGTGGTCAACACGTATGGCCGGCTGCTCTCCGTGGTGCTGCGCCATTCGTTCGTGACTTTGATGGTTTTGCTGTGCGCCATCGGGCTGAATGTCTACTTGTTCATCCACGTGCCGAAGGGATTCTTCCCCCAGCAGGACAACGGCCGGCTGAGCGGACAGATCATCGCGGATCAGGACACCTCGTTCCAGGCGATGAACGGGATTCTATTGCGGATGGTGAATATTATCGCCGCCGATCCGGCGATCGATGCCGTAAACGGGTTCACGGGCGGCACGGGCGGGCGCGGCGGAGCGTCCAATACAGGCACGTTGTTCATCGGGCTCCGGCCGCCCCAGCAACGCAAGATCACCGCCGACCTGCTCATCGCGCGCCTGCGGCCCAAACTCGCGCGCGTTCCGGGCGCCAGCCTGTTCCTGCAGGCCAACCAGGATATCCGCGTCGGCGGCCGGAACAGCGCCGCCCAGTATCAATACACCATGCGCGGAGACAACCTGGAAGACCTGGTCGCCTATGCCCCCAAGATGTATCAGGAGCTTCGGCGGATCCCCATCATCGCAGACGTGAACAGCGATCAGCAGAACCGCGGTTTGCAGACCATGGTGACCTACGACCGCACCACCGCGGGCCGCTTCGGCATCTCGCCCCAGTTGATCGACAACACTCTGTATGACGCCTTCGGACAACGCCAGGTCTCGGTGATGTACACGTCTCTCAACCAGTATCACGTGGTCATGGAAGTGGCTCCTCGGTACTGGCAAGATCCGCAGATTCTCCGGAACCTTTACGTTACCTCGCCCAGCGGGCAGGAAGTCCCCCTGAGCGCCTTCGCGCGTTTCGCGCCGGATACGGCTCCCCTTTCGGTGAACCACCAGGGGCTGTTTCCCTCGGTCACCATCTCGTTCAACCTGCTGCCGGGCGTCGCGCTGGGAGACGCCGTAAGCGCCATCTCTGCCTCGGCCGCGGAAGTGCGGCTGCCGCCCACCATTCAAACCATGTTTTCGGGCACCGCGCAGGCCTACCAGGATTCGCTCAGCAACGAGCCCGTGCTCATCGCCGCGGCGCTGGCCGCCGTGTACCTGGTTCTGGGGATTCTCTACGAAAGCTACATTCACCCCATCACCATTCTTTCCACGCTGCCATCGGCCGGCGTCGGCGCCCTGCTGGCGCTCATGCTCACCAAAACCGATCTCAGCGTGATCGCCATGATCGGCATCATTCTGCTGATCGGCCTGGTGAAGAAGAACGCGATCCTGATGATCGACTTCGCCCTCAACGCCGAGCGCATCGAGGGCAAGAGCCCGCGCGACGCCATTTTCGAGGCCTCCCTGCTGCGTTTCCGCCCCATCATGATGACCACCATGGCCGCCATGTTGGGCGCCGTTCCCCTGGCCATCGGAACGGGAGTGGGTTCGGAGCTGCGCCGGCCGCTGGGTATCACCATCATCGGCGGACTGATTATGAGCCAGGCGCTGACCCTTTTCACTACCCCCGTGGTCTACCTCTACTTCGACCGCTTCCAGCATTGGTGGGAACGCGTTCGCAGGCGGCGACGCGTGATCGAGCCGCTGGAATCCGAGGCATAACGCCAGTGAGAGCTTTCATCAATTACAAGATCGGAACAGCCCGCAACCTTTCACTCGCGGCCATCGCTGGGCTGTTGTTGTTTTCTTCCGGTTGCATCAAAGGCCCCCAGTATGTCCGCCCTTCCGCTTCCGTACCGCGGAGCTTCAAGGAAGCTCCGCCGGAGGGCTGGAAGGAAGCGCAGCCCAGCGACGGCGCGCTGCGCGGCAAGTGGTGGGAGATCTTCGGCGACCCCGCGCTCAATGCCCTCCAGGAGCAGGTCGGCATCTCGAATCAGAACGTGCTCGAAGTCGAGGCGCAATTCCGCGAAGCCAAAGCCGCCGCGCGCGTGGCGCGATCGGCGCTCTTCCCTTTGGTCACCGCCTCCGCATCAGCCACCGGCTCGCAGGCCTCATCGCGGCTACTCGGCGGCGCTCCGGGCGTCCCCGTGGGCACCTATACCATTCCCGTCGACGCTTCCTATACGGCGGACGTCTGGGGCAGCATCCATCGCAGCGTGGCGGCCAGCGTCGGCACGGCCCAGGCCACCGCGGCGCAACTGGAGAGCGCCCGCTTGCTCTACACCGCGGAACTTGCCGGGGACTTCTTCCAGGTGCATGGAATCGATGCCGACGCGGCCCTGCTTCAGCAGACTCTCGAATCGTATCAGGAGTACCTGGTGCTCACGAGAAACCGCTACGCCGGCGGCGTGGCTTCCGATAGCGACGTGGCGCAGGCCGAGACCCAGCTCTACACCACCCAGGCCCAGTTGACCGATCTCGAGGTCCAGCGGACGCAGTTGGAGCACGCCATCGCGATTCTGATCGGCAAGCCGCCCGCGGAGTTTGCGATCCCGCGCGCGCCGATTCAGGTGCCTCCTCCGCGGATTCCGGTTACCCTGCCCTCGGCCTTATTGGAACGCCGCCCCGATATCGCCCAGGCCGAGCGCCAGGCTGCCGTGGCAAACGAACAGATCGGGATCGCCCAGGCCGCTTTCTACCCGGCGTTGTCGTTTTCAGCCGCCGCCGGAGTGGAATCCATCAGCTTTCTCAATTTCATTACCTGGCCCAGCCGCTTTTGGACGGTCGGGCCGCAACTGGCGCAGATTTTGTTCGATGCCGGCAAGCGCAAAGCGCAGGTGGAAGAGTATCAGGCAGCCTACGATGCCACCGCGGCGAACTATCGCCAGACCGTGCTGACGGCTTTCCAGCAGGTGGAGGACAACCTGGCCGCGTTGCGCACCCTGGCAGTCGAATCCGCCGTTCTGGATCGGGCCGTGTCGGCCGCCCAGCGCTCCCTCGCGGTTTCCACCGCGCAGTACAAGGCTGGAACCGCCAGCTATCTGCAGGTCATCACAGCGCAAACCTACGCCTTGCAGGATGAGAAGTCCGCCGTGGACGTGCAGACGCGCCGCATGACCGCCAGCGTGCTGTTGATAGAAGCGCTGGGCGGTAGCTGGAACGCCTCCAGCCTTCCCACCAGCGAGGATATCCTGGCCCGGAAATAGCGGCCCGGCGGCGCGCTTACCCGGCCCTGCGCCCCCCCTGGAGCCGGCTGGCGGACGCCTCCATCATGATCGCGAAGGCCTGGCCTTCCGTGGAGAATCCCGCGCTCTTGAAATTCGGCGCGCCGCATACGCCAGCGACGAACCCATACTTGTCCATCTTGGCGCGCGCCGCCTGCCGCATACGGCCGGCCGGCTCCAAGTACTTCCGCGGCAGCCATCCGCTCGCGACGCCGGTGTAGATGGCGAACGCCAGCATCTGCGCCAGGTTGGTCTCTATGAAGCTATCGGGCCGGTCCACGTAATCGTGAAACAGGCCGTCCGGGCGCTGCCGGGCGAGACAGCCATCGAGGATGCCGGTCGCGAACATGGCCAGTCGCTCGCGGTCCGCTTTTCGCTCGGGCGGCAGCAGACGGATCATCCGCGCCAGGCCGGCCGCGGCCCAACCCTGCCCGCCGCCCCAAAAGCCGCTATCCGTAAAGGCCTTCTTGCCGTCGTCCCAGATGTGCGCCAGCAGCTTTATTTCGGGATTCCACAGCCGTTTCCGAAATGCCTCGACTTGCGCCAGCGCCTCGTCATACCGTCCCATGGCCGCCAGAAACGGTGGCGCGCTGAAGAATCCGTCGGACCACACCTGCGGCGCCTCGAACAGGTGATAGAGGGCGCCATCGGCGGCGCGTGGGGCCTTGTGCAGAAGATACTCGAGCAAGCCGCGCACCGCGCTCTGGATTTCCGGGTCGCCCGTGAACTGTCCGGCCCGCCAGTACGCCTCGCCGCCCATCGCTGGATCGGTCGCCGACCCGCTGACCACCACGGCCAGCCTTCCATCGGGGGTTCTCTGCACGATGGCCGCTCTCGTGAGCCGGACCAGGTCGTCGTTTCGCCCGGCTTCGAAGAAAGCCTGCGCCAAAGCACCCTGTTCCCAATCGCGGCGCTGCATCGAGAGCGCCGCGGCAGCAGCTCGATCAATCTGCTCGCTATCGCCCGCACCTTTGTCTGGACTGGCGGCGCCCTCCCGTAGCTGCCCCGCGCCGAAAAGGGCCGTTCCGCAGATCAAGTCTCGCCGGTTCATAATGTTCCGCACCTCTGGGGCCAAAATTTGGCGCGAAGGGTCGCAGGCTTTCTTGAAGAAGATAGCCGCCTCACGCCCGGCACCGAGGACCTGGCTTTGGCTGGGGCTTCCAGGCGGCTATCGCACGCGCCAAATCACCGCGTAGGCTATTTGTAACGGTACAGCTTGACTTTCTGAATGCCTTGCTCGCCGATCGAGAGGCGCACCCCGCTGCCCGATTGACCCATGGCGACGATATGCGGGAAGTCGTACCGGAGCACCGAATCGTCACCGGCCAGGATGCGCGTGCGAACCCATTGGCCGTTCTCGAAGCGGCCCGATTCCTGCCAGGCGAGTCCAGCGATCGGAGGTCCAGGCGTATTGGGCGTGAAGGTCACCTGAATGTTGTTTCCAGCTATCAAGTAGTCATTGGGACCTTCTGCCATGAAGATGCCGTAGCCGATGATGTCGGGTACAACGTCGGGCGCACGGGGGCTCCGCGTGAGCGTGACATTCAGCGTGTAATCCCCAAGCTTGATCTGCACATCCGGGTTCTGCTTGGTCAACAGCGCCCCGTCAATCGTTCCATTGGCCTGGTGCTCCAGGATGGAGGGCGCAAGCTGGCCCAAGGTTTTGTAAGCCACCGCTAGCGGCAGAGTCTCAAGGTCGGCGGGCGGTGGCGGGACATCGGCTGGAGCGGCGCCAAGTGACATATGACCTTGCAGGCGCTGCACCGAATCGATGCCTATGACGCTGTGGCCGAGAGCGCGGAAGTGCCCGTAGGCGTAAAACGCGTCGGCGACGCCAGCCGGATCGGCACGCTCTTCCGGCGTGAACAGCGGATTCCCTAAACGGGTGTAACGGGTCGCGTAGTCGGGGAAGCTGATCCCGTGAATGTCCGGAGCCAAGAGGTCGATGTTCGGAGCACCCGCACGCCACATGTCGTGCACAGACTCCACCGGCCCGCCGCTCGGATAGTCGCCAGGTCCTTTGTCGCCGACCTGAACGAGCCACACGTTCGTGTACATCGGCACCGGCAACTCCTTCTTGCCGGCCTGAGCGACGTAATCGAGGTAGCGCGCGTAGTTCCACCCCATGAAGATTTCGTCAGTCTTGGGCCCTTTGCCGAAAATCTCTTCCCAGGTGCCGGAAGTCTTGGATCCCGCGGCTTCCCAAACCTTGCGGAATTCGGGCTGCAAGTTCTCTTTGTTCTTCTGGATATAGTCCATCAGTTGGGCGGGCACCGGCTTGGCGAAGGCTGCATTCGCCAGCGGAGACCTGTCGCGCGAGTCGCCGCCCAAGCCCACTTCGTTTTCCACCTGGACCATGATGACGCGATGGGTCGTGTCCACCTCGCGACAGTGCCGCATCAGCGCCGCGAAAGCCCTTGCATCGGCATTCCGGTTCTCCTCGCTGAGGGTCGATAGCACTTCCACGGTCTTGCCATCCAGGATCTGGGCGCGTGGGAATCGCTCCTGATTCGCCTTCACCCAGGTGGGAACGAAGCTGGAAAGCCCGTTCTTCCAGCTCGCGAACCACATCCACACGATTCGCATGTTGTGCTGCTTGGCGTTTTCAATCGCCGCGTCCGCGATGCTGAAGTCGTACTTGCCCTCCTCGGGCTCGACCCACGACCAGGACATGCCCGTTATAATGGTGTTCGCGTGGATCTTGTCCGCCAACATCGGCCAGACTCTCGTCTTCATATCCTCCAAATTGGATGACTTCGTATTAGCGAGTTCCCCTACCAGCATGAGGAAAGGTTTGCCATCGACGATCATTTGCGTGGTCGGCCCCCGCTTCTCCAGATGAGGGACGGCCGTCGTGGCCGGTTGAGTTGTGTTTTGCGAGCACGCTGTCGTAATCGCCAGCGCGAAGATCACCAAACAGTAAAGTACCGTTCGTTGTTTCATTTCATCACCTAAGAAGAGGATGTCCTATGGGAGGTGATTGCATCACCATGACGCGCTGAGCGTGTCTCTCTCAGCCGCACCTTGCTGCTATTTCGAGGTGGTTTGGCGCGGCCGCCTTCGGCGCCAAGCCACCGTCTGTTCAGGTTGGACGGCATAAGCCGGAATTTCCATTTCAGACTCCCGAGTCCCATTCAGTATAATCCAAACCGCTGTTATGGTGAAGGCGGGGCAGTTGGTGGAGGCGGGGGGAGTTGAACCCCCGTCCGAGAAAGCTCGCAGTGAAGAGACTACGTGCGTAGCCGGCTCAGAAACTTCGGTCACCGCTTCCGAACCGGCGAGAGCGGCGGCGACCTAGCCCGATTGATCTCGACCGCCGGCTCCGGACCGAAGCCTTTGGCCTATCCCGCAAAATGACGCTCACTCACCGCCGCGCGGGCTCAGCGGCTGGAGCGGCTACCTAATTAATTAGGCAGCGTATGCAAACTGCGTGTTGTTGGCAGTTTTGTTTTTCCGATCGTTTTACGGGAGCTCGGAACCCGGCACGCCTCCCCACCCCGATTCGATCCCGTCGAATCCGTTGCGCCCCCACATTCGGGAAGCCTTTGGTGGGTCTTTCCATCTCGATACTACCACGCCCGGCTATAATCGGGATATGCCCCGCACACGGCTCCTCTTCGCTTCCGCCTTTCTTTTAGCCGCGCTGGCGCCCTGGAGCACCGCGCTGCACGCCGACGACACCACCACGCTCAACGTCGTGGTCAAGACCCAGGGCGGCCACCCGGTGGACCGTGCCGAGGTCATCGTGCGCTGGCACGCCAACGCGAAACATCCCCGCGCCCGCTACGGCCGGGCCGTTTCCACCACTTATGAAGTTCGCACCAATCAGGAAGGCGAGGTCAGTGTGCCTCCCATGCCTCAGGGCAGCATACTGGTCCAAGTCAATGCCAAGGGATTCCAGACTTTCGGCAAAGTCTTCGAGATTAACGAGGAAGAGAAAACCCTCGAAATCACGCTAAATCCGCCCCAGCAGCAGTACTCCGCCCATCAGTAATGGAAATCACAGTGCCGCGGTTTCAATGACCGGCGCGGGCACCCGGCAAGTGCGAGACTGTTGGTTAATTGACATGTTTGCACTTCCGACTCTCAGATACATTCTCCCTGCCCTCATGCTCGCGGCGCTGGGCACCGCTCTATGGGCCGATCAAGTCACTTTGACGAACGGCGACATAATCACCGGCGCGGTGGTCAAAAAGGACGGCGCCAAGCTCACGCTAAAGAGCGAGTTCCTCGGCGAGGTCACCATCCCCTGGACCGCCGTGAAGAGCCTGAAATCGGATCAGGAACTGTTCGTAGTCCTGCCCGGCGGCCATTTGGTATCCGGCAAGGTCTCCACCAGCGGGAATGCGCTCGAAGTGGCTGCTCCCACCGGCGCCAGTTCGGTCCCGCTCGCCGATGTCACCGATATTCGCAACCCCGCCGAACAG
>Ga0326728_10009843_pt1 | contig 22729 bp, 26 predicted proteins | sample MB3enrmetagenome_FD_207602 | JGI IMG/M metagenome (GOLD analysis project Ga0326728, IMG submission 207602) | Lab enriched peat soil microbial communities from McLean, Ithaca, NY, United States - MB31MN | ecosystem: Environmental > Terrestrial > Soil > Wetlands > Peat | place: USA: New York... | reverse complement strand
ATCCCGCCATGGCAATGATTTTACCGGAACATTCAAACTTATGGATGTCGCCACCCATCTCCGCAAGAAAATTGGCGGCGGTTTTATCTCCGATACCTTTGATAGAAGTAATAATGTTTATATCTTCTTCCATCAGTTTCCGGGCCATTTCCATCAGCATGTCCGTAATCTCTTGAAGAGCTTCTTCCTGGTGCAGAAGAAACCTTATCTTCTGCTTTATAATTATCTCTTTGGCGGGACTGTTGGTGCCAATCGAAGAACGGGCTGCTTTGATCAGTGCTTTGGCAAATGCCTCTCTTTTATGACCATAGGAATCTGTAATCAAGCTCTGAGACAATTGATCAATATCCGCTTCTCTTAAAGCAACTGCGGAAGGATATTGCTGTAAGAGTTTGAGAATGGACTTCGTAAATATCCCGACCATGTGCTCCAGTTCCGGAAAGGTTATATTCAAAAGCTGCTTGATCTCTATCTTCAAAGAGGTCATCTCGTCAACCAGGCTTTCCCGCTGACGCGAAAGATCCCGAAGATCCGATATCAAAGACGGAGTAGCCCTCTGCATTAGGGTATCTCCATTAGCCAGAAGAAACCGTGCAATAACAACAGCGTCTTTCTTGTCCGTCTTTGTCTTTCTTAACTCCATTTTCACGTAATTGGAAATCTGCAAGGGATTAATTAAAATGACTTTATAACCCGCAGCAACAAGGTATGAGAAAAGATTGACATGGTAAGATGCCGTAGACTCCATTCCGATTAATACGGATGACACTGAAAAAGATGAAAGTTGTTTCTTCAGTTTCTCAAAACCCTTCCGATCCATGGCCACTGAAAGCTGAAAAAGCTTGACCTCTTCACCCGTTATTCCACAGGCGTCAAACTTATCCTTGGAAACATCAATCCCGACAATACAACCAAAGTTGCCTTTTAATCCTGACATCACATCACCTCCCGATAAGAAGTAAATGAAAAGCAGGTGTCGCAGCCTCCAGACCAATCCTCCAGCGTTACAAGGATTCTATGACCCAACCAACCTATTATGGTTCTCAGAGGCTTGGGACATACTGAAATGAGGGCTCTAATGCCCAGGAAGAAAGAAGTCCTCCTGCCTTCCTGTTATTATAAAACTAATATCTCTATAATCAATTATACATTATTCTATACACGAATTCATGGTAGGAGGAAGGAAGTGAGTATATAATTCTTTACATTCTTCAAAAAATAAATATTATCGTTTAAAAGTATCCTACACATCTTCAAATATAATTTAATCGGAGGCATTTATGGCTTTAGCCACACGTTGGAATTATGTCCAAAATTTGAGTCTTATTATCATCCTCTGTTGTGTCTTCTTTTCTGTAAATGCAAATGCCACAAGCTTTGATTGCCAGAAGGCTTCAACTTGGCTGGAGAAAACAGTCTGCTCCAATCCGGAACTTTCTAAGCTCGACGATGAGATGGCTAAAGCTTATCACGATGCCCTATCCAGTTTATCTCCCGAAGGCCAGAAGGAAACAAAGCAATATCAGAAGCAATGGCTTAAAGAAGAACCCCCAACATGTAAAAAGGATGAACCGGCTGATTCGGTTGAGTGCCTGAAGGATATTTATGAAAAAAGAATCAAAAAACTACAACACAGCTTGTTAAAATTCCCTGATCGTATTTTTAGAAATGTTTATCTTCATTATTCTGGACCTGAAAAAAACTGTCCTGATGGATGGGTAACAGACGATCGTACATACCCGCAAATTGAAAACCCACGTGACGAAAATGAGAAATTCTGGAATAATTATCTTTCCAAACAAGCTACTGATCATTTTAAATATACCAAAGCATGCCAAAATACCAATGACGAATACTCGGTCACTTTTAGTAATAAGCACTTAATATCGGTTGAATTTATGAGGTCTATGTACGTTCAGGGTGCAGGATTCCCATTACAGGCGTATGCAGTATCCCTTTCTTGGCTGTTAGAAAGCAAAAGGGAATTACAAGCTGCAGATTTATTCGATGATAAGACCGACTGGCGTGATAAGATTACAGCACTAGTTTCTCAGAAACTGCAAGAGGAGAAAATTGCTCAGTACCTAAAAAGACAGCACCCCTACCATACAATTGGCACTTCGGAGATCATGTATAAAGTAACTTCGCCTAGGGAGTGGCTGATCTCGAAAGATGGGTTGGGCTTCGGATTTTTTGAATCTTACATGAAAGGTTATTCCGTTTTCATCACTCTAGACTGGAAGACTCTCTCCCCTTACCTCAGCAAAAATGGTCGTTCTCCAATACATGAATAAAAAGATTATTGACTGCATCAAAGGTGTTTCTTTCAGAACTGACGGATTGAGGATTACCAGTTAAAAGATTGTATAGCTTCGGAAAAAGGGACACGCTCTCTTACAGGAAGTTTTCTACAGCTTTCAGAGTCCGGAATATATCAATTACTCCATTGCATCTTATAATCGTTAATCAACAAATATTTATTATGAAAAATGTTATATGGACTATGCTGGTGTCCACCAATCCACAGTATTTGGCAGTCGTCTGAATTGAGGATTACCAGTTGAAAGAGATCAATTTATTAATTCCGCCGACCTATAGAATAGAAATATACGACTAATTTATCTTGTGTAATATAGTTTGTTTGACTGTATTCAATGGTAGTCTGATTTACTATCTTCGGTTTTCCCGGAAAACAAGTCGAAACTATTTGGTCTGGAAAATTCTTTTCAATCGAGAGCGTAAATTCACCGATGGGACCCTTCCAATTTCGTCCAGTACTCAAGATAAACTCGACCTCATCCAAACTTATTCGGACACCCTCGATATCTGACTTATTTGTGCCAATTAATTTTTGTGCTTTTTGATTGATTTCTTTTCGTGTTTCTTCAGGAAGACACACTTCATCGGAATTTCCAAGATATTCAAAAGAAGGTTGTCCGTTGTTTATATAGGTATAACGGCCGCCAACAAATGGAGTATAGGTATGCTCAACTTCGATTTCCTTTTTTGCGGGAAAGAGCTGTTTCCAATATACTGTCGCAGCTACTTCCCAAGAGGGGAAATTATCGCTATCTAAAGCACCTATCTTCTTCAACTTTACTATTTGTTTTTTGTTAAGGCGGTTACGAACTATGCCAGCTGTTTGATCATAGTCACTATCACCGAAGCTCTCAAATATTTGTGCATCGGACAGTCCGGCAGCTTTTAGCTCTTTAGTTATGTCTCGGCCGATAATTTCTTTAACTCTAATACGCTTACTCTCTTTTTCAACAATGTGCTTGATTAATAATGCTCTACGTGTTTTCGTTGTCTCTACTTCGTTTCCATCAATCATGATAGAGAAGGACATCAGGGGTATTTTGGATTCATAGGATTCAAACGTATTAGAATCGAATTCATAAGCTGGTAACGGAAAAGCAACTGTCGTAAGAATGTCTTTATTACTTTCATTAAGAAAACGATACTTCACATAAACATTACTAGGTGATATTTTGAGACTTTCTTTAACCATGCGAATATCAGTGGACTTCAGAAAGGTTATTCCACCCACACCGACTCTTGCAATCGAATCGTCGGCATGAACGGAATTATAAGATCCTATGAGTGCAATTACAATTATGACCGTCCAAATAGTTCGCATATGTTCTCCTAGTAAAGATAAAATTTAACAATTACTAGTTGTAAGCTAGCATAAAATCGTAAATTGATAAACTGAGACTTTCAGGAAGGAATCCGCGGGAACCTGTAACGGATATTTTTCAAACCGCTCCCGTGTAGAATCTCTACAAAACCTTCATAAGCCTTGGGCGTACTAAAGGAGGCCTTTTCTCAAAAAAAGGAACAATATGACAATCGACGATAACCGTCTAATACCGATGCAGCAGGTATTTTGTAATTGCTTTTTTTCAGATAAAGATAGCCATGCTGCCCAAGCCTTACTTGCACCGCTCTGATAAGTCGATACTCTGGTGCAGTGCAATGTTGAAAAGCAGCAACTGTTCATTGAAATCTATTTCAAAGCCGAAACACACGTCCGGGTAGTTGGCAAGTGAGGGAGCTTTATCCAAGTCCAGGTTTTCCCGATTTGTGTTTCCCAGCAGGGTCCGCACTATGCGGAAATACTTTCGCTCGGCCATAAAATTGGGCACCTTGTTCTTTCCTTTTGCCTCCAGATATAGTTTCTTTTCGCTATCTGTAGCCGGAGGCTGCAACTGGTTCAACAGGGCTGTGTCCTCCCCGGAAAGCGACACCGCTGCCGTTGCATTTGTGTTTTGTTTGCCGGTCTTTGCCAGCGCATCCTTGAGGACTTGGACAGTATCGGTATGGCCCCCCTTTTCTGCAAGAGAGAGGGCCGTATATCCGGTTGAGTCCGCAGCGTTTAAATCCGCACCTTTTTTTATCAGGGCCCGTACAATTGCCGTGTCACCCTTCCTGGCCGCAAATATCAAGGCCGTGCCGCCCACGTTTACATTCACATTTGCCCCTTTTTCAAGCAGAAGTTGGACGATATCCATATACCCGCCGGCGGCCGAAGCCATCAATGCCGTCCCGTTGCCGCTGTTGGCATTTATATCAGCGCCTTTTTCGATCAGGAATCTCACGACGTCGGTGTGTCCTTTTTCCGCAGCGGCTATCAATGGCGCAACACCGCCATTATTTATAAGGGCGCCTTTTTCGATCAGGAGCCCTACGAGATCCATGTAGCCTCCGGCCGCCGCATCTTCCAGCGCTGTGTCGACTGACATGTCCGCTTTGTAATTCACATCAGCGCCTTTTCCGATCAGGTATCGGACGATATCAATGTGGCCTTTTTCGGCTGCTTTTATTAACGCCGTTCGGCCTGTGCCGTCTTTTATTTTCTCGTTAACATCGGCGCCCTTTTCCACCAGGTTTCTGACAGTGGCCAGGTCACCCGCGCTTGCCGCCTTTGTAAGCGCGGTGCCCATCAGATCATCAGTTCCGTCTCCCAAAGTTACCACTTCCGCAACGGCGTTGACCGTTAAACCCAAAAATAAAAACGATAACACAACAAAAGATATTAATACCCGTTTCATCGTAACCCCTTCCATATGTTTTTCTGTTTGACGCCTTATTATCTAACATAAAATCATAAATTGATAAACTGTGGACTTTAGGAAGGAAGAAATAAAAATCCGATTTCCAAATCGGCAGAATTATTTCTTTTACCTGCAACGCTATACTTTTCAGTCGGCATTCTTCGACGCCTTCGAGGATTGCGAAGGTTGTGCGCCCAGTGGCCCTAATGCGACAAGCCCGGCAGTAATGCCGCAGGTGATCAGCACACTACTCCACATGATCGCCTGTGCAATGCCCCCCCACGATTGCCAAACCCCAAGGAACGCGTCAATCAAGAGCAGCAAGAATGCCCCGCCATTGCTGACTATGCCAACCCAGACTATACCATCGGGATAGATGCCTTCCAGCTAAGCGCGCAGACCAAATGAATACCCGACGACCAATGCCCAATATGCCATGCCCAGCAGACGCAAAAATAACTGCGGCTCCGGGACTGGAAAACCGAGCCGGTTTAAAAGGCTGGAAGGGAAAAACAGAAGGGGAATACCCCATATTGTGATAGTCACTATAATTTTGATGGCAAGAACTTTTGATAAACCATTCATGTGAACCTCCCGGTGGTTGCGTTATCTGACAAAATAATCAGCCGGAGCATGATATTTTTTAAAAGAAGTTTTTTAACGATTACTGGTGTAACGTAGCATAACATTGAAAAGTTAATAATGAAGATAACAGCAAGAAGTGCCTGCCGCCCTCAAATCTTCTTCAATGCAATGAAACTGGAACTGTCAGGTAATTGTTTGATGGAACGGTTCTTTTACGGTTTATTAAAAAGGTACCCTTTTCAAAATCATAACTGTATTTTATAATTCCATCGCCTGCGGCAGTTGCATAGCCCAATGTGTTAAATTGATAGATCAGTTTAGGCCAATCGCTTTGATCGATTTCATATTCTTTAAACATTGCAAAAAAATCTTTTGAATATGTGGTGGTGGTCAATCTGATATTTTCATTATTGTCTAAAATAAACGTCAACTTGGTAAAGCGCTGGCCATCATGAGCAATAATTAGCGCGTGTCCATTATTTTTGTTCAGTGAGTTCATTACGCCATCAACATATTTCATTATCAAAGATGGCGGAAAATAATTATCCCTTTCGGCAAGTTCTGTAACTTTTTTTGATACTATTTTTTCTAAGTTTTGCCTTTTTGCATCAGACTTCGGCAGCCATATCGTTTGAGTACAACCCAAAGTTAAAGTGATAAACAAAATGAATAAAATTCCCGTAATCTTAAAGCGCATAATATTCCCCCTCATTGCATTCACTGTTAAAGAGAAATTTGATAAGACTTTGATCATTTATGAATAAGTTATAAAATTATCAGACTTTTATGTCAACTAAATATTGGACACAAAATATGAGACACGATATTGTTTAACACGGATTGAAAAATGCAATGTAACGATCACCCCAATGTTTTATGACCCGTTGTGATGTGATGGCATTCTTTTACTCGTCATTTGTCAGTCTGATATGATGAACAGTGATGTCTATAAGAATTGGTCGTTTTAATGCTTTTCCTTTACCGGTACCGCTTCAAGATGTTACGGCTTTGCCGAAATTTAAGTTCCACCGTATGCTTCAATAGCTTTATTTGATGTTATACTTAATATTATACTGTCGTGCCGGTTAATTTTTTAATGATAAAACTCGCCAAAAATGCCTCCAATAAACTTAAGGGAACAGCAAAGAGCAATAGTCCGGCCGGAAGCACACTCATATTCCAAATAACTATCCACATTAATACAAAACCGACAAACCAGGAGAGAAATGTAGTTTGAAGCAACGAAAATTTCTTTGCAATTATGAATATTGCAATGGCAAAACACAAAGACCACAGACCCCAAACCGCGCCATTGATTGGTTGGGATGGAAATACTAATCCAAGTTTTTTGTAGTGCTCAGTCCAATAAGATTTGACAATAAATTCATTTCTTACGAATTCAGAAATGCTGATCCAAATTGTCGCAAGTAAAACGGGTAAAATTGTTTTTTTCATTGTTGTCATATGATTGTTTATCTTTTGTTGTGTCGTCGGTTATGTTTGTACATAACAATTAATATACGAACTTCGTTTTTCCCGATATTCTAAATGTCATTCTAGCACAAAATTGAAAATTTTAAAATTGAGGAATATAGGAAGAAAACCGCAGGAGCCACATGCCTGGTTTGCGTTTTTGATGGCTGTAAAAATGGAGGATGACCAGGTGAAAGGTGCAATGATTATTCTCCTATTTTAGAAAGATTCTTGAAATCAGGTTCATTCCTTTTATATAGTAACGGTTCCATGTATTTCCATATTGAACATTAAATCATATTTGACTGGATCCGGCATGTCCTCGTGGAAATGCCACCTGATAAAGGCTATCCGCTCAGACTCTTTGCGCATAACATTCTGCCTGATTTGCAGGAAATGACTCTTGCTAAAAATACAACAAATGATCTCGAATAACACTGTTAATGTTAAGAAATCAGCAGCGAAGGTCCTGCGGACTAAGTGAACATACTTGTTTAATCTGGGGAGTGTAATCTAAGAGGCACTGCTATGCCGTCTCGTCTTTTACCATTAACGTCCGGTAAATAGACTCATTACGGACATAGCAACCCTCATCAATCGTGATTATAACGCAGCGCTGTTCATCTTCAATATCAGCGCACATGTAAAATCAATGCTTTCGAATAAAATTCTATAGCTTTCGAACATTCTCCGCGGTAGGACCCTTAGCGCCTTTACCAACATCGAAACTGACCCGATCACCCTCAGCCAGTGATTTAAAACCTTCTCCCTGTATGGCAGAGTGATGTACAAACAGATCTTTGTCGCCATTTTGTTCGATAAAACCAAACCCTTTCGAATCATTAAACCATTTTACTTTTCCTTCCGGCATCTTTAACCCTCCTTTGTATTGTTTTTCTATCTGGAACTATTTAATTCACCTGTTACATTTTATCCTGCATGTAAACAGGATAAAGCTGTTATGCAAATCTCCGAACCGTGATTATCTATCATGGTTTTCTTTTGGGCTGTTTATCAAGCTTGTTTCTCGACTTTTCTATTAGTTTTTCGGCATTCTGTTTCCGGCCCTTTTCCTTATCTTTCTTACCGCCCTTGTCTCCCATTACACATTCCTTTCACCGGTTATCAAAAAATCTCATAGCTGTGGGGATTATGTTACTGTCAAATAAAGTCCTTCTTTTTTTATTCCAGAATTTCGAGTAGTACCCGTTTATGTTCTTTGGCGGACGAGGCGCTCAAAATGGTACGGATAGCATAGGCCATTTTACCCTGCTTTCCGATTACCTTACCCATATCTTCTTTTGCCACACGCAATTCAATTACAGATGTTTGTTCGCCGATGATTTCAGTAACTTCAACTTTATCCGGAATATCTACCAAAGACTGAGCTAAATACTTAATCAATTCTTTCATCGTCTGTACCTCCATGGGTCTTGGATGGTGTCCAATCTACGTCTTGATTGTCATACTGTTATTTATACTCGTCTCACCGATTACATCGCTTAAGAATCCAGTGCGAAATCCTTGCAAAGACAGAAATCATCTGCCTGTTACTACTGCCTTCATGCGTTTTATCAAATTCCTCATTATGGCTGCTCGTTTTTCAGCGCATGGAGAAACTTCTTACTGTCCGTATCCGCCATATCTCTTTCCAGATATGGAAGATATTTTTCGGGAATCCGCAGCATTTTTTTTCTTCCACATGTGTTAGATTGATTTTTGATATGGCTTTTTTTCCTTTTTATAATTTTATAACATTGACAACTCAACTCAATTCAATAGCAAATATCCTGCCAACATCCGAAAGAGAGTCAAAATATTGGATTCGCCCTTTCAGAGCAAGGAATTATATGAATAGGAGACAGTGGTAGAAAAGTATGAAGTGATTCGTTTGGCCTCAGCATTTGGTGGACCCTCAACATATTGAGGGATGCTTTAACGGGATGTGTGTGGATAGTTCGGCCGGATTTTTTGTTTTCAGGTGTGACCTGCGTTTCCTACGGATTAAAAGATACTAATGTCAAAGATTGTCTGTTACCCTTCAGTTCCCTGCCCTTTAGCCAATCTCTTGCGGCATCTATACTGGCGAACCCTTTGATGGATAAACCGGCATTGATTGCAGTAACATCATAAAACGATAGAAAGTTCGCATTATCAGGGATATCTACAACGGCATTATTCACTTCCGGTCTATCGGGAAAGGAACGTATGACATACAGATACGTTTCTGCAATCCTGAAACGTCCCTCTACGGCACTGACGTCCACTAATAGATTCTCTATGCCATTTGCTTTTATGATCGCAGTAACTTCATGATGCAGCGCTTCGATGCTGCTCCCTGTTACTTTGCCTGTCATTATAATTTCAAATATTCCTTCATTCACAGACGTCGTAAGTTGATATTCTGCTTTCTTTTCCATTTATGATTCCTTTGGTAAAAAAACCGAAACCCGATTATGCCGTCTCGTCTTTGAACTGGAGTCCATCATTTTAATTCCCGGTTTCTTTACGGGTGATAATCACCGCAAAGATTGCGGTGATTTCTTTTTTGTTAGCGTCTGATAGAATAGACTCGATATGAGCATCGCTTATATCTTATATTTATAATATAAGCATTGCTCATCATGAATACAATGGCGGCTGTTTGTCAGGTGTGAATTGTGTTTATTACTGATTAAAAACAAGTATATTGAACAAGGATAGAGATTTATTTCTTTCAAGAAGAAGTAAATAATAGTGATAAAAACAGGATTCCTTATTTAAAAATAATAGCCCTCCTGTTTAAGCATTTTCAGGCCAATCATCTTTCAGACTAAGCGTTTTTCAGAACAATCCCTTCCACGGTGTTGGATACCTTTTCACAAGCGTCTATTGCTTCTTCAAGATGTTCTATGATCTCTTTGCGTTTTACAAGTTCAATGGCGTCTTTCTCGCTTTCAAAAAGATTGGCTATAGCAGTTCTTAAAACAATATCACCGGCATTTTCCAGCGAGTGAATTTCCACGCAACCGGCAAGAATCTTTTTGGAGTTTTTCATATCACGCAGAGCATTGATAATGCTTTTTCCTTTTCTTGTCGTATCATTTAGTATTTGAGCCTGTTTTATGATTTCATCAAATGGTTTTTTAACTTTATAAAGACTAATAAGAACAGCTGTGGATTCAATGCAATCCATAATACTGTCCATGTTGTTGACAAGCGCGTAAATATCTTCACGATCTATCGGCATAAGGAAAGTCTTATGCATTCTTTCATATGTTTTATGGGTGATGTTATCAGCTTCGTGTTCAATTTCTTTGAGCCTGGCAACTGTCACATCGGAACAATCATGTGCTTGAGCCATTTGCAGAAAAAGATTACTGCCTTCTTCAATTTTTTCAGCCAGCTCGTCAAAATAATTAAAAAATATTTCTTCTTTGGGAAATAAGCGCATGATAAAGACCTCCATTGGGTAATATTAACATTATGGGAATAGGTCTTTTGTGTCAATGGAATTTAGCCGCATAAAATGAAATGTAAATTGTGTCCGGCTTCACCCTAACTTTCTATTTATCGCAAATCGTCAACTGTAACTGACTTTCAAGACTTTAATCCGTAATAAATACAGCTCAAACCGAATAAAGATCGGCACGGCCATTGACATTGATGCTCAGCATCACCATATTATAAATACGAGATGCTGCGATGACCGTAATGAGTTTATTCTACTGGAAGTTAACAAAAAAGAAGTCACAGAGTCTTTGTGGTGATTATCACCCGTAAAAGACCAAGCATTTAAATGATGGACTCCAGTTAAAAGACGAGACGGCATATGCGGGTCTCGTATTTTTTTTACCAGAAGGAATGAACAATGAAGGATAAGAACACTCAAGGATCACAGAAAAGCGACTACCGGAGAAATGCCTGGTGCCACACAAACAGGGACATCATAGAGGCTCTAATGGACTCAAAGGAATTACTCAAGAAAACAAGAGAACTTATTTATAAAGAAAAAACGGGGTAGAAAATAGAACCGTTTAGTTATATACAACCAATGAGTTTGCCTGCTCATGGTCAGCATTAAACCAAAGCATATAATATACAAAGAAAGAGTCAATAAAAAGGATTAGAAAGTAAAACCGGGTTCCAAAATTTTTGAAAGGAGGTTTGCCAATTATGAAAAAAATATTTGCCATTTTTGTCGCTATGCTATTTGTCGCTTCTTTATCTCTTGCAGTCGCCGGTTGCAAAAAAGCCGAAGAAACAGTACCGGTTCCTAAAGTTGAAGCGCCTGTTGCTCAGCCCGCACCCGCAGCTACTGCAGTGCCTGCTCCTGCACCTGTAACTGCACCTGCACCCGCACCTGCAAAATAATTGCTTCGCAATAAATCAGTAGAAAGATTAATCGGGTGTTCACTTTCTAAGTGAATGCCCGATTTTTTATGCTCTATAGTGCCTGATTGTTTCAGAATAATAAATACACAGCGTCATTGATAACGGATCGAAATATAGCATCTGCTTTATGTAACCGATTTATTTGTCAGAGGATGGAAGAAAGCATAATATTCCAGATTGTTAATTACAATGCATATCAATATCTTCAATCGCACCGGAACATTCATCAGTTATGTCTTTATCATTACTAAGAACATGATAATATATATCAATTTTACATTCAGTTTTTTTTATTCATTGGAATTTTTGAAATTAATTTTTTATAAACTTTATCAAGGTAATCACTATATTTGTAATCATTGCCAATACAGAAGAGCCCATTGGCTGTTGCTATGGATAGGCCGTCTCCAACATAATTTTCCCAGAATCGCATAGTTGTTGATATTTTCAGACGTTCACCCGAATATTTTTCTTTTCTTTTTTTTGAAAATTTCGGCAAATACTTTTTTTTATCAGGTGCTTTAATACCAACAACTACGTTATCACAGAAATATAGTTTCACTTCCTTACCCATATTATATTCTAAAAGTGAACTCAATTCAGCAAGAGATTTCCCATCCATGGAAACAACAGTAGAATAATCAGGTAAACCAAAACGTCCTATAGATGTTTCAATATATGGTTCTTCTGTTTCAGAAACAACGTTGTTAATGACCAGGGTTTTTTCAGTTAATGAAAATGCGTTTACATTTATAGAGTAAATACATGTAAATATCATTATTAATACAGAAGTTTGTATTTTATACATGTTTATCCCCGAAGACAGTTTTTTAATAGTATTAATATTCTTAACGATTACAGGTGCAATGTAGCACATAATTGCAAAAATGAAAAATGAGGATAACAAGAAGTAGGAAATAAAATATTTTCCGAAAGTCAAATTTATTTCTTTTATCCGCAACTCTCAGTATTCGATAAGGCATCAAATTAAGGTGTACTTATTATTTAAAAGGTGCAACCATTATCTGATTTGAAGTGTTATTCAGGCCTGCATTTCCCATTAGTGAATTAACCCCCGGATTATCACGAATAAGGATACAGAGCTTGCAATTATCCACAGCGTTACACCCTGGAACATTGGACGAAACCCAACATTCCTTAAAACATCTTTTGTTAAGCCTGAGCCGATAAGAAAAAGTGTCAAAACAAGCAGTCTTCTGCCTCCAAAAGCTAAAGCATCCCATACCGCATTGAAATTAGGAAGAGTCGAATGAATAATTGCCGCCAGAACAAATCCGATGATAAAATAGGGGAAATGTATTTTCTCGCTCGTTTTTTTATAGAAGGCGTATCCGAGAACAATGGGAGTAATCCATATAGCACGCGTCAGTTTTACGGTTGTGCCAATAGCCAATGCTGTAGCTCCAAAAGCAGCCGTTGCGCCTACAACGCTGCTTGTATCATGAATCGCAAGTGCGGCCCATACGCCAAAAGACTCCTGACTCATATGAAGGCTATGTCCGATAAATGGAAACAAGAACAATCCGATTGAATTAAGAGTGAAAACTGTAGCCATTGAGACCGCAATTTCTTCGTCTTTGGCTTTCAGCACAGGCGCCATTGCCGCGATAGCGCTGCCGCCGCAAATTGCGGTGCCAAACGAAATCAACTTTGATGTTCTTGAATTGATTTCTAACACTCGCCCTAAATAAATACCGATAACAATAGTGATCGTTATTCCGATTATTGTGTAGATAATCGAATGTTTTCCTTCCTGGATTACCTGAAAAATCCCGATGCCAAATCCTAGTCCGACGACTGAAATTTGAAGCAATATTTTACTTAACCTACCCGTCAATTCAGGGAATGGATTGTTTAATAAAAGTCCAAAGACAATACCTGCCGCAAGCGCTATGGGAGTATCAACAACCGGCAAAAGGGAACAAATTGAAAGAACAATGAACAATATCTGCGTCAAATGTTCGAAAGAAAAGATTTTTGCTGAATTATTTTTGCTCATATGAGTGATGCCTTTGAATAGAGGATTTTTAAAATGTTGTATAGTGTCGGTTTAATAAGTAATATACCTGGCTGGTTTTTTCCGATTATTTGGATGTCATTAATACAGCATATGTCATTTTTTCAAAAAGAGGAATACATAATATCATTGATTACCGGTTTTAACGTAACATAAAATTGTAAAAATGAAAAATGAGGATAACAAGAAGTAGGAAATAAAATATTTTCCGAAAGTCAAATTTGTTTTTTTCATCTACGAAGTGTTAATATGTTTGATACACCAAATCTGAGGATTACCGTTTATAACATTCAAAATATTTATTTCTCACAAACAGCTATTGTAACTTCATCTATAACATGATGTTCATGCATTACTTTCCTGATAAGTGAAGTCTTCCAGATAGCCTTGATGAGTTTTCTTCTTCATCAAATTTAATTAACCAAATTATCAAATAATCTACTGTCCCATACGAACCGGCCACGCATAATTGCTATTGGACTTAATGTCAATGGTCAAGGAACCATCACTAATGACGATGAAATACGCATCTTCAGTAGTTCCTGCAAACGTAGAAGACGACCAATAAAAGAGCTCCACGTTGCTGAATCCCTCGGTATTTAACCAATTGATGGGATTGGATTGACCGATATTAACAAGGCTTTCCAGTTCATTAACATTGGGCAGGCGCCAGTCACTATGTCCCAAATAATTATTGGTATTAAGGCACGCTGCATAATCCAAAGCACCTTGCCATGTATAAGTTGCACCTGGGTTGCAGCCGGCAGGTCCAGGTGCATTGGCATTTTGTGTCCACATCAAACCGGTTAAATTATCTGTGATAGTTCCATCATTATGATTCGTAAACCGCGGATTTGGCCAAGCGACGCCCTCCTGCAAAGCCCCATCTTGTCCTGTACCGGTGCATGCGATCACATTACCAGAAGCATCATAGCAGGTCGTTTGGCCGGTTTGAGAAATAACTGTTGACAATGCACGCACAGGCCACGCATAATAATCACTGGTCTTGATTTCGAAATACGCAAAGTCCCAGTTCACATCTGTAATCCACGCATCTTGAGGAGTTTCAGCAAATGTAGAAGACGACCAATAAGAACCTTGCATGTTACTGAATCCCTGGGTATTTAGCCAGCTGGCGGAACTGGATTGGCCGAAATTTATCAGGCTGCGCATTTCTTTTCTATTGGGCAGCCGCCAGTCATTATATCCCAAATAATTATTGGTATTAAGGCACGCTGCATAATCCAAAGCATCTTGCCATGTATAAGTTGCACCTGGGTTGCAGACGGCAGGTCCAGGTGCATTGGCATTTTGTGTCCACATCAAACCGGTTAAATTATCGGTTATAGTTCCATCGTTATTATTCGTAAACCGCGGGCTTGGCCAAGCAACGCCCTCCTGCAAATCCCCATCTTGTTCTGTACCGGTGCAAGCGATTACATTGCCGGAAGCATCAGCACAGGTCGTTTGGCCGGTTTGAGGTAGACTAGCGAGCGGAGCAGCGACTGTTACAGTTACCGTATATGTTGTAGATGAACTATCAGCCGCTTTCACTGTATATATTACCGGGCTGGTAAAGTTATTGGCCGTTGTTCCACTTATCTGAGATGTCGAACCGACTTTGATGCTGGAACCGGTTGTAGTAAATGTCGCCACCAGAGCAGTCACATCTGTGTCAAAGGGCATCGTTACCGCTATAGTTTTTCCCGTCTCATTGATCGTCCCGACAACACCGGCCAGAGAATATGCCGTAATTGCTTTTGCCGATGATGGTGCAGAAGTGCTGTTATTGCTACTACAGCTAACGAAGAGTAACATTGCCGCCAAGACTACAAATAGTTTTTTCATTGCATCTCCCTTTGCAAATAAAATAAATAACCCATACATCCGTTAAAGACATATGGGCTTTATGATCGATTTATTAATATAAATTTTTTTGTATAGTTTAGTTTGTGCGCCATCAATTATTGATACAATTCCATTTCAGATTTTCAATGCACGTATCTATACTTCTTGAATTATTCTAAATTACATATATGTATTATAAATAATTGTCAATCCCTCGAAATAGAGATTTTATAGAAAATTTAAAATGATTACTGGTGAGAATTTTATCGGTTCAACCGCTTTTAATCCTCTATTCACATAGGGGACAAAATAGGGAACAGCTGTACTAGCTCAGTAATTCGGTCCGGAGATACGTTTATAAGTTGTTTTTGTGTAACCCGGAAATACCTCATAATGGTCGTAAACTACCGGGTTTGCCCTATAGGCAACTCCAACACGGTCAGCTTCCCGCTGCAAGATATTTCCGTCAGAAGATAATGTAAGCGAAACATTCAGGGGGACCTTTGTCCTGCCGACAAGCTGTATCAGTTCAGGCGGGAAAGTTCCATCTTCCGCGATTACATCACGTAACGGTTTTTGATATGAATCCGTAATGCGCGTTGCGTTACCTGAATACATATTGCTGCCGTTAGTAGTTCGAACCTCGTAATAACCATCTGCCTTTTTCAAGATGGTTAGCCTTGAACCGATTAATGTCCGATCGTTGGAATTTACAGCTTCCCATCCTCCTTCAACGGTCGCAGGTTCTTCATAATTTACTGTCCAGGTCGGAGATGTTCCGTCTCCGATGTTGACACCCTCTTCGTGCGCCACCGGCACAGCATCCTGACCTTTTCTCGCTTCCAGCGAGTGAAGACCCGGCGTGATGTTGGACGTGCAGAATTGGCCGGGGCTGTTCGTGAAATGGCCGATACCAGGCACCGGGCCGCAACCGAAATTTCCATCGATGTAGAGGTTCAACGTCACCTGAGACTTGTTGACCATTGTTATCTGCGCCATCGCATGTGCCATATCTGCTAATGACAACAAAAAGCTAAGCGCCAGCAGGACCAGCATTGAATATTTTGAAGCTATTTTCATCATTTTTTCTCCCAACAGCTTTAAAGTGTTTATTGCGTTTACCTTGTGCTTAGCAGTAGACAATTTCCAGAATTGAGAATCGTCATTTCTAATCATGTACGTGATTGGTTTTATCCACCTTATTTAAGCTGATAGCCTTTCTCCCGAAATAATCTCAGGCAGGCATTGACAACAGCATCATCATAAAGAATGCCTTTATTTTTCTCGATCTCATCAAGAGCTGCCTCAATACCCAGGGTTGGCCGATAGGGACGGTGAGAAGCCATGGCCTCTATCACATCGGCTACAGCTAGAATCCGTGACTCCATGAGAATTTCATCCCCTTTTAGATTTCTTGGATAACCGGTGCCATTCATCCGTTCGTGATGCTGGTAAACTATCTCCGCGAGTGGCCAGGGAGATTCCACATTCTTCAGCATCTCGTATCCACTCCGGGAATGTTGTTTAATCAGAGAAAATTCAATCTCTTTGAGCTTGGTAGATTTCGACAATATTTCTCCGGGTATAGATAATTTTCCAATATCATGGATGATTCCTGCCATCTGGATTCCTTCTATTTTCTCCTGAGCTAATCCCATTTCTATGGCTATGGCACAGGCCAGATTAGCAGACCGGGACTGATGACCGGCCGTATAGGTATCTCTGGTTTCTATGGCGGACACCAGAACCTGAACAGTCGTGACTACCGCTTTTCTGAGACTTTCGAGGGTTTGTTGAAGTTTCTCCTCCGCATGCTTGCGCTCGGTGATGTCTGTTACGGAAACCACCGCCGTTGGTTTATCTTCATACTTGATGTGGTTGCCGGTCAAATTGACCCATTTTTCCGTACCGTTTTTTGCAATGATTTTGAAGTCGTAATCACGAGGCAGTATCTTTCCCATCTGACGATTGTAAGCATTTTGTTTTACCATTTCCTGATAATCCGGGTGCACAAAATCCCAGAAGTGCATGCTGAAGAGTTCCTCTTGTGTGTAACCGGAAATGTCTTCAGCCGCGCGATTCGCATAAATCCAGCGGTCGCCCTGGTGCATCCCGATTCCAAAAGAACAGGATTCTGCCAGCATACGGAATTTTTCTTCGCTATTCATTAATTTCCTTTCCACTTCTTTGCGCTCGGTTATATCACGCACCATTCCTTTAAACCCTGTTGGTTTGCCTGATGAATCTTTTTGTAATATTACAGATGTTTCAACGTATGTTTTAATCCCATCTTTATTTATATATGGGTGATCGAATCCTTTGCATGGTTCCCCCGTTGTGTAAACTTTATTAAACTCTTGATAAATAATTTTTCTGGTCTCTTCATCTTCATAAACCCGGTAATTCATACCCAGCAATTCCTCTTTGGAATATCCGATTATTCGGGACATTGAATCATTGCAAAAGGTAAAGTTACCTTTAAGATCAACTTCAAAATAGCCTTCCTGGAAGCTTTCAAGAATAGTTCGATATTTTTCCTCACCCTGGCGGATCATTTCCTCAGATTTCTTCCGCTGGGTGATATCGCGAACAAAAGCAAGGATGGTTTCTTGCCCCATGTGTTGAACAACGCTGGTGTGGATCTCAACTGGGATGATCCGTCCTTCTTTGCTGATCAGTTCAATTTCATCCGGCCCGGTGGGATTGCCCTTCATATTTTCATGGAGCCACTGGAGGGCTTTTTTCAAACCTTTTTCCGTAAGGAGGTTCGATTCTAAAAGATTTTTGCCGATCAGCTCTTCGCGGCTGTAACCGATGATCTTTTCGCTCCTGCGGTTGCCGTAAAGGAAGGTACCGTTAAAGTCGCATATAAAAACGCCATCAGGAGCATTTTCCATGAAGTTCCTGAACAATTCGTCGCTTTCGTGCAGCTCATCCTTCGCCTTTTTTCGCTTTTTGACAGTTTCCGGCGATTTGGCTTTGCTTATCTTTTCTTTCTTCATCATTCTATAAAAGTATACGAAGAACGACTTAGTGTCAAAGAAAATAACAACGACAAAACGAGGAGTGTAAATTGTTATTATTACTGGCAAAAGGTTGAATATTTACGAAGATTGACGGTTTGTTTCTTGCAGGAATAAGTCCTTGTTGAGTTTACAAAGTTTCAGCGGCGGGCAGTTGTCCGAATGGATGATTGCGGATTGAGAGTCATGTTTAAGTTAAAAAGATTTGACCGGACTTATCTTTCTGTTTCCAAAGACAGGCGGTTTCCAAAGTCGGGCTAATTTGACCATCTCTCCCATGGTTCATTTTTCCTTTCCTTCTTTACAAATAATCTTTATTTTTTCTTTGAGTGTTTCATTGATTTCTTTTAGAGCCTGTATTAAATCTTCATCGGAGTTTACCATAATCCTTCTGGGACCTTCTCTTTGTTCCTGGTCTTTTCCTCCCATAGTTCACCGCCTCTTTATTGAATCTATCTATATTTAATCTATCTGTGAAACAGGATTGTGTTTTGTATTGTTTTGACCTTACACCCTTTTACCGTTACAGCAGTTTTACCGGCGCCCCTTTTTTTAAAGGACTTTTTTTCTTGTTTTAAGGGGTTCTTTATACACCTTCCATTTGTGAAATGGGTCACTCACAAAATTTTGTTCCACCTCTCTGCCATATTCATCTGATTTGAATGTTCTGACAATCCATCCTCCAAGGACTTCATGCCGATCACTTCTAATCTCGTTACCGATAGTTGTTACGACTTCCCACATTTTAGCTCACCTCCGGTTATAAATCGTTTGCGATTCCATTTCTAAAATAGATATAGAATCAAAGCAGCGGTGATTTCCGCCATCGGGCTCTACTTAGCTGCAACTGAGTCTTCGATCGGTATGCTCAACTTTGCTTTAGCCTTAATCTCCTTAGCTGTCCGGCGCTTTAAAGCCTTATCTGTTTGTTTTTGCTGTTGAGCTTTGAGGTTGGCGGTCTTACCATAGTTGTACATGGGTTTTCCCATTTTTTAAATACCTTTTGCCTTTCCTGCATGGGTTACCAAACCGGTTGAAAATAGAAAGGCGCTCCATGAGACTGATCTGATGGAGCGCTCTTTAAGTTAACCTAATTTGATTACAGTGCTTTCACATTAACTGCCGATGGGCCTTTTGATCCCTGCTCAATATCGAAACTGACGCTCGCGCCTTCCTGCAGTGTCTTGAAGCCGCTGGCCTGAATTGCACTAAAGTGAACAAATACGTCCCCGCCTTCAGCATTCTCAATGAACCCGAAGCCTTTGCTTTCGTTGAACCACTTTACTTTACCTTCTGACATAGCTTAAATCCTCCTTTCATAAATTTTCAAAAGTCGAATCAGCACGATGACAGAAATAAAAAAGCCACCAAGACCCTAAAGTACTGGTGGCTAACCTATGTGCTTCAAAATGTCTAATTTCAACTCTCTCCTTCGCATCTTTATTTCTAAAATATCCGAAGTTAACCGGACACTACGTCAATAGCGCATAATAGTCAAGCAATATTTGCGTTGATAACGTTTCATGTAAACAATATTGATAAGACGTATTATACTTACGCAACTAAAGCGCGATGTTACGATGTTTATGCTTTTTAAAATATTTTTTGCCGGCAGGATAATTTGCTTCTTTACCACGTTTACCGGGTAAGTTTTGCTGCGTTTATTTTTTCCGGGCCTAAAACAGCGGCGGGAATGATAAGTTACAATCATTAACAAAAGAAGACTAATCCGATCGCGCCGGTTTGCGAAAGACAACCTGTATATCGCCCAGAACTCTTTCTGCAAAGCCTGCCTCGCAAATGGATAAATAGTATTCCCACTTTCTCTGGAAAATATTATTAAAACCCATTGCCGATATGGATTCAATATTGCGAAGATATTCTTTCCGCCAGTCTTTAAGTGTTGCGGCGTAGTGCGTGCCTATATCCTTCAGGTTTTCCATAATAAAGCTTGAATATTTTGTCGCGGCCTCGCTCAAAACAGTTACAGAGGGTAGCAGTCCTCCCGGGAAAATATGCTTCTGAATCCAGTCTCTTTGCCGGCGGTATTCTTTATAGCGCTGATCCGGAATTGTAATGACCTGAATCACAAGCAGGCCGCCCGGTTTAAGCAGGCGGTCACAACACTCAAAAAACCTGCCAAAATACCGATGGCCGACCGCTTCGAGCATTTCGATGGAAACAATTTTATCATAGAGTCCCTTGATTTCACGGTAATCCTGAAGGCGGATTTCAATATTTTTCTCCAGTCCCTCGCTTTTTATTCGATTCAACGCCAGCTCATACTGAGCTCTCGAGACGGTGATGCCTGTAAGATGGCATTGTGTCTGTTTAACGGCCTCCAGGGCAAAACCGCACCAGCCGCAGCCGATCTCAAGAACGTGATCCGTTGGTTTTATTTGAGCCTTTTGGATGATGCTGTTGATCTTGTTTTTCTGAGCGACCTGGCAGGAATCTTTTTCTGAAGAATAAATTCCGCAGGAATAGAGCATGGACGGATCAAGAAATTTCCGGAAAAATTCGTTGCTTAAATCGTAGTGCTGCTCTATATTTTTCCGGCTGCCGATCTGTGTATTTTTTCGCGCATCATCAAATAGACGAATTGCCCAACTGCACAGCCACGATGCAACGGGATAACCTTCTTTTAATGAGTCACGGTTCCTTATGAAAAGACGAAATAGACCGGCAATATCTTTAGTACTCCACATGCCGTGCATAAAAGATTCACCGAGTCCCACTTCACCGCGCAAAACAACATTAGAAAAAAACCGGTGATCGGAAATGGTGATATCCGCCGATAGAGACGAATTTCTGTCTCCGAAATGTATTTCCTGCCCATCGGGAAGACATATGGTCAGGTGTCCGACACGAATTTTTTGTAGAAGTCGAAAGATAATGGTCCTGCAGATATTCTGAACAACATTAGATGATATTTCTTTGGTTGTCATAATAGTGTCCTCCCAAGATTATAACAAAAACATACCCGCCACGTTTTGCAATCCCGAGTCTGAGAAAATTTATACTCAGACAACACTCTTTTTACTAACAACACGTTATTTATTATTTTAATATACTTATAATTATACCGTCAAGAGAAAAAAACCGGAAACTCTTTTGTAAAATCATACATACGTGTATGCGCTTTTATCTTGGAACGTTGTGGAATTATGTTGATTACAATTGAAAGTCTATATTTTAATTTTTTTATAACCAAAATAATTTAGCAAATCTTCATCTAAATATTTATTGATTATTTCTATTGATTTTTTGTTTAATTTTTCTTTCCAAATTTCATTTAGATAATAGTTTTGATAGTAGCTGAAATTCTTAGTTTCTCCTTTTGTCGATTCTGTTTTATTTTTAAAGTCATCAGACCTTTTCTTTAAGTTGAATTGTCTTGATATAGAATCTATTGCTGACTTTGGGTCTGATAAAAGATCCTCGTATTTTATAATTATTGCAGGTAAGTTGCTTTTTAGTTGCATGTACAATTTATTTTTTTCATTCCATAGTATTATTGGATTTTCAAAATGTTCCGGGTGGTTTTCACGTTTTAATGTTTTAAAGGGTTCTGCTAAAAACTGTTCGAAATTTGTATTAATTTCTGCAGGGCCATATGGATTTCTATGTAAGGATAATAGCCATGAATAGGGGTTTTTTATCAGTGTGACAAAATAAATGGGATTTTTATACGCATTAATTTCCTTAATGCGTTGTGGTGTGATTAATTCATGTTTCCATCCTAAATTATTTGGTGATGATATTTTATAATATACATCCTCAAATGTTTCATAAATAAAATAATTTTTGAATAGATTCGGCATCTTTTTTTGTATGGTGTATCCAAGAAGATAAACAAGAAATGGAATTTTTCCTTTCAGAATTTTAACATCCAAATTTAATCTAATTAAATTTTCAAGATAGTTTGTACCGGTGTTTCTTTCCGCGTATATTTTTATTAATTTTTTCATATATTTAATAAAAACACCTTACCGCTGCAGCACTTTCGTCTAGAGACAATGGTTAGCTTACGATTTCCTTCTATTGTTTATGGCCTGTGCAAAATGTATCACGTATAAAGCAGAATCCGTTCTTGCCGGTTTTTTTCACTCTATACATGGCTTCATCGGCCTTCTTGATAAGCTGATCCATATCTGTATCATCGTCGGGGTAAAGCGCGATCCCGATGCTTGCGCTGATGGCCGGCTGCCGATCTGCGTATTTTTTCGCGCATCATCAAATAGACGAATTGCCCAACTGCACAGCCACGATGCAACGGGATAACCTTCTTTTAATGAGTCACGGTTCCTTATGAAAAGACGAAATAGACC
>Ga0326728_10009841_pt1 | contig 22731 bp, 14 predicted proteins | sample MB3enrmetagenome_FD_207602 | JGI IMG/M metagenome (GOLD analysis project Ga0326728, IMG submission 207602) | Lab enriched peat soil microbial communities from McLean, Ithaca, NY, United States - MB31MN | ecosystem: Environmental > Terrestrial > Soil > Wetlands > Peat | place: USA: New York... | reverse complement strand
TATGGTCGCTGCATGGGGAGCCGGCGCTCGAAGCAAGGATGGAAGACAGCTTTCAACACTTCTGGAGATCGATTGCCAACTCCGGTCGAGAGCAGGAACCATGAGATTCATTTTCCGCATTGCCGTTCTTCTAGGTCTGGCGAGCACGATCGCGGGCCCGATCCCAGGCGCGATCTGCGCAGCGCAGCAACCGCCGCCATACCGGCTCACGTTGAGGGATGCGATTCAGAAGGGGCTCCAGGCAAACCTCAGTGTGCTTGTCGCCAGCACGCGCGTTGACGAGGCCGAGGGCACACGTGAGCGCCGCTTGTCGGCCGCGCTGCTTCCGCGGGTGAATGCGCAAACCTACGCCAACGTGCAGAACCGCGATCTGCGCGCCTTTGGAATTTCAGCGCCTGGCCTGCCTGAAGTCGTGGGACCATTTTCGAATTACGATTTCCGCATCTATGCGCAACAGAATATTGTCGATCTGGAGAGTTATCGCGGGTTGAAGGCCAGCGAGCGGGCGCTTGACGCGGGCAAGATGGATTTGCAGGATGCGCGCGACCTGATCGTTCGGCTGATCGCGGGTCTTTATTTGAACGCGCAGTCGGCCGCGGCGCGGGTGGAAGCCGCTCAATCGCGAGTGACGGATTCAAGCACCCTCTTCAAGCTGGCCAAGGACAAGCACGACGCGGGGACGGCGACGGGAGTGGACGTGCTCCGCGCCGAGGTACAGCTTGCCAACGACAAGCAGGCAAAGCTTGTGGCCGAGAACCAGTTGAAGCAGTCGCTGCTGGCGCTGGCGCGGAGCATGGGCATGAGTCCGGGCACGCAGCTGGAGTTGGCCGAGCCGCTGGGTTACCGCTCGCTGAATCAGCTTGACTCGGAGACCCTTTTGCCCGCGGCGCTGCTGGAGCGCGCCGACTACCTATCGCTTGCCAGCCAACGCCAGAGCCTGATGGAGCAGCAGCGCGCCAGCCAGGCCCGGTTCTATCCAAAGCTCAGCATCAATGGCAACTATGGAGCGATCGGCCGCAGCATCGGCGGCGTGCAACCCACAGGTTTGGCTCAAGGCCAGATCGATTTTACGGTCTTCGATCGCGACCGCAACGGCGAGGCGCAGGAGCTAGCCAGTCGCGTCAAGCGCATCGACGATCAGATTGCAGATCTGCGGCGCGGCATCGATGAGGATATTCGCGAGGCGCTGCTCAACCTGGATTCCGCGGCCGAGCAGGTGACTGTCGCCAGGGAAGGCCAGGATCTGGCGCAGCGGGAACTGGAACTCGCGCAAGATCGCTTTAGGTCGGGCACGGCTAACAATGTGGAGGTTGTGACTGCTCAGGACGAACTGGCGCGCGCCGAGGAGAACTACATCCTCGCGGTTACAAGCCACGTGGATGCGAAGTTTGCGCTCGCCCGCGCCATGGGCGACACGGAGAAGAATACTGTGCAGTTTGCTGGAAACCCATAAGCGGATCTGGCGGTCGCGCGGCGATCGATGCTACCTTTTGCGAGGTTCAATGTTATGAAACGAGTTATACCCATCTTGATTCTTGCGGCCGCGGCGATTGCCGCCGGCATCTACTTTTACCCGCGTCTGACGAAGAAGCCGGCTTCCGCGAATCAACTTATGCTCTCCGGCAACATTGAAGCGCATGAGAGCCTTGTGAGTTTCAAGGTGCCGGGGCGCATCGTCGAGCTGCCGGTGGAGGAAGGCCAGCAGGTTCAGCAAGGCGCAGAGTTAGCGCGCCTGGAAGACGCCGACTCCAGGCAGAAGGTGCGCATCGACGAAGCCAGCGTTCGCGTGCGCGAATCCGACCTTGCGCTCACGCTGGCTGGAACGCGCGAGCAGGAGGTGAAGGCAGCGCAGCAGTCAATGATCGATGCGCAGGCCGATCTCGACCAGAAGAAGCTGGACAACGATCGCGCGCGGCAGCTATTCGGCAGGGATGAGATCTCCGCGCAGGATCGCGACCAGGCGGCGACTGCGCTGAAGCGCGCCGAGGCGATCTTCAAGGCCGCGCAACAGCGCTACAACGAAGCCGTCGAGGGCAGCCGCAAAGAAGATATAGAGATTGCGCGCGCCAATTTGAGCCAGGCCAATGCGAACCTGGGCTTGTCGCGAGTGAACCTGGATTACACGGTTCTGCGTGCGCCTTCAGCAGGCGTCATCACGGTGCGCCAGGCGGAGCTGGGAGAAGTGGTTGCGCCGGGTTCTCCAGTGGTTACGCTCGCCGATCTGGATCACATCTGGCTGCGCGCGTATATCGCCGAGACCGATCTGGGCAGCATTCACTGGGGCCAGGAGGCGGCGGTCACTACCGACACCTATCCCGGCAAGCGATACCATGGGCGCATCTCGTTCATCTCATCCAGCGCGGAGTTTACGCCGAAGAGCGTGCAGACTTACACGGAGCGGGTAACTCTTGTCTATCGGATCAAGATCGATATCGATAACCCGAGCCACGAACTGAAACCGGGCATGCCAGCGGACGCTCATCTCGACCTGGCCGCGGCCACAACTTCGGCACCCTTGCCAGCGAAGCAATGACGGATCAATTCCAATCCGCGATTAGTGTCGATGGGCTCACGAAGAGCTTTCCCGGCGTGCGCGCCGTGGATGCCCTGAGCTTCGACGTGCGCGCCGGAGAGATATTCGGCCTGGTGGGTCCCGACGGGGCAGGGAAGACGACCACCCTGCGAATGCTTGCGGGCATCATGCCGCCCGACGCGGGCAATGCCTCGGTCGCCGGCTTCGATGTGGTCCGCGATCCCGAGGGCGCCAAGCATGCTCTGAGTTATATGCCGCAGCGTTTCGGGCTTTATGAAGACCTGACCGTCGATGAGAACATCCGCTTCTACGCCGACTTGTTCGGCGTGAGAAAGGCAGAGCGCGAAACTCGTTCCGTGCAACTGCTGCATGCCGCGGGAATGAGCGAGTTCCTCAGGCGCCTCGCCGGCAGGCTTTCCGGGGGCATGAAGCAAAAGCTCGGGCTGGTCTGCGCGCTCATTCATCGCCCCAAGGTAATCCTGCTGGATGAACCGACGACCGGCGTCGATCCTGTTTCGCGCCGCGACTTCTGGCGCATCCTTTACGAACTGTCCTCGGAGGGCGTCGCGATCCTGACCTCGACCGCCTATCTCGACGAAGCTGAGCGCTGCCATCGCGTAGCGCTGCTCGACCGGGGCAAGCTGCTGTTTTGCGATACGCCGGCGAACCTCAAGGCAAGGATGAACAAGGGCGTTCTTTCCGTTGCCTTGGCGGAGCCGCGCGGGTTGCGGGCTTCACTCGAAGGCGCGGACGGAATTTCGAGCCTTGTGCTGACCGGCGACGGGCTGCATGTTGTGGTAGACGATGCCGCGCGCCGCATTCCGGAGTTTGAAGCCCGGCTGAAGGGCGCAAACATTCCCTACGACGCAATTCAGCAAGTGGCGCCGTCGATCGAGGACCTGTTTGTGGATGCGGTCCAAAGCGGAGCGGCGTCCCATGCCTGAGCAAGCTACGTCTGTCGCAATGGAGAACCTGGTGAAGCGGTTCGGCGATTTTGTGGCCGTCGATCGAATCAATCTCGAAGTTGATAGAGGTGAGGTCTTTGGATTTCTCGGGCCGAATGGAGCCGGCAAGTCCACCACCATTCGCATGCTCTGCGGGCTGCTCAAGCCAACCTCAGGCCGCGCGCTGGTCGCGGGATACGACGTAGCTCATGACCCCGAAGCCGTGCGCCAGAACATAGGTTATATGTCGCAGAAGTTCTCTCTCTATAACGATTTGAAGGTGATCGAGAACCTGCGTCTCTTCGCCGGCCTCTATAGCGTGTCCGCGAAGACGCTGAAGGAACGAATTGAATGGGCGCTAGCGATGGCGAACCTCAAGGGCCAGGAGAATCTCGTCACCGGCACGCTTCCGGGCGGCTGGAAGCAGCGGCTGGCGCTGGGTTGCGCCGTGCTGCACAAGCCGCGCATCCTGTTTCTCGATGAGCCGACCTCCGGCGTCGATCCCATCTCACGGCGTCAGTTCTGGGATTTGATCCACCAAATGGCGGAGGAGGGAGTTACTGTCTTTGTAACTACGCATTACATGGAGGAGGCTGAATACTGCAACCGCCTGGCGCTGATCTTTCGCGGGAAGATAGTGGCCCTGGGCACGCCCTCCGAGTTAAAACGGGACTCGATGCGCTGCGAACTGTTGCTGATCGAGTGCGAGCCGCTGGGCAAGGCGGTTGAAGCGCTGCAGTCGGCGCCGGATGTGATGGATGCAGCGGTCTTTGGCAATGCACTGCACCTGGTTGTGGCGGATGCCGCAGCGGCTATGCCGCGAATTGAGAAATACCTCGCGGACAGCGGAATCGCCGTGAGCCGGATCGAGCGCATACGCCCCAGCCTGGAAGATGTCTTCGTTTCTCTCACCACGGCGGGCAATGCGGCAGAGGAGCACAAAGCATGAGTCTCACGCGCCTGATGGCCGTGGCCAGGAAGGAAGTCATTCAGATCTTCCGCGATTCGCGCAGCCTGATGATTGTCGTCATCATGCCGGTAACTCTGATGCTGCTCTTCGGTTACGGCGTCAATCTGGATCTGAAGGGGCTGCCTATCTATGTGTACGACCGCAATGGCAGCCAGCAGAGCCAGGATCTGCTGAAGCGCTTCCAGGCCAGCGAATACTTTCATGTGGCGCGCGTGGTGAACGGCTATCCGGCAATTACGCGGGCGCTCGACGACGGCCACGCCAAGATGGGGATCGTCATTCCATGGGATTTCTCCGAGCGGCTGCGCGAGGGCGGTCCCGTCCAGGTTCAGGCGCTTGTCGATGCCACCGACGACAACACGGCCAATGTACTCATCGGTTATGCGCAGGCGGTCGTCCAAAGCTATTCGGCGGAGATTCAAATCGACTGGCTTCGCGCGCGCGGCCAGTCTCTCCAGCCCGCCGCGGTGGGCGTGGAAACCCGCACCTGGTACAACGAGGATCTCGAAAGCAGCGCGTTCATCGTTCCCGGCGTGCTGGCGCTGGTGATGTCGGTGATCGGCGCGTTCCTCACCTCGCTCACCATTGCGCGCGAGTGGGAGCGCGGATCGATGGAGCAGTTGATCTCGACTCCCGTGAGCGCAATGGAGATCATGCTGGGCAAGCTGGCGCCCTATTTCGTTCTCGGCATCTTCGACGTGATTGTCTGCGCGGCGATCGCCATCTACTGGTTCCGAGTGCCGTTTCGCGGATCGTATCTCACGCTGCTGGCCAGTTCCGCCTTGTTCATGGTGGTTGTGCTCTCGCTGGGGTTCTTTATCTCCGTGATCGCGAAAAGCCAGTTCGCCGCCAGCCAGATTGCGCTGCTGGTGACGTTTCTTCCCGCTTTTCTACTGTCCGGATTTTTGTTTTCGATCGACCAAATGCCGGTTGCCCTGCAATGGATCACGCGCATTCTGCCGGCGCGCTACTACGTTTCAGTGCTGAAGAAGATATTTCTCAAGGGAACGCCCACAGCCATGCTCTATGCCGATCTGATACCACTGCTTGTTTTTGCAGTCATGCTGGCGCTGCTGGCCACACGAGCGTTCCACAAACGGCTGGAGTAAAGGAGAAAGCGCATGTTTGGACGCCTGAAGCAGATGCTGATCAAGGAGTTCATCCAGGTCTTCCGCGACAAACGGACGCGCGTCATCCTCTTCGTTCCGCCGATCGTCCAGATGCTGGTTTTCGGCTACGCGGCCACCTTCGATATTCATCATGTTTCCACGGTGGCGCTGGATCTGGATCACAGCCAGGAGAGCCGCGAACTGATCTCGCGCTTTATATCGAGCCCCTACTTCGACGTGCAGAGGCAACTGACGGACTCGCGCCAGATTCGCGATCTCATCGATCGGGGACAAGCTACCGTGGGTCTGGAGATCGATGCCGGCTTTGCGCAGAAGTTGCGCAAGGGCGAAACCGCGCCGCTGCAAGTGATTGTGGACGCGACCAACTCCAACACGGCCCTGATCGCATCGAGTTACATTTCGCAGATCGCGCTCGGCTTTGCGCGCGACTACCAGCAGGACCGCATCTACCGGATTGCGCCGCAATTGATGGAAGCGATACCGTCGGTCGAGCTCGAACAGCGGCCATGGTATAACCCGGGATTGAGCAGCCGCTGGTTCTTTGTGCCGGGAGTTATTGGCAGCCTGACGCTGGTGCTGGTGATTACGCTTACCGCATTCGCAGTGGTCCGTGAGCGGGAGATCGGCACGCTGGAGCAGATCATGGTCACGCCCATTCGCCCGGCCGAGTTTATTCTCGGCAAGACACTACCGTTCTTCCTGATAGGCCTCTTCGATGTGTCGCTGATAGCATTGGTCGGGACGCTCTGGTTCCAGGTCCCATTTCGCGGTAACATTCTGGTACTGCTCGCCGGCTCGGTCCTGTTTCTTCTCTGCATGTTAGGCGTGGGACTGCTGATCTCGACCGTTTCGTCCACGCAACAGCAGGCCATGGTGACTGCCTTTTTCTTCATCATGCCGGCCATCAGTTTCTCGGGCTTCGGATTCCCCATCAGCACCATGCCGCAATGGATGCAATACTTCAGCTATCTGATCCCGCTGCGCTATTTTCTGATCGTGCTCCGCGGAACCTATCTGAAAGGCGTGGGGATGGAGATTCTTTGGCCGCAGATGGCCGCCATGGCGGGCATGGCAGTCAGCCTGCTCACGATCGCCATTCTCCGCTTCCACAAGGCGCTGGACTGAGGCAGGCGCGGAGGACGGGGTTGCCGGAATTGGAGGCGGCCCGCGCTCACCGGCCAGCCGTGCCCTGGGGAGGCTAAAATTAGGAGTTCCAGCGGCTTGGCTCCCATTGGTGATACTTTACCCTTCCCATTGGTGATACCTTACCCTTTTGGCTGCGTATTTTGCGGGCCGCACTTGCGCTGGATGCGCTTGTGCCGTATGGACGAGTGGAACCCGGCGGAGAGAACCGCAGAGGCGGACCGGGATGAATCTTCCGGGGATGCGACGTCTGTTGGTGGATTGGATTGGAGAGTACGGGAGCAAAGTTTCTGATGATGGAATTCCATATTTCTCGGGATGCGCGTGAACGCTACCAGTTCGCGGAATCTCTTTTCTCCTATACGGGGAACGTCGTTTTTGCCAATTTAGGCGCCTGCCGCGAGTTCGCGCAGCGCATGAACCAGGTGCGAGAGGTTGAAAAGCATCCTGACCGGGCGGTTCATGCCGGCGCGCTCTACGCCATGGGCCTGATCGACGAGGCCAGCCACGTACTGATCGCACGCTACCGCGAGCGGTTCGACCCCGATGCAATGACCGGCGCTCTCGGCTGGTTCTCCGAGCGGGTGGGCGCTGAGGCGCTGGACAACCTGCTGCTGGCCTTCGTCGAGCATTTTCCGGGGATCAGCGTGACGCGCGGGCTGGAGACGCCCCGGCAATGGCTGGCAGGCGAAACAGATGGAAACCCGCACCGGGCCGCCGCGCTGGAAGAGTTGATGCTGCTATGGATTGCCAACCGCAACGAAGCGTTTCTGCCCTTCGAGGAGCTTTTTGCGGACGCGCCCCTGGCCGAGAAGACGGTGTATCGCCAGGTGACCGAACAGTTGCCCGCATACTTTGCCACACGCCCGTTGATCCCGCTCCCGAACGCCCAGCCCGTCAATCTGCTGGAACTACTGCGCGCGCCCGCTCTCAGGTCGCCCCGCTCTCTCCGGGAGCAGCTTGAGATCATTCGCAGCCTCTGGAAGCCTCTTCTGGGCGAGAGCCTGGAGCGCCTTCTGGAACTGGCCGGCGAGATTCTGCACGAGGAAGAGCTGGCCATCTGGATGCAGTTCCATCCTCCGGGAGTGCGGGGCGGCCGGCAGCAGTGGCCCGCGGCCGGCGGACCTTCCGAGGTGCCGACCTTCGCCGATTCGGCCCACGAATACGAGAAGTTCAGCGCCGACACGGCCTGGATGCCCGGTACGGTGCTGATCGCCAAGAGCACCTATGTGTGGCTGGCGCAGTTGAGCCGGCAGTACGGGCGCAGAATTGCCCGCCTGGATGAGATTCCCGACGAGGAACTTGCCACCCTGGCTCGGCGGGGGCTCAATTCGCTGTGGCTGATCGGGGTGTGGGAGCGCAGCCGCGCGTCGAAGACGATCAAGCAACTGTGCGGGAACCGCGAGGCCGTGGCTTCAGCCTACTCTCTGTTCGACTACGCGATAGCCGAGGATCTGGGCGGCGAGGCAGCCTACACGAACCTGCGCGACAGGGCATACCGGCACGGCGTGAGGCTGGCCAGCGACATGGTGCCGAATCACATGGGCATCGACTCGCCCTGGGTCATCGAGCACCCGGAGTGGTTCATGTCCAGGCAGGATGCGCCCTATCCAGCCTATAGCTTCAACGGCCCCGATCTCTCCCATGATGGGCGGGTGGAGATCAAGATCGATGACCGCTACTTCGAGCAGAGCGACGCAGCGGTGGTCTTCCGCCGGCGCGACCGGGCCAGCGGCGAGACGCGCTACATCTATCACGGCAACGACGGCACCAGCTTTCCCTGGAACGATACGGCGCAGCTCGATTACCTGAATCCGGCGGTGCGGGAACAGGTAATCCAGACCATCCTGCACGTGGCGCGGCTGTTTCCGGTGATTCGCTTCGACGCGGCAATGACGCTGGCCAAGCGGCACTTCCAACGGCTCTGGTTTCCCGCGCCGGGCGACAGCGGCGCCATCCCCTCCCGCGCCGAATACGGGATGAGCAGGGCTGAGTTCAATCGGCATATGCCGCAGGAGTTCTGGCGCGAGGTGGTGGATCGCGTGGCCGCCGAGGTTCCCGGCACGCTACTGCTGGCTGAGGCCTTCTGGCTCATGGAGGGCTACTTCGTCCGCACGCTGGGCATGCACCGCGTTTACAACAGCGCCTTCATGAACATGATGCGCGACGAGGAAAACGCCAAGTACCGCTCGGTCATAAAGAATACCCTGGAGTTCGATCCCGACATCATGAAGCGCTACGTCAACTTCATGAGCAATCCCGACGAGCGCACAGCCATCGACCAGTTTGGCAAGGGCGACAAGTGCTTCGGCGTGACTGTGGTGATGGCGACGTTGCCCGGCCTGCCGATGTTCGGGCATGGCCAGATCGAGGGATTTACAGAGAAGTATGGGATGGAGTACCAGTGGCCCCGCTACGACGAGACTGCCGACCACTGGCTGGTGGAGCGCCACGAGCGGGAGATCGCTCCGCTGTTGCATCGGCGCTGGCTGTTCGCGGAAAGCAGCAACTTTCTGCTCTACGACTTCTTTGGGGCGGCCGGCTCGGTGGACGAGAATGTCTTCGCGTACTCGAACCGCAGCGGCGGCGAGCGCGCCCTGGTTGTTTACAACAACCGCTACGGCACGGCTCGCGGCACGATCGACTTTTCAGCGGCATACGCCGACAAGGGCGCGGGGCAACTGCGCCAGCAGCATCTGCGCGAAGGCCTGGGACTGACGGGAGACCCCAGCATCGTCCTCGCCTTTCGGGACTCGCTCACCGGGCTAGAATACCTGCGCCATGCCTCCGGCCTTGCCGAGCGAGGGCTGACGCTTGATCTGCATGCTTACCAATGTCACGTCTTTCTCGATTGGCGCGAGCTGCGCTCGACCTCGGAGCAGCCCTGGGACAGGCTGTGCGATCAGCTCAATGGGAGCGGCGTCGCCAACCTGGACGATGCGCTGGTGAATCTGGAACTGCGGCCCGTGCATGAAGCGCTGCGCTTACAACTCGATCCGGCCCTTGTACGCCTGCTCGCCGGCGTTGCGGAGCATCCGCGCGCGCTGGCCGCTGGGCTCCCTGTCGCCGCTACAGACAAAAAGATTCAGCTGGAGCGCAATGCGTTCTTCGAGCTGGCGTGGAAGCGCTGCGAGGCTTTTCTGCGCGCGGCGCAGACGACCTATTCCTCGCGCCTTGGTCAACCGAGGCACGTTGCCCATCCGGCTACGCTGGCATCGCTGGCCCCGGTCTTCCGCGACCGTCTGCGCGCCGCCATGCGCATTCCGGCGCTGGAATCGCTCTTCCCGGCTCCGTGGACCGTTGCAGCCCGCCGTGTGCTGCCCAGTTCCAGTCCGCAGTTCACAGCGACAGCCATGTGGGGCCCAGTGCTCGGCTGGTGCGTGCTGGAATTGCTGGCGGAATCGATCGACGCAGAATCGCCGCAACGGGTTGCGCTGGACCTGTTTGACCGGCTCCGGCTGCGTGAGCCGTTCGCCCAGGCCTTCGGCGCCCTCGGATTCGAAGGTGAAGAGGGTTGGCGCGTCGCAGCCCGAATCAAGGTTCTGCTGCTCAGTGCTTCCGGCGTCCTGAAGACGGAGGCTGCAACAGGCGAAGCAGGGCTTGCGGAAAGTATGGAAACGCCTGCCGCGGTTGCGCCTGGAGATGCGGCGGAAGCGGCTGCCCAAGCTGAACCGGCGATTCCGGGTGCGGGTTCAGGCAGCGCGGCTCCTTGCGAGCCGACGTTGGCTGGGGACGAAAGGGTGGCGCTCTCGCCGGAGTTGTGGCTCGATGCGGATGTGCGCTGGCTGACCGGCGTCCACGAGGCGGAGGGGCACGCCTACCTGGTTCGCGAGCCCTATGAGGAACTGCTCTGGTGGCATCTCATGCCGTCTCTGCTTCGCCTTGCAGGCCAGACCGCCCCCAGCCGCGCTGCGGCAGAGGAGATGAGCAGAACCATCGAAGAGGCGCTGGCGACTGCGGAGGCCGCGGGCTATCGCATCGATGCGCTGCTCAATCCAGCAGTCGGCGACGAAGCCAAAGACCGGACGACTGAGCCGGAAAAGCCGCAAATTGAATTGATATAAAAGGGGCCGCCAAAGGAGACTGATGGGGCTGGCACGCTGGTTGACAGAGCGTATTGGACTTGGCGTATAGCTGCGCCATTGGGCGAATGCAGAGGCGCTTTCAGACTGGCCGGGGAACCAGGCAGGGAGATTGATTCGATGCACATTGTCTTTGCCGCTTCAGAGTGCGTTCCGTTTCCAAGACCGGCGGGCTGGCCGATGTGGTGGGGGCATTGGGGCCGGAGCTGGTGAAGCTGGGGCACGAGGTTACCGTCTACCTGCCGCTGTATGCGGGGGTCAAACCGTACATCGAGGGCGAGTGGGAGTATGCCGTACGGTCGATCACCATTCCTTTCGAGCACTACAACAGGTTTGTGGGGATCGTGGACGGGGGTAGACGCGGCGGCGTTCAGTACTACTTTGTGGATTGCCCGGAGCTTTTCGACCGGCAGGGGCTCTACGGGACCAAGGCGGGGAATTATCCCGACAATTGGGAGCGGTTTGGGCTGTTTTGCCGCGCGGTGCTGGAGGCCTCGAAGCTGCTGGGTGTGCCCCAGGTCTTTCATGTTCACGACTGGCAGGCGGCGCTGATTCCGGTTTACCTGCGCACGGTTTACAAGTCCGATCCGATGCTGAAGGACGCTGGGGTGGTGCTGACCATTCACAATGCTGGCTACCAGGGGTTGTTTCCGCCGGTTACCACGGAGCGTCTGCTGTTTCCCTGGGAGATATTCACCATGGACCTGGTGGAGCACTTCGACAACTTCAACTTTCTCAAGGGCGGGCTGGTTTACGCCGACATTCTGACCACGGTGAGCCGGAAGTATGTCGAGGAGATTCAGACCGCGGAGTTTGGAGAGAATCTGGATGGCGTGCTGCGCGGGCGGGCGGCGGACCTGCGCGGAATTCTGAACGGCGTGGACTATGCCAAGTGGAACCCGGCCACGGACTGCAACCTCGCCGCACACTATTCGCTGGACGATCTGGCCGGCAAGCGGGAGTGCCGGGCCGACCTGCTGCGTGCCTTTGGACTGGAGAAGGTGGCGGAGAGGACGCCGGTGATGGGAATTGTGTCGCGGCTTGCGAAGCAGAAGGGCTTCGACCTGGTGGCGGAGATTGCGGACCAGTTGACGGATCGGAATCTGGCCGTGGTGGCGCTGGGGACGGGCGAGCCGGTCTACGAGAGGTTCTTCCGCGATTGGGCATTCAGGAATCCGGGGCAGGCGGCCGTGAAGATTCGCTACGACGACGCGCAGGCGCACAAGATCGAGGCTGGGGCGGATATGTTCTTGATGCCTTCGCGGTATGAACCTTGCGGGCTGAACCAGATTTACTCGCTCAAGTACGGAACAGTGCCGGTGGTGCGGGCGACCGGCGGCCTGGACGACACGATCCAGGAGTGGAATCCAGAGCTGGGCACGGGGACGGGCTTCAAGTTCGAGGGATTGAACTCGCTGGACCTCCTTGATGCGATCGACCGCGCGCTGGCTGCGTTTGAGGACAAAGAAGGCTGGAAGAAGCTGATGCGGAATGGAATGGCGCGCAACTATAGCTGGGAGCAGCCGGCGCGGGAGTACGCGGCGGTGTACGAAGAAGTGGCGCGGCGGCGGGCGTGAAGGCGGCGCGCCAGCTTCGGCGCAGACTAAGGGTCGCCTATCGTCACTGCGTTCAGCCGCAGCGTCCGCACCGCATAATGGGCGCCATAAAGGGTAAGGTGGCCGCTGTCGGCGTAGAGTAGGCGGTCACCGTCGCGGTAAGCGCAGTGGCCGGGGGCGGTACACAGGGCGGGTTTCAGGTCGATCAGTTCCACTTCCTCCTCGGATGGGACTGCCTGATGCAGTATGGCGATGGCGAGCGCATCGGCCGAAGCAATGCCGTTGGGAGCGAAGCCGGAGTCGCCGGTTTCCTCGACTCCCAACCAACTGGCCAGAATGCCGCGCGCGTGGATGCGGGCGTTTCGGACTCTCTCTAGCGGGTCGAAATCGAAGTTGGGTACGTCTTCCAGCACCAGGACGGCTTTGCCCGCCGTCCGCAGCGTCTCGATCTGCGCCCTCAGCGACTCGATGAAGAGCGCACGTACCGAATCGAGAGAGGGCATGGCGCTGGCGTGCGAGGGATCGGCGGTAAGCCAGCCGCGTTCCCAGGTACGATCGAGGCAGCCAGCCCATTCCCCGGCCAGTATCACGATGCGAATGCGGCCGTCGGATTGGAGCAGGCTGAGGACTTTGCGGTTGAAGCTCAAGCACCGCGCGGCCTGGGCTGGATTCAGCGGAATGTATCGCAGCGCGCCGGTCAACGGCAGACAGGCGGCCTTGTTCAGTTGGACCAAGCCATATCCCTGTTCGATGGCCGCCGAACGCAGCCCCGGAGCAAGGGCTGCGGCATGGCTGTCTCCCCAGAGCGCGACCGACGGTCGAGGGTCCGCTGGATCGTAGCAGCGGGCCGCCAGGTTCGGCTGGTCGTCGTTGTCGATCAGGCAAGGGTCGGAGGTCAGGGCGGGGCTAGCGGCTTCCATCTGCGCCAGTTGCGGATAACGCTGGGGGAGACCGTGGCTGAGCCAGATGACCGCGCAGACCGCGAGCAATCCCGCGCTGACCGCTGCGTAGCGGAGCAGCAGCGGACGCGACGCCCGGGTTGATCTGCGGAATGGCTGCTCGATGAAGAAGAACGAGAGAACCGCGGCCGCAAAGGCAGCCGCAATGGCCACGATGGGAGCTGCCCTTGGCAGCTTGGCTCCACCAAGTATGTTGAGATAGGCCAGCAACGGCCAGTGCCATAAGTACCAGGAGTAGGAGACTCTGCCGACAAAGACCAATGGCGGCAGCGAAAGCCGCCGCCGGTTGATCCAACTGGCGGGAACCGCGATGAGCATTGCTGTACCCAGCACGGATGGCAGCGCCGCCGCGCCCGGAAAACGAGAATGCGCATCGAGCAGAACCAGTGGCGCGACGATCAGAATAACTCCTGCAAGGCTTATTGCCAGGGAGAAACGAGCGACGGTGGGCTGGCGCGTGGCTCTCTGTTCGGCAACCGCCAGAGCTACGCCCAGGCCGAGTTCCCAGGCTCGCGCCGGGAGTAGATAGAATGCCGCCTGGAAGGCTCTCTGGGAATGGCCGTCGAGCTGGTATTGGGCAAGCAGCAAGGACAGCGCGCAAACGGCGAGAATCGCGGGCAGCGTCCAATTGCGCCGGATGCGCGCCACCAGGACCATCAGCAGAGGAATCACGGCGTAGAACTGCTCCTCCACGCCCAGAGACCAGGTCATCAACAGCGGAATCAGGTCGCTCTTGGTTTGGAAGTAATTGGTGCTGTGCCAAAACAGAAGGTTGGAAACCGACAGTGTAGCCGCACATGCAGTGCGCCCGAGTTTGGCGGTTTCAAGCGGAGAAAGCAGAACCAGGGCCGCCAGCAGAGTGAAAGCCATCACGGCGAAAAAGGCGGGCAGAATCCGCTTGGCGCGGCGCTGATAGAAGCGCAGATAACTGAAGCTGCCGGCACGCACTTCGGAGTAGATATGGCCGCCGATGAGGTAGCCGGAGATGACGAAAAAGATGTCCACGCCAGTGAAACCGCCGGTAAGTCCAGGCACGTTGGCGTGACAGAGCACCACGCTGAGGATGGCCAGGGCGCGGAGGCCATCGATGTCGGGGCGATAGGACCGGTCGGGGCCGCTAGATGGGTTGGACTTGGCAGCGCGCACGTTCGATCCTCCGCTGAAACAACGGTTTTGCAGTCGGAGGAATGCGCAGGCTTACAGGAGAGGCAGGGAGCCAACGAAGGCCAGGTGAAGTTCTGCGAGCATTCTATATCACGGCAGGCTCCGCTCGAATTGCGGGCTCACACTTACAGGACTCAGCCTGCGGATTACTTGTCTGGAGCCGGAAGTCGCAGGCCGCGGAGAGCGCGGCGAGCACCATCGGGCGAAAGATGGCTGCTGTCGATGAAGAGCAAGCTGTCTCCGTCGCGATATGCGCACTGCGCGGAAATCTCACAAAGACTCGGTTTGGGGTCAAGCAGCGCCACGCCGGGAAGGCGCGCGGCGGTCTCCTGGAGCACGGAAACCGAAGCACCGATCTCCGCGTCACCGGCGGGGGGCGCAGTGCCTGGGTCGGGGTCGCTTTGTATGCCCAGCCAGCGTGCCAGGGCGCGCCGCGCGGGGATGCGGGCGGTGCGGACCTTCAGCATAGGGTCGAAGTCGAAGTTGGGCGTGTCTTCAAGGACGATGACCTGTTTGCCGGCGTCTTCAAGCGCGCGGATCGAGGCGGTCAAGGATTCGAGATAGAGCTGTTGTGTGGCCTTCAGCGAGGGAACCTGGGGTTCGCGGGCCAGATCGGCGCTTAGCCAGCCGTCCATCCAACTTCGATAGAGTGGCGCGGCCCAAACGGCAACCAGAATCACCACTCGAATGCGGTGATCGCCCTGGAGCAGGCCGAGCACAGTCCGGTTGAAGCGCAAACATTCCGCAGCCAGCAGCGGAAGCCGCGGAATATAGTGAGTGGCGCCGGTGAGCGGCGTGCAGGAGTTCTTGTCCAGCTCAACAAAACCGTATCCCTGTGCGTTTGCGGCGGAGCGCAGGGCGGGAGCAAGGGCCGCGGCGTGGCTGTCTCCCCACAAGGCGACCGAGGGCCGTGCCGCCGAAACGTCGTAGCAAGTTGGCGTAAGATTGGGCTGGTCCGTTTCGCCAGCCAGGCAGGGGTCTGCATTGAGGGCTTGTTCGGCGGATTCCATGCGGGCCAAAGCCGGAAACCGCCGCGGCAGGCCGTGGGTGAGCCAGATAGCAGCGTATGCCGCCAGCAGAACAAGGCTGACCGTCGCGCAGCGCAAGAGCAGCGGAATCGGTGGCCGGGTGGAGCGCCGAAAGGGCTGCTCGATGAGGTAGTAGGAGAGCACCGCCACGGCCAGAGCAGCGGCAACGGTCAGCAGCGAAGCCGCCCGTGGCGGAGTTCCTTCGTAGATAATGCGCACAAGCGCCAGCAGCGGCCAATGCCACAGATACCACGAGTAAGAAACCTTGCCGATAAAGACCAGCGGCGGCAGCGAGAGCAGACGGCGATTGATCCAACTGGCGGGGACCGCAATGACCATAGCGGCGCCCAGAACCGAGGGCAATGCCCCCGGGCCGGGAAACGGCGTTACTGCCGTAAGCAGAAAGACGGGAACCAGCATCATGGCCAGGCCGGCCTGGCTCAGCAGTTGAGCCAGCCGGATGGGCAGCGACCGGCTCTTGCGGTTCAGCTCCGCCGCAGCCAGGGCGACGCCCGCGCCCAGCTCCCAGGCGCGCGCCGGGAGCGTATAGAACACCATCATCGGGTAGCGGGGAAGCAGGCTCCAGGCAAAGAGGAACGAGAGGGCGCAGGTGGCGAGGACCGCGGGCAAGAGCCAGTTGCGGCGGATGCGGGCCAGCAGGACCATGAGCAGAGGAATCACCGCGTAGAACTGCTCCTCCACGCCCAGCGACCAGGTCATGAGCACGGGATTCAATTCGGTCTTGGGGGCGAAATAGTTGGCCGTTGCCCAGAAGAGAATGTTGGAGGCCGAGAGCGTGGCCGCAAAGGCCGAACGCGCGGTCTGCGCGGCCTCCATGGGCGACAGCAGAACCAGCGCCGCCAGCAGGATGAAGGCCAGCACGGCGAAATAGGCGGGCAGAATGCGCTTGGCGCGACGCCGGTAAAAACTCAGATAGCTGAAGCAGCCGGCGCGCAACTCCGCGTAGATGTGGCCGCCGATCAGGTAGCCGGAGATGACGAAGAAGATATCGACGCCGGTAAATCCGCCCGTGACGCCAGGCACGCCGGCGTGATAAAGAACCACGCTTAGGATGGCCAGCGCGCGCAGGCCGTCGATGTCAGCGCGATAGGCGCGATCGGGTTCGCTGGAGCGCTCAACGCGATCGAGGCCGTTCGATGGGTTGGAACTGGCAGCGCGCACGCACGCTTCTCCGCTGAAGCAACGGAATTGCAGCCGGAGAAATGCGCAGCGCTACAGACGAGACAGGGAGGAAGCGAAAGCGAGATAGAATGCTGCGACCATTCTAAATCACGATGTCCACGCGCCGAAGACAGGCATAATGCGCTCGAAAAGCGCCGTTTTAACCGCTCAAGGCCACCAGAAACCGGGGTTTTTCGGGGGCTACTGTTTACCATTCCGACAATGGGCCAGCCTCCGACTGCTTGCGGTATAGTGTTGATTACGAAAGCGTTATCCAATTCGACGGGCCGTGGAGTGGGTGCGAGAAATGGGCATTTTCGGGGGGTGGGGGGTGGGGGGTACGGACCGCGGACGTGGCTGACAGATTGGAAAGCGGTCAGTGAACAGCGGACAGCGGTTAGCAAAGGCGCGCTCCATCGATCATTTCTATTGTGCGCCTGGGGAAAGTTATTCTCTGCAAGGGCGGCGAGATCCCCGGCGGCAATGGGAGCGGACTGGTGCTCCCATTCTCCATGATCCGCGGGCTTGGACCGCACGTCCGGAGGGATTCAGGCGGCGTGGGGAGTGAGCTCGATGCCCAGGGCCTTCATGACGCCGAGCCACCTGCGGTGGGGCCAACTGCCATCGGCCGGGAGCGGGATAGACGAGAGGGATGTTCAAGGGGTTTCGCGCGTGACGCCGGTGCGGCTGGCGAGCTGGCTCATTCCGATGGCGCGCGCGATGTCGCCGAGGGCGGTCGTGATAAGAGCGGGGTCGCCGTCCTCGAAGGCGGCTTTGAGATAGGCGGCGATGGACTCGGGACTGTCGAGGTATTCGGAGGGGTCCCAGAGGGTGGTTTTAAGTGGCATTTTGAGCCTCATACGCCGTTTGGTCGTGCGGTTTCCGAAACGTGATGGAGAAGACTTCGGTCCAGCGGGCCTCGATCATGTGTTAACTATAGTTCACGATAATGCTTTGTTGAAGCCTATAATTCTCCTTCGGAGGTTGTGAAATGTCCCTTTCCTTCATTGATGAAGTCATCGCGAGATACGACAACATGGAGGACCCGTTTGAACTGTTTGAGGTGGGGCAAGCCATCCTCGCAGCCGGTGACGGTCAGGAGCTAACTCCTAAAGACCAGCATGTCTTGCGTTCGGAGGCAGCCGCATTGAGGTTTGGTACTCGGAAGGAGGACGGTAGCGAATGGGGAACGCACTTTGCTCCGTGGTACACCGCGACACGAGAAGATGGGAGTACGACCCGAGACCCTGATCTTGCCAGCCTTAACGAAGAGAGCATCAAGGCATGGAGCGAACGTGCAATTGCTGTTCGTCACCCCATATTGAAGGCTAGGTATGCAGATGCGGTCTGGGACCTTGAACGTAAGATTTGTTCCGAGGGAGAGAGGTCCTACACATTTGGACAACTGGCAGTTGATGCCTATCTGGAGGCCGCCACAGGTGATCGATTCAAGTGGCGAATAGAATCGGCCTTTGCGCTCCAACGTGCCTTTTCAATTTCGTTGCAACTCGGCGATGCGGAACGGGCGGCTCGAACTGCGGATGCCATGATTGCAATGGCTCAGGCGGTCGACCTCGGCAAGCCAGGCTTTTGGGTCGTTCCCTTCGATAGTGCGTTCGGTAAGCAGCTTGTCACGCCACAGCAATCTGCGGAAATCGTCTCTCAGTTGGAAAGCCGGCTTCAGGCTGCCGTTGAGGCGAAAGATGGCTTTAGGGCGGAACTCGCCGCCGAAAGGCTGCTGAAGGCCTATCGCAAGGTGGGGGATCGGGACAGCGCGGTGCGTGTGGTCCGCACCTGGGGATCGACCTTCTTGGCGATGGCAGAAGGTGCCAGTGCGATTCTTGCCGTTGCGTGGCTGCAGCCGATCATTCAGCTTTATCAGAACGAGGGGTTGCGGGACGACGCTGAACGATTGCGAGTCTATGTTGAAAAACGGGGCCGCACCGTAAATGATGAGATGCATCGGGGAGAGACCACAATCCCGGTCGACCGAAAGGAAGTTGAAGACTATCTGGATCGAATAATAGACGTGAATGATCCGTGTCTCGCATTGTTCCGTTTAGCAAATACTCTACTGCCTGATCCGCAGAATGTCCGCCAAGAAATGCACAAGGCCGCGGAACAATTCATCTCTTACAGATTGTTTCCGGTAGAGATTGTCGGTCCCCATGGTCTTCCGATTGCGAGAGTCGGAACGTATGAGGAAGATCCGGAGGGGAGGCTCGTTCATGATCTAACGCGGCACTTGGGTCTGATGCCGTCATTTTTTATCCGGGGTTACGAGAAGATCAAGGAGAAATTCTCCCTGACAAACGAGGTGCTGATGGATGGTCTCTTCTCCTCACTGCTTTTCAAGGCGGACCGCCGGGCGTTCTTCGCCGAGGGTTTCGCTGCTTACGAGGCGGGCGACTACTTGAAAGCGGTACATGTTCTTGTGCCGCAAATGGAGGGCGTCTTGCGCAATTTGCTCGAGATAATGGAGATTCCTGTTACGAAGACGGTAGACGGCATGACGGAGTTGAAAAACATGAATGATGTTCTTCACGAGGAACGCGTACGGGATGCTCTCGAAGAGAGGTGGTGGATGTTCCTAAAGATTCTCTATACTGACAAGCGCGGGTTCAACCTCCGCAACGATTTAGCCCACGGAATTGCGCCGATAGAGGTTTTCGGTATCGGTGCTGCAGCTATGGTTATTCAGAGTATTGTACTCCTTTGGGTCATTAGACCGGGAGCCGTGAATCTAGATTTCAACCAGACACAGGCTCTCTAGCAGCCAGTCTAGCCTCCCGTTTTACCAGATTATCCGCTGCTTAATTCTGTTTCGGCTCGGTGAAAATGGCGCCAGATGGTTTCGGCGGTTTTGCGGGGGACAACGGCGGCGAGGGATTCGGCGGTGGCTTGCTGGATGTCGCGGAGGCTGCCGAAGTGAGTTAGAAGGCGCCGGCGGGTTTGGGGGCCGACGCCGGGGATATTCAGTAACTCGGAGCCGCGGTCGCGCATGGCGCGGCGCTGGCGATGGTAGCCGACGGCGAAGCGGTGGCTCTCGTCGCGGATGAGCTGGATGAGATGGAGGACGGGGGAGCGGCGGTCGAGGACGATGGGCTCCTGCTCGTGGCCGTAGAGGTAGATGACCTCTTCGCGCTTGGCGATGGAGGCTAGCGGCTGGCTGGTGAGGCCGAGCGATTCGAGGGCCTCGGCGGCGGCGTGGAGCTGACCCAGGCCGCCATCGATGAGGATGAGCGAGGGCATAGGCTTGGCTTCGTCGAGGAGGCGGCGGTAGCGGCGATGGACGACCTCGCGCATGGAGGCGAAATCGTCTACGCCGAGGACGGTCATCACCTTGAACTTGCGATAGGCCTGCTTGTTCATCTTGCCGTCTTCCCAGATGACCAGCGAGGCCACGGTCTCAGCGCCCTGGATGTGCGAGATGTCGAAGCATTCGATGCGGCGGGGCAACTCGGGGAGCATGAAGGCGTCGGCGAGGGCCTCCTGAATGGCCTTGCGGGAGGGTGTGAGGACGCGGAAGCGCTGGATGTAAGACTGCTTGGCGTTCTGGCCGGCGAGATCGACCAGCGACCGCTTCTCTCCGCGCTGCGGGACGGCGATTTCTATGCGATGACCCATGCGCCCGGCGAGCAGGGCAGCGAGGGCTTCGCGGTCGTCGAAGTCCACGGGGACGAGGATGGAGCGCGGGACGTAGCGCTGGTCGATGTAGAGCTGCTTGAGCAGGGCGGAGAGGACTTCGTGCGGTTCTCGATGGGCGGCTTGGGGTTCGTCGTCTCCCACCCTTTCCGCAGAAACAAGCGGAAAGGATGGGGCACCCACCTTCTGTAGGTGGACAGCATTTCCCTCCGGGGCTAAAGCCCGCGTGGATTCTGTTGGCTTTATGCGGGGGTTGAAACCCCCGCCTCCCTCCGGGTCGTGTTCTTCCGCAGCATCCTGGGTTGCGGTGGCTTCGAGCAGATCGGGGAGGTCTTCCCAGAAGAATTCGCGGCGGTCGACGATCTTGCCGGCGCGGACGTGGAAGAGGTTGACGGCGAGCGAGCCGTCTTCAAAGTGATAGCCGAAGACGTCGGCGTCGTCGTCCAGCTCGGCGGTGGCGGCGCGCTGCTTCTCCTGGAGCTGATGAGCGGTGGAGAGCTGGTCGCGGAGGCGGGCGGCGGCCTCGAACTGCTCGGCCTGGGCGGCGGCCACCATGCGGGCGGTGAGCGCGCGCTCGAGCTCGGCGTGGCGGCCTTCGAGGAAGAGCTGGGCGTCGCGGATGGCCTGCTTGTAGAGATCGGGGGTGGTGAGGCCCTCGACGCAGGGGCCGAGGCAGCGGTGTATGTAGTACTGGAGGCAGGCGCGGGGATGGTAGCGGGAGAGATCGACCTTGCAACTGGGGATGAGAAAGCTGCGATGGATCAACTCGACGACACGCCACGCCAGGCTGCCGGGAAAGTACGGGCCGTAGTAGGCCGCGCCGTCCTTGAGCAGGCGGCGGGTGACGAAGACCTTGGGGAAGCGGTCGGCGAGGGTGAGCTTGACGTAAGGGTAGCTCTTGTCGTCCTTGAGCAGGATATTGAAGCGCGGGCGGCGCTGCTTGATGAGGTTGGTTTCGAGCGCCAGGGCCTCGGACTCGTTGGCGACCAGAATGTATTCGAGATCGATGGCCTCGCGCATCAGCGAACCGGTCTTGGTGTTGGCTTGCGCGGCTTCCATGAGATAAGAGCGGACGCGGGAGCGCAGGTTATTGGCCTTGCCGACGTAGATAACCTCGCCCTCGGCATTCTTGTAAAGGTAAACGCCGGGCTGAGTGGGGAGGCTACGGATTTTCTCGTGGAGGTCCATGGCAGAGATCAGGGGTCAGGGGAAAGCAAGTCAGCCGGGTGTAGGAGACAGATATTCATTCCGTCTCCTGCTGGCGCATGTGTTCGGCGCGGACCTGCGCAGCGGTGAAGAGGCTGAGAAAGGGTGCGCCAGCCGCGGCGGCTTCGACGGCGGGGCGGCCGTTGGCTTCCTCGCGCTCGACGATGCAGACCACGGCGGCGACGGTCATGCCAGCCTCGCGGGCGGCTTCGATAGCGTTGATGGTGGAGGCGCCGGTGGTGCAGACGTCGTCCACGATGACGACGCGGGCGCCGGGGCGGCTGAAGCCTTCGATGCGCCGGCCGGTGCCGTGGGCCTTCTCGGCCTTGCGGACGAGGAAACCGTGGAGCAAGGGAGCGCCGGGCTGAGAGATGGCGCGCCAGGCGCAGGCGGTGGCCACGTTGGAGACGATGGGGTCGGCGCCTAGGGTGAGACCGCCGACGGCCTCGGCGTCGATGCCGTTTTCTTCGAGCAGCTCAAGAACTGCGAGCCCGGTGAGGCGACCGCCCTCGGCGTGAAGGGTGGTGGTGCGGCAATCAATGTAATAGTCGCTGGCGCCACCGGAGGAGAGCTTAAACTGGCCGAGCCGGAAGCTGAGGCGGGCGAGAAGGGAGAGAAGTTGCTGGGCGTGGGTGGGGGTGGTCATCACGTTCGATTGTAACGGCGGCGGCCTGCGGCCTTTCACATCTTGTCCAGGTGGCGGAAGCCGCCAGAGCCCAGGAACATGAAGGCAAAGAGCAGGAAGTTGTAGGAGGCATGGACCGCGACGCTGGCGGCTACGGAGCGGGTGCGCAGGCGCACGGCGCACAGCACGAGGCTGATAGCGACCAGCAGAAGAAATGGTCCCAGTGCGTGGCCTTGCTGGTCGGCGTGCATCAAGGCGAAGGGCAGGCTGGTGAGGATGGAGGCCAGGATCATGGCAAAGATGGACCATTGGGGATGGCCGCGCGCGTCGAGCGGGCGGGGCGGCTTGCCGGTGGCTCGTTCGATCGCCCAGTCCCAGGCTGTGGCGAGCGCCGGCAGCAGAAAGCCGCGAAAGGCGATCTCCTCAAAGAAGGGCGCAAGGGTGACGCCGAAGCCGAACATCATCCATGCGGCGCCTGGAGAGCGAAACATCTCATCGATGGGCGCGTTGGCCGGGCTGGGCAGCAGGATTTCATCGAGCATGGCGAGCAGAAAGCAGAGGCCT
>Ga0326728_10009839_pt1 | contig 22733 bp, 18 predicted proteins | sample MB3enrmetagenome_FD_207602 | JGI IMG/M metagenome (GOLD analysis project Ga0326728, IMG submission 207602) | Lab enriched peat soil microbial communities from McLean, Ithaca, NY, United States - MB31MN | ecosystem: Environmental > Terrestrial > Soil > Wetlands > Peat | place: USA: New York... | reverse complement strand
GCCGGGGGTGGAGCAACCGGTTCAGGAACCGAGGGGGCAGGGGATTGAAAACCAAACGCCGCCATGGCCTCCAGGTCTCCCGAGAGATCCAATTCCATTGTCTGTTCGGACAGCACGGGAGGTGGGGGTGGCGCAGCCGGAGGTTCGTTCGGAGCTTCGGGAAGTGTGAGGTCGAAAGCAACTGCTGTCGGCGGTGGCGCTGCTGGCGCTGCCGTGACGGGTTCCTCCGGTGCGATCACGGGAATCGGAAACTCCTTGGTTATTTCCGCTTCCGGCTTCGCGGGGGGAACCGGCGGAGGGGTCGCGGGCTCTTCCAGTTTCTTGCCGGGGTGGGGCGGAGGTAGCGGAATTTCATGCAAGGCGTCTCTTGCCGACGCAATGACCTGGTATTTGGTCGCTGTCTCCTGATCACCTTGCTCAGTAAATATTCGAGCTAGATGCGCGGCCGCTAGCGCCCCTCGCTCCGGAAAGCCCTTGCGGGAGATTTCCAGAATGCGCCGGTGAACGTCGACTTGGTCGGGATAAATCTGCAAAACCTTTTCCAGCTCGGCGATCGCCTTCTCGGTCAGGTTGTAACGCGCAAACAGGTCACTGTTCTCAAAGGCCTCTTTCACCATCGCTTCCTGGTTAGCATCCACGCCCGCCGGCTCCGGGGGGAGCTCCTCTTCAGCCGCCCCAACCGCCACCTCCCTGGAAGCAGGCTCTACGGGCTTGACCTCCCTGCCAAGCTTTTGCTGAACCGCGTTCAGAAAACCATGGTAATTCTCATTCTCGGGTTCGCGCTCGGTTAGCTTCAGGTAGGCCGCTTCGGCTTTCTCCAAGTCGCCGGCCTCTTCGTGGGCGCGACCCAGCGCTTCCAGGACTTCCGGCAACGTCAATTCATCCGCGGTCTGTTCGCAAATCCGATGGATCAATTCCAGGGTGGGAATGTGCTTGGGGGCCTTGGTCCAAATCCGGCGGAGGGCTTCCAACAGAGGACTGGCATTGTTCTGACTGAGCAGCGGCTCCGCCACGCTCGTCAGCAACTTATACGCTTCGTCAATGTCACCTTTTTCCACCAAGAGCGCAGAAACGCTGGAGACCGGCGCGAAGTCCGTGGGGTTGGCGTGGAAAACCTCCAGCACCAGTTTTTCTGCCTCAGGAAGCTTCCGGGAGCCAAGGTAGGAGTCCAGCAATATCTGCTTGCCCGCGGGGTCCGATTGCAACTCCGGCGAGGAAATAATGATTTTCTCGGCTTCCTCCGGCTGCTGGCGCGAGATGGCCACACGCGCTCGCAGAATCTGGATTTTCGAATTCTTCGGGGCCAGTTCCGCGGCTTTTTTCAAGGCGGCTTCCGCCGCTGCCTGATCGTCACGGCGGAGATAAATCTCCGCCGATTGCAGATAGGCCTGGGCGGCATCCTCGCGCTTGCCCATCTGTTCGCATTCCGCCGCCAGGCGGTTGCGAAAGTTGATGTTTTCTGGGTCAAGCAGCACCAGCTTGCGGAAAACCTCCAAAGCGCGATCGGCCTGATTCCGCTTTTTGAAAAACTCCGTCGCCTGAAGATACTGTTCCCGAGCCTCGCGACTTAAGCCCTGGAGCTGATACAGCTCCGCCAGTTTCAGGAGAGTATCCACGGAATTGGGCTCAACCTTGGAGATCTTCCTGTAGATGGCGATGGCCTTAACGTTGAAACCTTCGCGGACGTATGCTTCCGCCAGCTTCTGGAATTGCTTTAATCCCTCGGTGATGTTCCGATCGCGAATGTAGAGATCGCCGACGGTGTTGAGCAGAGACACTTCGGAGGGGTCATTATCAAGGATATCTTGATATTGCTTGATGGCCTGAGCAATCTTGCCTTGAGCTACAGACTTCTCAGCCTCATGCAGCGCTCTGGCCTTTTGAAAAGCCATCTACAAGCTCCAACTGCACCTCGATGGTGTGGACTGTCCGCTAAACGTAACATACGCCCCCATCCAAGTCAACGAGGGGCACTTCCTCACCTCGAACCTAATTGACTAAACCATTACAGCACTTGAGGTTGGCAAGAACTGCGCCCTTTCCTGTCAAAGGCGAGAACTGAGTTCTCCACGAGAAGTGACCGCACTGCCCGCCTGGGCGCGGCCCCTGGCCGGCACGGGGCGAAGACTTCCACACGCAATTCTTGGCCTTTGCTCCCTCCCGAAGCCAACCGCTTTACGCGGGGTTGGGTGCGGGGGGCGGTAAGGTCCGCGCCTTCACCTCCGACTGAAAACTCACTTTTCGGTGGGCGCCGTCGCAAAAGGGCTTGTTTTCCGAATGCCCACAACGGCAAAGACCGATGGCGGTCCGGCCAGATAAATCAAAAACGCTCCCGGTTGCGTCGCAGATCGTGAATTCGCCTTCCACCCGGATCGAACCGTTGTTGTTGATGGTGATTTTCGCCAAACCATCCTCCTGTGTTGAATAAAACTCAACGCTGGTTATCAAATCATCCTTCTGCCTCGAGGTTGCAAGATATCCACATGGCAACACAGCTAGGCCCTGGTGATAGAGCCTCTAGGGTCCCTCTCAATTTTGCAGCGCAGCCTCCGAGGCAGAGAGAGTGGCCATGGGCCAATGTCCTGCTTGTCGCAAACATACTTTAGTAATCGGATCGCCGCTTCCCCCTAACTGCGCTAGGCGCCGGTGCAGACTAAAGGGTTTGATCAACACCAAAATCAAAATTGCCAGGAACACCAAGGAGATGGCTCCATGCAAGACCATACATTCACGATGGCTTAGCTCGATATTCCCCTCTTGAAACGCCCTCGCTCGAAACGTGAGCCGCAGATCAAGCCCCACCAAAATCACTACCAAAAGCAGTTTGGCGTGCAACCAGTGTTCCCGGAGATAGTTGGGGTCATGGGACACCAGGATAAACCCTGTGATCACCATCAGGGCTGCGCCGGGGTGCGCAAGTCCCTTCAAGAGTTTCGATTCCAGGCGGCCCAAGGTGGCGCGCGTCTCAGGAGAAGTTTCCTCCGTGTGAAGCCCCAGGATCTGAGTGACCACCAGAAGACTTCCCAGCCAGAAAACCAAGCCAATAATGTGAAAAACCAGCGTCCAGGCTACCATGCGACCTCACAGCAAAGAGAGTAAGTGCTGCGGCAACACCACCGGGGTGTTGACGTCCCGGCGTCCTTCTGACAGAATGTCTTTACATTCAGGGCGAGGAGAAGCAACTTGGCCGAGTATTACATTCCCGTCGGGGAAGTCGTCAAGAGCGAGCCCAAATCCATTGGCATTGAAACTCCGCGCAAGAAGCGCCCCAAGGAACTCGCGGTCATCACCGAATGCTGCACGGGTTGCTCCGGCTCCCCGGCCTGCGTCCCTTATTGCCCCGTGGCCGACTGCATGTACTGGGTCCCCGATGAGGATCACCCCCCCTTCGGCCGGATCGAAGTCGATCCGGTACTCTGCATCGGCTGCAAAAAGTGCACCAGCAAAGGTCCTGACGGCAGCTTTCTGGACGGCTGCCCGTGGGATGCCATCGAGATGGTACCGACCGAAGAAGTCGAATCTTATCTCGGAGTCAAGTTTTCGGTCTAACCCCTGGCACGCCACTCAGATTTTCCCTTTCGCCGACCGTTCCCGGATGGCGCGGGCGGTAGCTTCCGCTTGCTGGCGCACTCGTTCCGACATATTGGGTGCCCGGCGGACGAAGCGCTCCACCTCCTCGAGGTCCTGCGGTTGGCCCACCAAATAGAGCGCGCGCAGGGACTCCACCACTTGGCCTTCATCCGGATCAATGACCGCCACCGGCTCACCCGCGGCCACGCTTGCGCCATCCCTAGTGAGCAAACGGGCGATCGTTCCCCCCACAGGAGACAAGATATCCCGCAGCGGGCCACTCTCCCCAAGGCGGATGCGGGCAATGATGCTGCCATTGCGAACGTCGTCTTGTTCCTTCATGCGGAACCAAATCGTGCCCGGCTCCGGGGCGCCGATCGTAAAGGGTTGCAGCATGGACCGCAACTGCGGCTCTGCTGCCCCGTCGCCAAATCGCGCCAGCCCCAACGCGGCATTCCAGCGCACCATCGGCACGGGGTCATCCATCAGCTTGCGCAACGCCTGGTGAAATTCTTCGGAGTGATTATCCTGCCCCATCGCCCAGGCGGCTTCCAGGCGCAGTTGCGATTCCTTATTCTGCGCCAAGGCCAACAATTGCGGATACCAGCGCTTGACGGTCGGGTCGCCCCGCGCGATGCGGTCGGAAAGCTGCGCAAGCGCGTGTTGGGTCTTGTGCGGCACGGAGGTATCCGCCAGATCCTGTGCCATCTCCTGGTCGGAGAGCCCCCGCCCAAACCAGGTCTGATACCAGAAGAGGAAAGTAATCAAAACCAGGAGGATGGGAACGATCACAATCACCGTGTTGCGCGGGGAGCCCAATGCCCCACTTCCGCGCGCGGGCAAAGATGCGTCAGGCGCGGGCGCAGCCTCGATCTCCGGCGGTGCTAATCTCGATGGCAAGTGCTTCTCCGTTCCATGCAGCCGCATATCATTATAAAAGAAAGGGCGGACGGCCGCGAAAAAACCCTGCGGACAAGGCACTCTGGCAAGTTAAGGGGAAATGCGGCCGGCCGCCGGCTGGCCGCGCGCGATCAGCCGGATGGGGCCCGTTAGCCCCGATAGTATGGGCTGTACCAACTTATTCCCTTGATCGACGAACCTCTCGCCATAGCGCGCGGTAAGCTCCGTTCGATTCGGCAAGGGGCTGCCCGCCATTTCGTTGACCGCGGTATTGCCTACCACAATTCGCAGCTCGTTCTCACCTGCCTGAAGAAAGGGGGTTACATCTAGTTCGTAAGGCGGATGCCAGATCGTGCCCGCACGGTGGCCATTGACGTAGACTTCCGCCGCTTCGCGCACCGGGCCGTCAAGCCATGCCTGGAAGTGGGCCTTTTCTTGGACCGGAAGTGGGGTGGGCTCGCCCAGGTTCAACTCCGCCCGGGCTGCGTCCTGTAGGAAGCCGCTGGGAGCAACAAATTTCTTCTGGTACGTCGCGCGCCCGGAGAAAAACTGCAAGCCTTCGAGTCCAGTCCAAGAGCGCAACGCGTCCATGGAGATTTCTCTTCCTGTGCCCTCGAAAGTGACTTGCCATCCGCGACTGATGTCCAAGGGCTCCGGCAGGCGCGCCGGCACCGGGGCAGGCGCCTTCGGTGCTTCCCGGCCGCTAAAAACCAGGAGCCGCGAACCGTAAGGCTCAATGTCGAGTTTCAGGGCTGCACCGCCCTCCGAACCGGGCAGCGCTTCCGTAACCTCGCCCGTGAAGAGGTTCCACCATTCCGGGTTTTTGCCTTTGACGCGAAAAGTGGCCGTCGCCTGCACGCGCTGGTTAGAAGTGTTGGCGATAAAATAAATCTCGGCCGAGTCCGTATGCCGGTGAATGAAACCGATGTGGCGTGAACGAGGAGAAATGGCAACGTCAGGAGGGTAGAGGCGAGCCAATTCATCTTCGAGTGGTTCATTCTCCTTGGCAACGAAATGTCCCGGCGCGGACGGCGTCTTGAAAAGCTCTTCCCCCTGCCGCGCTACCTCCACGCTCTCAGCCTCCTGATGGAGAAAACCCGGCGCGAGAGAAGGCAGGCGCCGGGTGGCGATCAAAACGCCGCCACTCCGGGCAAATTCGCCTAGCTTGGCCAAGGTCGCGGGTGGGATGCGTTCGATTCCCGCCAGAACCACGATGGAGAATTTTTGATTGGCAATGGCCAGCTTGCCTTTTTCAATGCGCCCCAATTGCGCTAACGTTTCGTCATCGACAAAATCCAAGTTGTATCCCGCCTCCAACAGGCTGGGCACAAGGTCCGGGCCGAGTTGCCGCCAGACCGCCTCCCACAGATTCACTTGGCCAGGGGTCAACCTTGCCCAGGCGTCGTGGGTGGGCAGGTAAACCGCAATATCGTTGGCAGGCCTGCCCTGGCGCAACATGAAGCTGGCGCGCTGCAAATATCGCGCAAGGTCCGGCATGGCGAACCACCAGGGATTATGCGGGTTGAGCGCCCCCGCGGCATAGAAATGCCAGCCGGGCTCCGGCACGCCCTGCGGGGAATACGGCCACCCGTGGGCGACGAATTGATTAATTCCCTCCAGAAAATACTCGTCGGCAGTGGCCTTGAAATCGAGCGGCGCGGCGCGGAAGGGAAGCGAGTGAATCCACGTCCAGGCCTCGGCGGAGATTACCGGCACTCCATAAAGATGCCCGGCGGAAGAAGCCCAGCGCGAAGCCGTGAAGTGATTCCAGTGGCCTGCCTCATCCCCCTGCTCGCCTTCCGGAAGGTCGACGTACCGGTAGCTGGAAAGTTGCGCCGGCGGCTCGCCATAAGCTTGCACTCGGCACAGCACGCGATGCTGGTGGCACCACGCCTGAAACGGCGCGAGGAAATTCTGGTCAAAAAGTTCGCTCAGCGTTTGGCCCCAGTCATGGCGAAGGGCCGCCGTCTGTGGTCCGTTGTCGGCAACGAGCGCGGGCAAATGGGGCGTCAAGTCGTATCCGCGCCGGTGTTGGAACTCTTCCAGAAAACCCGCGGTCCAGTCGGACTGGTACACTTCCAAACTATCGCAGAACATAGCGCGGATGTTTCCACCGCCCGCTGCCGCCAGGGGCCCGCCCACGGCATCCAGGTGTTTTTCGATAGCCGCGCGGCTGTAATGGTCAAGAACATTTCCTTCCGCTCCCACCGCGGCGCGCTTCACTTGCTGCCCCGTCAATCCCGCCACAAAGAACAGCAGGACGCGTGGACCGGCAGGAGAATGGGGAAGCCGATAGGTCCCATCCTCCTGCGGGGCGATCTGACGTGCGGAACTTGGATCGAAGTGGCTCCCGTCTCCAGAGGCCACAAACGCCGCAAGGAATCGCTGGCCCTCTTGCATCTGTGGACCAGGGATCGTCTGGGCGCCTTCCTTGATGGGGAAACGAAGGCAGCGCAAGCCTTCGGCGGCGAGCTCGGGCGTGATGTGAGGCCCCCCGTACGGCCAGCCGCTGCCCATGGTCATGTCCATGCGCAGGCCAAGCTCGTGCGCCGTGCGCCCCGTGGAACTTACCGCCGCAAGAAATTCCGGCGAGAGGTAGCGAAGGTTCACCAAGCCTTTGCTGGGATCGTCGAGCGTGAGTGGATACACCGGCTGGACTTCAAATCCGCCGATGCCGGCATCTTTCATGGCGCGCATTTCCCGATCGAGTTCAACTGTCGTCACCGCCGGCCCAAACCACCACCAGCGCACCATGATTTTCGAGTCTTCCGGAGGATTAAGAAAACTGTCCTGAAGGGCCGAGATTTCCAAGTTCCTGGGAGGCTCCGAAAAGAGGGCTGTGCGACCGCCCCATCCGATGCGACAAACGCCGGCGCCGGCCAAAGCCAGCAAACCTATGGCTAGAAACTCAACACGTTTCAGAGTTCTGAGATGCACGGCGACCTCCCGCGAAGAATTCTTCTTCCCTCGCCCGTTTGGGGGAGAGGGGGAACCGCAAGGCGGAGGGGGCCCCGCGTTTTGCGGGTGGGGGTGAGGGGGTCGGCACTATGATGACCGCGCTGAGTCAGATTTGAATTGGAGGGCGCCGCTTCGCCCCCCGCCCGGCCCGACTCATTCCTGCTCTCCGCAACGCCCCTGCCGCGGTCGCCAGATTCTATCCCAAACCGGATAGCCGCACACTTGGGAAAACTATGATTCCCTCGAAAGCTATCAGCGCGCTAGTGCGGGAATCGGCTAATTTGAACGTAGCGCCGCCCTTGAGGTCGGCAGGTGCAAGACCATGACGTTGCGGAAAGGGCATAGTTTGAGCCTGCGCGAAGCGCCTTCGAGTGCGGTAGCAGCAGCTACCGCCTTCCGCCTTTGCTTCATACCGCAATCGCGCCACAGTCAGAACCAGAAAGGCGGTAGCTGCTGCTACCGCACTCCAAGGCGAGCTTCGCCCGCAGGAAGGGCGGGAACTCCGACCCGCAAGACTCGTTTGGTCGCAGCTCCGCCGCGCTGCGCCACTTGCTTATTTTCGGTATAATCTGGATTTCTCTCGGTCCACGATAGTCGCGCGAGGTGGCCATGAGATTCCGCAAAACGCTTACCTTCCTCACATTGGCGACGGCGTTGGCATTTGCCCTGCCCGCCCGGGCGCAACAGAAGGGAGTAGGGCCCAGCAGCGCTGGGCCGAGGCCGAACGGCGTTCGGCCCCACGTTGCGTGTGCCGCGGCAATGCCAGCCCTGCCCCCGCAGGCGCAGCAGAAGCCCTTTACCCAAGAGCAGGTCAGCAACATGGTGCGGGACGGATTCGGAGACGAGTCGGGCGCCAAGCTGATCGAGCAGCGCGGGATTGATTTCGCCCCGTCCGAGGATTTTTACCAAACCCTCAAAGCCGCAGGCGCGAGCGAGGCATTTCTTAACGCCCTGCGCGCCGCCAGGCCCCCCGAGCCCGCCAGCGCCAAGAAGCCGCTGAACCAGGTGCAGGTTTTCGCCCTGCTGGTGGGCGGCGTACCGGGTCACCGAATCACCATGCTGGTCCAGGAACGCGGCATCGATTTCGAGCCCACGGATGACTACCTTCAGGAAGTTTGCGGGTTGCGCCGACATTGCCTTTTGTGTCGGCGACCGTTAAGAAGCCAGGCCAGTGGTAGGACGCGTGGACCGGGATGTTGCGCGTGTTGCCGGAGCGCATATATAAAAAGCAATGTATGCGCCACCCGCGGCCTGGAAAGGAGTTAGTGGTCGTTCACTTCTATGGCAAAACTGCACAACGCTAAGGTCAGGGAGCTTCAGAGTGCAATGCAAGCTCTTGGTGAGCGGCTCGACAGCGGCGATGAGTCTTCCCTTTTCATCGAGGTTATACCAGGGCAGCTAATGTGCTCTTATCGGCCGCTGCGGCGCCACAGCAATCCTGAGTTCCGAGGCCCTCAGCGGGACCTGCCAGCGGAGGCTGCTCCAGTTCTCTTGAATTGGGTTCAGAAGATGCGCGCATCTGGGATTCGGGGGATCATCTGCCTCATGGGGCCACGAGAGTTTGGTCATTACGCGACGGTTGTCGCGGAGCTTGGCGCCGCCGACTTGATTGGTTTGTATGAGAGCCACGGGTTCGACGTTCGCTCCGTACCTTGGGAAGATCCGGCGTATAGGGTAGGTCAGGGCGGTCGCTCCTACGAGGATCAGCTTCATGAAGCTCGGGAGAAGTCTCTTCAGGCTTTCGACCAGCTTCCAAAGCCGGTGTTGCTTCATTGCAGTTCAGGCATCCAACGTTCGTCGCCGGTTGCGGCGTTCATCTATTCTCATAGAGGAAGGATGGAGTGAGGATGCCTATCAAGCGCATGCAGCCGACCGGCCGCCGACCACCCTTCGCTAATGATTAGCGCTCGCGACTTATGCGCTGCCTCAGCAAGGATGCCCAATATGATTGCCAAAAGAGAAAGCAATGACGATGCCACCGTTGAAACTCCGCCCCTATCAGGAAGAAGCGCTTCGCATCTCTAAACAGAAGTTGGATGCCGGAGTGACACGCCAGATGCTCGCCTTACCGACAGGGACCGGCAAGACTTGCATCTTTGCAAGTCTGCTGGAGTATTACAAATTCCAAGGGAACATGCTCGTTCTCGTTCACCGTTCAGAACTCGCAGACCAAGCCTACGAGAAAATCCGAGCTTGGAATCCAGACCTCCCATTGAGGAGGGTGGGGATTGAGATGGGCCTTGATAGGTGCACGGGTTGGGAAAAAGTTGTGATAGCCGGGGTTCAAACCGTCGGCCGCACCAACACAGAGCGGCTTCAGAAATTCCCCCCTTCTTGGTTCGATGTCATCGTTTGCGACGAGGCTCACCACAGCGTTTCGCCCACTTACAGGAATGTTTTCGAACACTTCGGCTTGTTTAATCGTGACAATAAAAAGCTCCTCATGGGGGTTACGGCGACTCCGTACCGAGCCGATGACAAAGAGTTAATTCCCGCGGTATACCAGGAAATCATCCTTAACATGCCAATGCTGCAAGCTATTGACGAAGGGTGGCTCTGCGACGTTCGCGGTTTCAGAATCACGGAAACGGGAGCGAATCTCGATTCAGTGAACACTGGGGACGACGACTTCGCCGTGGACCGACTCGACAACGAAGTTAACAACGCTTGGCGTAACGGCCTGATCGCAAGGGAGTGGAGAAAACTCGCACTGAACAGGAGGACAATCGTATTTGCGGTTACGGTTAAGCACGCAATTCAGTTGGCCGCAGCCTTTGGAGAATACTGCGGGGTCAAGGCAGAGGCAGTGTGGGGGGAAGACCCTGAGCGGGAAAGAAAGTTGAAAGAGCATAAGGGTGGAAAGGTGCAAATCCTATGTAACTGCGGAGTGCTGACCGAGGGGTATGATGACTGGGGGATTGAGTGCATCGTTATGGCGCGCCCGACCTTGAGCAAGGTCCTGTTCGTGCAGATGATTGGCAGAGGAACACGTGTCGAAAGATTCCCTGATGACACGGATAATCTAGTCGAAGCTCGTCGGAAATGTCTGCCAATTACCAAGCCCGACTGCCTCATCATCGACGTCGTCGATAACACCAAGAAGCACGACTTGGTGACCCTCGCTTCCCTATTCAATCGTGGGATGGATTTCGATGGCAAATCCCTAACCGAACTCGCCAAGCAGAAAAAGCAGGGGGAAATAGCTAGCCCATACTTGACCCCCACGGATGTGCAGAAGGTAGAGAGAATCGAAACAAGCATCGAGGAGGTGGATCTATTCAAAGGGGGGAGACGGGTAGAAAAACCAACCACACGGGAGGTATTCAAACAAAAGTGGGAAAAGATGAAACGGGACCAACACTTCTGGCTCGTTATCTCCACTGCCCCCGGCGCGACTGATAAGTGGAAACTTGAGGAGTCCGAACCTAGTCAGGCGAGTGCTGAGAGGAAAGCCGGGTTACTCCGCACCTCACACCCTAACCGTGCCTACAGTGTCTGCCACGTCCGTGACTTTGCCCAACTCTTCAAAGACGGATTCATTGATTACTAATCCTTATCCTTCGATGACGAACCCACGGTCAATTCCCAAGACGAATTGGCCGTGGCTACCTCGGGATCACACAACCTCAGGCGCCGTTCGAACGGGTGAAGGCAATCACGAGATGCCGGGCTCCCGACTTCGCCGGGACAAATTGCCCTACCCGGCGTTCCGCGTGGTGAACGCGGAACCAGGGGGCGGCAAGCCGTCCCGCTTCTGCGAACGGCTTTGCGGTAATCGGGGGCTACAAGTTGGCAACTAGAGGTCTTCCGGTTTCAGGCCGGTGTGTTTGGCGATACGGGCAAGCATTCTGGGGCCGATTTCTTCCGAGTCATGAAAGGCCCAGGTGAACCGACCCCTTGTCGGGTGGGTAAGCTGGACGTGCGAAGAACCTTTTTGCTCCTTAACAGACCAACCGCTTCGGAGAAGGGCACTGAAGACTTTGCGGGCTTTTGTACTCGGCCAGTGGCTCAAGGGCAGCAGGCGATGGAGATGTCGAGGGGTCTGTCCTGTTTTTCTTTCTCAACTTCGTCGGCAAGCACGCGCAGGGCAAGCGCCTTAACCTTGGCGATCGCCTCCTGCTTGCTCTTGCCGTAGGCGAGGACTCCCGGCAGCGAGCTGATTTCCGCGATCCAGCGCCCATCCTCTTCACGGTCCAGTTCAATCTCGAATTTCACTCGGCTCTCTCCCCTCGGGGTTTCGCTAGTGTCATCGTAGAGCATAGCGGGCGGCGGGTCAATGTTGAAATTCCATTTTATGCGCGGACTTCCACGTACGTGGAATACGAGTGGGGTTGAGGCACGCGGAGCCCTTCGAGGCGCAGGCCCTCTAAGTGAAACTCGATCGCCTCCTGCATGATCTTTTCGACTTCTTCGCGCGTTTGCCCGGTCGAAACGCAACCTCCCAGGTCGGGAGAATACGCGGAATATCCCGTAGGGGTCTCTTCGATGATCACCAGGTATTTTTTCATGGCTTCAAGCCTGCCTGTTTCAGGATGCAGTCCCCGGCGCGAGTTCATCGTTACGATTGCCGGGTATGGTGACCAGCCCGGGCTTCGTGGGTGCTTCGACTGGTGGTGACTTCCTCGGGTCCTAACCAGAAGCCAGTCATCGTCTTTAAGCATCTGAACGATCTCGCGAACCTTCACCTTGTAAGGGTAGGCGCGCCCCCCTCGGAAGTCAATCCGCGTCAGCCGCGTGGCCACCTCCGGGGCACACAACCTCAGGCACCGTTCGAACGCGTGAGCGCAATCACGAGATGCCGGGCTTGCCCTGCCCGGCGTTCCGCAGGGTAAATGCGGAACCAAGCAGGTTCGCGTTTCGCCTGCTATTTGAGGAGCGCTTACGACGCTGTAGCGGCGCGCAGCTCAAACTGAATCCCTTCCTGATCGAGCAAATAGGAAACGATGGCAAAAAGATTTTGCGCTTGGGGATTACCCTTCGGTCCGAGCATCCGCATCAGGCTTTTGGGCGAGCGGTGGGTGACCTCGGCCAACTCGACGAATCCGATCGTGGCATTGATGTAGTCGCGGAGCACGGTCTTGCCGGTCTCGACGTCTCCGTTCAGCATGGTTTCCACGCCCTCGCGGAGAAGTTCCCGGCGAAAGGCGGGATCGCGTTGGACACGCGCCTTGATGGTTTCCTTAAAATCGCGGGTCAAAGCCATTACTGATTTCCCCCTTTCCTTCTCTGCTTGTAGTCTTGCCACTTGGCAATAGCCAGGCTGATGTCCGCGTTTTGCCGTTTCTTCGTGCCGCCCCCCGAGAAGTATCACATCGACTATAGGTAATGGTAACATATAGGATACCAATGTCAAGTGGGTAGAATCAAGTTGCCGAAAGTCCGCGAATCTGAATGGCGGACGACCTCTCGTAGCCGTGGGCATTTTCTTCGGTGGCGAACGATGGGTCAATTCCAAAAGCGAATTGACCGTAGCGACCTCCGGATCACGCAACCTCAGGCGCCGTTCGAACGAGTGAATGCCATCACGAGATGCCGGGCTTGCCCTGCACGGCGTTTCGCAGGGTGATTGCGGAACCAAGGGGGCGGCATGCAGCCCCCCTGCGGCAAAAGGCCTTTTCATTGCGAGGCATGCAAAACTTCGCGTATGCTCTTCTCATGAGCACCATTCGCCTGACACCTCACAGCGAGGAGTTGCTGCAAAAGCAGCTCACGCGCGGTCCTTATCGGTCGCCCGAAGAGGTCATCGAGCGGGCTCTGGAAACCCTCGCCCAAAAAGAATCCACTCCCATCCATCCTAGTTCCGCGGCCAAATCTCCTGCTGAGGCCGTCGCCGACATTCTGGAAATTCAGAAACGTAAGCGCTTGGGCGGACTCAAGATCAAGGATTTAATTCACGAAGGGCACAAATACTGATGGCGGCGTTCGTAATCGACGCTTCGGCGACGCTGCCCTGATGCTTCGCCGATGAAGCGACGGCGGCTACCAACGCGGTGCTGACCCGCCTACGGACGGGTGATGAAGCAATCGTCCCGCCAATCGGGCCTCCTGAGCGCGGCGGGAAATAAGCGAGAGAGGAGATTCCAAGACACCCCTTCCCACCCGTAGGAAACTTTAACAATTTTTTGCGAAAGTTTGCACTACCCGTAGGAATCTTGTGCCCATCGTCCTAGACTATGGCATGGTTATTGCGGAGCTAATAACTGGATATAGGAGTTGTGGTGAAACCGCGCAGTACAGCTAGGGGCCAGAAAGGAAGAGTCGGGAAACTGGACTCATCAGGCCAGGGGGGCGCGTTCCGGGAGAAATCCAGGAGAGATTCCCATGTCTTTAGTCACCGAACCCGTGATGTTATTAAAAACAAAGGCTATTACGAGTTATTCGAGGAAATTATCCGGCTCCGCCCGAATTCCTATCATGCTGAATTTAAAAAGGTTGTCGTATGGCTGCGAACAGGCAGGGAGGAGTATGCATTTACTCCGTACGTTCAAAGCCGGAAGGTTACTGAAAACAAAGGAGAAATTAAACGGTAGAGGGTCGAAAACCCGAGGAGTTGATGAAAACAAAGCACTTATCAAAAAACTCCTGAATATTACTGAAAATAAATGAGATAGCTGTAAAAAGGCATGACGAGTGGCAAGTGAAGACCCATGAGAAACGGGGAAGATCCAAAAGCAGTGACAAGTCGCGAGTGATGAGAAACACGGCCCGAAGTCCAAAGTCCGAAGAGCGGATTTGCAAATCACAAATCGCAAATCACAAATGACCCGATGACCTGATGACCCGACGGGCCGATGGCGCGGTGTTTAGCCCCTCGCTGCCTGCTGCCTTCCGCCCACTGCCTACTGTCCTAAATGCCCACTCCCTCCCGCTTGCGGAATTTGCGGACGTCCTCGTGGTCGATGACGGGTTCCGCGTCGCACTCGATGGCCAGGACGGTGACGGGGCTGTCAGGCGCCTCGAGGGGCAGGCCGGTAAACCTTACGTATTCGTCACCCTGCTCGAAGGTCACAGGCTTGCCGGAAGCGAACAGCCGCGCCGCTTTGACTTTGGCGCGCAGCCCGCCGATGGCGACCACGCTGGGCGGCTGGAAGAATTCCAGCCCCTTGGACGCCGGAGTTTCTCCCGGCCAGTGGTAAATATGCATGTACAGTGTATTACCTCGGCGGGTATAATTCGCATAGACGTGCCAGTCTGATTGGCAGGGTTCTGATGCGTAAATCGTCGGACCGTTCTTGTCCATCCACTCGCCCACTGCTGTCAGGATGCGAACCGAGTCCTCGGGAATCGAGCCGTCGGGCTTGGGGCCGATATTCAAAAGGTAATTTCCGGCGTCGTGCGCGCAGGTCGAGAGATTGCGTACGATGGTTTCCGGTGATTTCCAGTCATTGTCGGCCTTCTGGTATCCCCAGCTTTCGTTCATGGTCATGCAGGTTTCCCAGGCGCGGCCGGCTTTGGCAGGATTGATTTCCTGTTCCGGCGTGGTGAAATCCCCCGGCAAGCCGTTCCGGTTATTGACAATGATGTCCGGTTGCAACTCGAATACCATCTTGTTCATCTTCTCGGATTCCCACTGTTCCGCGCTGAGGGGCCAATCGACGTCGTACCAGAGGACGTCAATCTTGCCGTACTGCGTCATGAGTTCGCGGATCAAGCCGTGCGTGTATTCCACGAATCGCGCGCGCGCCGCCTCATCCGTCAAGCAACGCGCGCCGTCGGGGTGGTGCCAATCCATCAAGGAATAATAAAAGCCCACGCGCAACCCTTCGCCGCGCGCCGCTTCCACGAATTCCGCCACCAGATCGCGGCCGCACGCCTGTTTGGGGGCGCAATAGTTAGTGAGCTTGGTGTCGAAATTGCAGAAGCCCTCATGATGCTTGGTCGTCATCACCATGTATTTCTGGCCGGCGCGTTTGGCAAGCTTTGCCCACTCGCGCGCGGCGTGAGGCTGGGGGGTAAAATGCTTCGCCAATTGCTGGTATTGCGCCACGGGAATGCCCTCCACCTCCATGGCCCACTCGTGCTGGCCGATGACGGCATAAAGGCCCCAGTGGATAAACATCCCGAATCTCGCTTCGTGCCACCACTTCATCCGCCGGTCGCGGTCAGCTTGCTCCTCCGCGCTCGCCGGGCCCAAGCCCGCGGGCTCGGCTCCGAACACAACATTATTACCGAAAGGAAGGACACCCACCGCCGAACCTGCAAGCGCGGTGGCGCTGGTCCCCAAGAACCGCAAGTGGTCACGCCTGGACATTTTGGTTGGTCTCATCTGGTTTCGTCTCCTTTGGCTTACGTGGCCGCGCGGCGCACTATCTCCGCCTGCCTCCCGCCCCGCGCTGCGTCAAGAAAATACGCCAACTCGCGGCGCGGATCAAATTATTTGGTGGGAGGTTCAGGCTTGAAGGTAAGGACGTCGCAGCCGGAGGCGTCAACTTCCAAGATCCATGCCCCCACCCACTCACGCCATAGGTCCGTAATGCGGAGGACGCCGATCGCTTCACTCCGCCTGGGGATGAGCGGAACCACGCCTTCGGCAAACACGTTGCCGCCCAGGTTGGGCAGATTGCGCAATCGAACCTTTACATTTTGGGCGTCCTCGTCGCCGAGATTGATGATGTAAGCCCGCATCGTCTTCGACTCGGCCAGTGCTCCGGTCCCATTCTCGTTGTAGTCGGGCTCCACAAAGCTGGGGGACACGACCAACGTCGGTTTTTCATAGCGGCGGGAAAAGGTCTTGGCGAGATCGCGGACCTCCGCGGGCAGCCCTGAACCGTTGGTGGGAAAATGGAAGAAATGCGCGCACAAGGCGTCGGCGCGGGTGAGCAGTTCGGGAGTACCGGCGAAGAATCCTACCCCCGGCGATTCGGGGGCGATCAGACGAACGAAACGAATCTGTTGTTCGAGCTCCTCTTCCGTTTCGGCCCAGTTCTCGCCGGGATTGCCTCCCTTCCCCACCCCGAGTACGACGATCGTCTTCGGCAGGATGCCATACCTCCGCGCGGACCAAACCTGGCTGGCGATCCTCCAATATTGCCGCTGGTTGCCGACGTAGCTCTCCAACATAACGAGGTCCGCCACGCCGCGGTAAGTCTCCGCCAGAACTTGCGGGATCGGCCCACGCATCTCCCAGACCGCCAAGGCCAAATCTGGTTTCTTGAGTTTCGTCTGGCGGAGAATCCGGGCGGCTTTCTGATCCAATTGGCCACCGTAGTCGAAGCCGAACTCATCAATCATCATCACCGGCTGCGGGTTTCCGGCGTAGTCCTGCCCCGTCAAGATATCCACGGCTTTGTCAATGGGCGAGCGCAACAGGTCGAACCACGTATGGCCAACTCCCATCACTACGCCTCGCGACCGCCAATACCTCCAGTCGCCGGGGCCCAACGGCCCAACAAACGTCACGGAGTGCAGCCGCTTGAGATCAAAGTCCTTTCCGGGGCTGTAAGTGAAAGCGATTATCTTGTTCAGGCCCAAGACCTTGATCTTCGCGTGCCGGGCCGCGAAAAGACGAACGGCCGCCGCCCCAACTGTCACAGCCACGAGCATAGCCCCTGCAATGACCCGATGAATCGAGGATGGTTTCATCATGGTAACCCCGCCGTGCATCATTTGCTTGAACCGAGATTTCATTGTGGCCCTGCGGGGCGGGAATGTCTACCTGCGTCTCGAACGCCGTATGGAGGCAGCCAAAACTCGATATCCTGGGCCGTCTTCCCATCCATTCGATAGGGCCGGATCCGGCGACGGGATGGATGAGGTGTTCCGCCGACGGCCCGAACTCGTGGTAGCATGGGCATTGCACGGGTAGTGCGGGGGTGGCGGAACTGGTAGACGCAAGGGACTTAAAATCCCTCGGTCCGCAAGGACTGTGCGGGTTCGATTCCCGCCCTCCGCACCATTTTTTTCTTAGAGTTACAGCAGCCTCCCCAGACCCGTTCCCAGGCTCTTCCACGCCACTGGGTAACGATTTGGGCAAAAGCCGTTCGATCCGTTCGACCGCAGTGGCGAGGTTTTCCCCGCTCAGGTGGGCATACCTTTCCGTCGTGGTAATGGACTTGTGACCCATCAATTTCTGGATCGCACACAACGGAACGCCCTCCACCGCCAGCCATGAACCAATCGTGTCTGCGAGCTACGAACCACGTCAGCTTCCCAGGACACCGTTTCGGGCCCGTTGCTCTCACTTCTAAGCACTGCGCGACCAAGGGATGATTTTCCAATCCCACCCATGGCCGACACAGTGGACTCCGTATGCGAGTTTCCCTTAGCTCCCTGCGTGGCGGAGGCTCGCGCACTCTCTCCATGTCGGTGACAACTCAGTACATCACGCACCTTCAGGTAGGCTTCAAACGGAGCCGTTGGCCTGGTTTACAGAGGCAACATATCTCATCCATCCAATGTCACCACCCCGCCGTCGCCGTCCACCGTGATGTGCTGTCCGCCGCGGATGCGGTGGGTCGCCACGCCGGTCCCCAGCACAGCGGGCACGCCGTATTCACGCGCCACAATCGAGCTGTGACTCAGCGGGCCGCCCACATCCGTAACGATGCCTGACGCCATCGCGAACAGCGGGGTCCACGCGGGCGTTGTGATGTTGGCGACGAGAATATCGCCCGGCTTCATCCGGTCGAACTCTTCCGGACCGTGAATCACACAGGCTGGGCCAGTCACCCTCCCTGGGCTGGCGCCAATTCCTCGAATGGTGCTGGTTGCCGCTTGGCTACTGCGCGCGGGCATCCAGCGGCTGAGGTCTAGGCCGAAGAAGCGGGCGCCCCCCTTAACAGGCAGCGCGACAGGCGGCGTGACATCATGCTCCCGCTGCCAGGTCTCGCGCCGCTCCGCTATCGCGCGACGATAATCCTGCACGGGCTGACCGGCATCGAGTAAGCCCGCTGCCGCCTCTACCTCTTCCCACTTCAGCCAAAACACCTCGTCGCGTTCCGCCATGCCGCCCGCCGCAACCATCCGGCGTCCGGCTTCGCCCAAGATGCGGCGCAGCACCGGCCATCCCAGGCCGACGTCGGCGAGCGCATCCTCGCGCAGCGGCGCCGAGCGTTGCGCCCAGCCGAGCACGCGCTCGAACAATCGCCAGCGCAGCCCCCTCAGGCGCGCGAGCAACGATGCGGCGGCCTGCTCCCGCGCCGCCGCTGCCGCCGCCTGCCGCTCGTAGGGGTTGCGGCCTTGTCCCGCCATAAAGTATTTGATCGTTTCGAGCAACGCCGCCGGAGCCTCGGCGGGGACGCTCTTGGCGAAATCCAGGTCATAGACGGCGTGGCCAAAACGATTCAGATGTTCCGTGAGGCGTCCGGTGAATTCGCGCCAGCTCTCTACGCCGGCTATAGGCGCCGATGGCGATTGGTACGCTGCCGCAATGTCCTTGCCGCTCGTCCGCGCCAGATATCCGGCGAGCTCGTCTTCACGGCGCGCCCACATCGCGAGATCGTAGAGCGACTTCTCCGCACGGATCGGCGTGCTATCGAAACCCAGCAGGAAAGTCAGTGCGGACGGGTCGCTCTTGCGCTTGATGAGGCGGTTGTACACGTTGGTAAAAATGGCTTCGCTCAAATATGCGGCACCTACGACGAGTTGGATGCTCACATAGTAACTTGCCGCCGCCTCCACGATCTGGTGCGCGCCGGCGAGCAATTCCCGCGCGGGCATTGCGGCCAGGTCGCGCCCGGTCCACTCGCGGGCCACGTGGGCATAATGCGGGTGCGCTTCCTCGGCCCATTGCGTCCGCGCCGTGCGCACCATCGTGACCATCCTGCGTCCCCGCACCGTCATGGTGAAAAGCAACCTCACCCATTGCCACGCCGTCAACGTCATTTCGTAATAGGCATAGTCATGGATCGTCAGGAGCGCAAACGAGCCGCGCTGGAGCCCCATCGCCTGCGCCATGATATGTTGTGTCGCCTCGGTCCACAGCGGCAAAGCCAGCGTCGCGAACAAGGGTGAGAGCGGCTCGGGCAGCAATTCGGCCACGCTGGTTCGAATGTATCGTCCACCCTCTCGCGGGACCTTCCATTCGAGCGCCGCGCGTGGTTCGGGCAGCGCGGTGACCGGCCGCGCCTGCACAATGACGATCCGCCCACCGCTCATGGCCCATTCAATGTCCATCGGCCGGCCGTAGAGCTGCTCGATCTTCACTCCCAGCCGCGCCAGTTCCGCGGCTTGCGCCGGCTCCAGCGCGGCTCGTTGGCGCTTGCCGGCCGGGACAGGCTCTTCGCGCGTGCCTTCGGGCGAGCGCACCGTCATGACTTCTTTGCTGGCGATTTCCTGTGATGCAATCGCTCCCGTTTGCTTGTTGATGACAATCGTGTCTGGCGTAACGCGGCCACTGACGATCGCCTCGCCCAAGCCCCATGCGGCGTTGATCATCAGTTCGTCGCGCGCGCCCGTCACCGGATTCGCAGTGAAGACCACGCCAGCGACTTCGGCGGCAACAAGCTGTTGCACGACAACGGCCATGCTGACGTCTTCCGGCCGGATCCCCTGCCGCTGGCGGTAGCCGATCGCGCGCCCCGTCCACAGCGAGGCCCAGCACCGTCTGACCGCATCGATCACCTCATCGCCGCCGCGCACGTTGAGGTAAGTATCCAGTTGGCCCGCGAACGACAGGCCCGGCAAATCTTCCGCCGTTGCCGACGAACGCACCGCCACGGGAATATCGGCGCCCAGTTCGCCGTACCACCGCCTTATCATCTCGGCGATGTCGCCAGGTATCGTGCCTTGTGCGAATAGCGACTGAATCTGCGTTGACGCGCGGTCGAACGTGGCGAGGTCGTTGACTTGTGCCTGTGCTGCGGCAGACTGAGTTTTTTCACCGAGATGGTTCTCATCCACATAGCGGCGATAGGCTTCGGTAGTGATGTGAAAGCCGGGCGGAACGGGCAGGCCAGCCGCCACCATGCGCGCAAGCGATGCGCCCTTGCCGCCAACTCGTTCGAGTGTCGCCTGGGGGCTATCCAGATTGAGAATGATTGGAGTGGCTTGAGGTGAAGTCATCTTTGGTTTCGATCCTCTCTAAAGCCCGCCTCCCGCGCTCGATTTGCCATAATACACCATGGCCTAACCTCGGTGCCGTGATACTCGCAACTTGTTAACGTTAAGCGCCGTGCGCGGTGGTGTCACCAATTTCCGTATCGCCAGCCCCAAAGCGCCGAACGTTCGGCTTTGTCCGGATGACGGCGTACTCGGAAGAAATCTCCCCACCAACCCGGCAGCGGAGTGCCAATGGGCCGGATAACTTGCTCAGTTGAAGAAGTACAACCCCTGACTCCCCCGAGGTCCGCTTTGGGGACCCGAACCCCGTTTGTGGACCGCAAGTGGCAAACGTCTGGTTTGCCAACTATAGGTTCAAGTGGCCAACCATGTTGGCGTGGTAGCCATCACGGTCAATGCGGTCTTGGCCGTGGGTTCTAACCTTAATTGCGGAAGCATGCCGGGTAGCAGTGGGTAAATCGCCAACCAGAATCCCCCTGAGCTACCCGAGATTCAAGGCATAATACCGTGTGCCATGATCGAGGTATTTTATCGCGCTTGGCGTTGGGAGGAGTCTCATGGACGCAAGACCATTAAACCTCGCGGACGCAGCAAAGTCGAAACTCGATATCGCTGTGCTCGCGATACCCGCCTTGTTCAAAGTGACCCTGCATCTGCTGACGTACAAGGGGTTCGGCTTCTTCAGCGATGAGTTCTATTACATCGCCTGCAGCAAGCGGCTCGACTGGGGGTACGTGGACCATCCTCCGCTTTCCATCCTGCTGCTCCGCCTGGATCGCTGGTTGTTTGGCGATTCCCTGCTCTCGATCCGGCTGTTGCCGGCGCTCGCCGGAGGTGCGACTGTCCTCCTCACCGGACTGCTGGCCCGGCGACTGGGGGCGGGAAGGTTCGGTCAGTTGCTCGCCCAGGTGTGCGTACTGGTTGCCCCAGTCTATCTGGGCGTCTGCCACATATTCTCGATGAATGCTTTTGATATGGTTTTCTGGCTCGCCGCCTTCTACATTCTGGTACTCATCTTCGACGGGGGAAGTCCCAAGCTTTGGATCGCTTTCGGCCTGGTCGCGGGGTCGGGGTTGGAGAACAAGATCACCGTGCTTTCCCTCGGGTTCGGACTGGTGGTGGGGCTGGTGCTGAGCCGGCAACGACGCCATTTCCTGAGCGGGTGGTTTTGGTTGGGAGGAGCGCTCGCTAGCCTGATCTTTCTGCCGTACGTATTGTGGCAGATACCGCACGGCTGGCCAACTCTCGAGTTCATGCACAACGCAACCCGCCACAAGATGGTCAAGCTTTCCTTCCCCGCCTACTTTTCAGGCCAGATCATGCAGATGCATCCCTTCACCTTTCCTGTCTGGCTGGCAGGACTCGGCCTGTTGATCCTTTCTAGGGCGTACCGAAGGTATCAACCCCTCGCCTGGTGCTACCTTGCCGTCCTCGCTCTTTTCGTGGTGACTGGTGGAAAGACCTACTACCTGGCCCCAGCCTACTCGATGCTCTTAGCTTTCGGCGCCCTCTGGATGGAGAAGACGTTCACCAGCAAGGCTCTCCGTGTGGCGATCATGACGCTGATCGTTGCTGGCGGGCTCGTTACTCTTCCGGTCGCCCTGCCGATCCTCCCCGTGGAGGCGCATATCCGGTACTCGGCGGCCCTCGGATTAAAGCCCGACGCCGGAGGAGAGCGTCATCGCGTAGGCAGGCTGTCCCAGTATTACGCCTCCATGTTTGGCTGGGAGAACCTGGTGGGAGAGATTGCCCGGGTGTATCGTTCGTTGCCTCCCGAGGATTGCGCCAAGTGTGGCATCTTCTGCATGGATTACCACCAGGCGGGGGCGATCGATTTCCTGGGAAAAAAGTACGGGCTGCCCGATGCCTCATCAGGGCACAACAACTATTGGTTGTGGGGTCCCCACAGTTCGTGGGAAGTGGGAATCGTCATCAACCGCGGGCCCGACGACCTCGCGCAGCTCTTCCAGGAGGTCTCGCAGGAAGGCTTCATTCACGACGAAACCGGCTACGTTCAGCCCTCAGAAAACGATCTGTCGGTGTATGTCGTCCGGAAGCCGAAAAAGCCCCTTCTGTGGGCTCAGGTCAAGCACTACGACTGAATCGGCGTGTCAATCTCGGATTCTCTAGTCTCCTAGGGTACATTTTTTCGGGGCGGGTCTCCTCCCGCAGCCGATTCCGTAATCCCCCTGCCGAATCCTCAAATTGCTTTCACTTTTCCCCTGGAAATCCGCACGGCCCGATGTATATCGTAAATGTGGAACCACTTTCCGGTGTCAAGCCCCGCATGCCCTTCCGCGGTCTCA
>Ga0326728_10009837_pt1 | contig 22734 bp, 19 predicted proteins | sample MB3enrmetagenome_FD_207602 | JGI IMG/M metagenome (GOLD analysis project Ga0326728, IMG submission 207602) | Lab enriched peat soil microbial communities from McLean, Ithaca, NY, United States - MB31MN | ecosystem: Environmental > Terrestrial > Soil > Wetlands > Peat | place: USA: New York... | reverse complement strand
CCGCCCTGGAGGTTTGGGAAGGCTATGCCGGTGACCCTGAACTCCGCTACCAGGGATCGTCCGGCGGGGTCTTGTCGGCGCTGGCGCTTTACTGCCTGGAACACGAAAACATGGACTTCGTGCTGCATACCGCAATGGATGAAACCAAGCCCTGGGCCAACCAAACCGTCCAGAGTAGAAACCGCCTTGAACTCCTGGCACGAACGGGGTCCCGCTATGCGCCGGCCTCTCCTTGCGATGGTCTGGGCCTGATTGAAGCGAGCGCCCGGCCCTGTGTGTTCATCGGGAAGCCCTGCGACACCGCTGCTGTCGTCATGCTCCGCAACCAGCGCCCGGAACTGGATCGAAAGCTAGGACTGGTTCTCACATTCTTCTGTGCCGGGACCCCGAGCACGCAAGGGACCCTCGATTTGCTCAAAGGTCTGGACTTTCCCCCTGCGCAAGTGGGTTCAGTGCGTTACCGGGGCGAGGGCTGGCCCGGAGAGTTCAAGGTGCGCTCCCGGGACGAGGCTCGGGGAGAGTCATTGTCCTATGCGGAGTCCTGGGGACGGCTTACCGGATATCGGCCCCTGCGCTGCCATCTCTGCCCCGACGGTTTGGGACGGGTGGCGGACATCTCTTGTGGGGATGCGTGGGAACGGCTGAATCATGGCCAGGATGCCGGGCGTTCCATTGTCGTCGTGCGGACGCCGAGAGGCCGGGAAATTTTGCGCAAGGCAAAGGCTGCGAAGTATGTCGAGCTGGAGCCGGTGGGGATAAGCGCGGTTCGGGCTGCCCAACCCAATCAGATCCAGCGGCACCGGGAGTTGCTGAGCAGACTGTTGGGAATGTGGCTGCTGCTCGTTCCCACTCCACAATTTGCGGCCTTCTCACTCTCTCGCGCTTGGCGAGAGTTGCCCTTCCTCAGAAAAGTCCGTACCGTGCTGGGAACTGTAAGACGCGTGGTCTTTCGGGGCTTGTGGCGAAGACGTCCCATCCTTGGTTCCGCGTCCCGTGGGGAGATTCCTGGGACAGGGAAGGAGATCTAGGGTGCGGGCTTGCATGCTGGCCTATTCATTCTACCGAAGCGACACCCGCATTTTGCAATATGCCAGGGCTCTGGCGGAACGTGGGGACGAAGTAGAAGTTATCGCTCTGAAGCGGGAGGGGACACCGGCGGATGAGGTCGTCGATGGCGTGAGGGTTCTTGGGATTCAACCCAGGAAACGTGACGAGCGCGGGCCGCTCACTTACCTTTCAAGAATCATTCGTTTCCTATTTTCTTCGTCAGTGGTTCTGACCAGGCGGCACCGAGCCAAGCCATATGATCTCATTCACGTTCACTCAGTGCCGGATTTCCTGGTCTTTGCAGCCTTGATTCCGAAATTGTCGGGGGCCCGAGTCATTCTGGATATTCACGACATCCTTCCGGAATTCTATGCGAGCAAATTCAAGGTCAGCCATTCGTCCTTGGTCTTCCGGCTCTTGAAACTCGTTGAGAAATGGTCGATTTCCTTCGCGGATCACGTGATTATTGCCAACCACCTGTGGTGGGAGCGCCTCATCGCGCGCTCGGTGCGGCGCGAGAAGTGCACGCCCATCTGCAACTATCCTGACCTGCGTTACTTTTATCCCCGGCCTAGAACCAGGACGGACGGGAAGTTCGTCATGATGTACCCCGGAACCTTGAATTGGCACCAGGGGCTAGATGTGGCTGTGAAAGCGTTCGCCAAGGTCGCGGAGCAGGCGCCCCACGTGGAATTCCATATCCATGGGGAGGGTCCGACCCGGTCGCTGCTGATAGACCTCGCGCGGCAGTTGGGATTAGACAGCAGAGTTCATTTCTACGATCTGAAGCCCTTGCATGAGATTGCCCCCGTCATGAGCCAGGCCGATTTGGCCGTGGTTCCCAAACGCGCCGAATCCTTCGGGAATGAAGCCATCAGTACGAAGGTGCTGGAATTCATGGCGCTGGGAGTTCCGGTTTTACAGTCGCGGACCAAAGTCGGGACCTATTACGACACGCCGTCCCGAGTGATGTTCTTCGAGTCCGAAAACGTGGAGGATCTGGCGAGGTGTATGCTTCTGCTCATCCGCGATCAGCATCTCCGAGAGCGGCTGGTCGCGCATGCGATGGAATATGCGAAGGAGAATAACTGGGCGGTGAAGAAGCAGCAATACCTCGCATTGGTGGACGGGCTGAGGGGGGGCACCCAGACCGAGGAGAGCTTCGCGGCCGCCTGACAAGGGCCGGTCGGAGCCAAGCCCCTCCTTAGCCGCTGGCTGTTGACGAGATCGATTGTTCGCCCAGCAGGGCAGCCTAGGCCGTTGTTCACCTCGAGTAGAAACCTAATGTGGAATCTCCGTATTGACCGTGCCTTAAGCGTTCATTTGTGTTATCCGCTCGCGCGGGGTCGCGCAGGAGGGCGCCGGCCACGCATCCCGATTCTGATGTACCACAGCATCCGCGAAGGTAACGAGGGTCGTAAGCCTTATTTTGAAACAAATACCTCTGTACAGGTTTTCGACCAGCATATGCGGTTCCTGCACGAGAACGGTTACCGGACCTTAAGCCTAGGGAAAGCGGTCGAGATGCTTGCTGGAAACGGGACCTGTGAACAATCCGTAGCCATTACCTTCGATGACGGCTATGCGGACTTCTATACGCATGCCTACCCGCTTTTGCGCGAGCACGGCTTCACGGCGACGGTGTTCGTGCTGACGGGGCTTCTGAAAGCCCAGAGGATGCAAATCAACGGCAAGGATTGTTTGACTCTAGCGGAGGTGCGCGAACTGCACTCCCAGGGTGTGAACATTGGCTCTCATACCATCAGCCATCCTGAACTCAAGCTCTTGCCGCAGGACGAAGTGGAGAACGAGCTTTCCACCTCGAAGCGGACCCTTGAGGACGCGCTAGGGGCTCCCGTCAAGTCCTTCGCCTACCCGTTCGCGTTTCCGGAGACGGACCAAAGGTTTGTCAGTAGCCTCTGCAACCTCCTGGAAGAGTGTGGCTACGAGAACGGTGTTACCACCATTCTGGGAACTGCCCAACCCCGGCACAACCCCAAGCTCTTGCCGCGACTACCCATCAATTCCTGGGATGATCCGCGGTTTTTCCAAGCCAAGCTGGAAGGCGGGTACGACTGGCTCCACGGCCCCCAGTATCTCGCCAAGGCCGTCTCCCGCTTTCTTTCTTGACCCGTCGTGACGGGATTACAGTCAGCATCGAATCCATAACCCATGAACTCAGCGAACTCTGGCAAACCGAAACGTTACGTCATCATCACCCCCGTGCGGGACGAAGCTCGTCACATCGAAGAGACCGTGAAGAGCGTTGCGCAGCAAACCATCGTGCCGCTCCAGTGGGTGATTGTTGACGACGGATCAACCGACGGCACCGGGGAGATGGTCGACTATTTTTCCGCCAAATGGTCATGGATATCGGCGGTACACGCTCCCCACCAAGGGCCGCGGGCGAATGCTTCACGGGTGATGGAGGCTTTTTATCACGGTTATCCTTCCGTAGCGTCGTTTGACTGGGATTTCCTTGTCAAGCTGGATGGGGACCTGAGTCTGGAGCCCGACTATTTTGAGAGGTGCTTCGAGGAGTTTCAGAACGACCCGTTGCTTGGCATTGGCGGAGGGCTCATTTGGAGCGCATCATGCGGTACGTTCAAGCCCGACCATTGTCCTCTCAACCATGTGAGGGGAGCCACAAAGATTTACCGCAGAACATGCTGGGAGGCGATCGGGGGCTTGCTGCGCACGCCGGGTTGGGATACCGTCGATGAGGTCAAAGCCCAAATGTCGGGATGGAAGATCCGGACCTTTCGCGACCTCAAAGTGCTGCACTTTCGCCCCACAGGTGCTGCTGAGGGGGCATGGCTTAACGCCGTGAAGGATGGGCGTGCCGATTATATCACCGGCTATCACCCACTGTTCATGCTCCTGAAGTGCATCAAGCGGATGTTCCAAAAACCTCACGTCGTTGGCTCCTGCGGATTGATGTACGGATTTGCCGGCGCCTACCTCCACCGAACCCCTCAGGTGGACGACAAGGCCCTCATCCGTTACGTAAGAAAACAGCAGATGCGGCGGCTACTGCTGCAGGACAGCATCTGGAAGTAGTGGCCGCTGACAGGAAGACGACGCGCCGGAAGATACTGAGGTACATAGCTGATGTGCGGAATCTGCGGAAAGCTTAACCTGAGTGGGTGTGCGGACTTGGCTTACCGGGACGTGCTGGGCCGCATGATGGAAGCCATGCGGCACCGAGGTCCTGACGAGGACGGCCTGTATATCTCCGGGCCGGTCGGGCTCGGGCATCGGCGGCTGAGCATCATCGATTTGAGCACCGGGAAGCAACCCATTGGGAACGAGGACGGCACGGTTTGGATTGTCTTCAACGGCGAGATCTATAACTACAAGGAGCTCAGGGCGTCCCTTCTTCAACGCGGGCACCGGTTCCGCACGGCATCGGACACGGAAGTCATCGTCCATCTCTACGAAGAATACGGCGCAGAGTGCGTCTCCAGGCTTCGGGGGATGTTCACTTTTGCGATCTGGGACGAACGAACGAAAACTCTGTTGCTGGCCCGAGACCGCGTGGGAATAAAGCCTCTTTACTATCATTTGAACAACGAAGCCTTGATCTTTGCCTCGGAGGTCAAAGCTCTCCTGGAGGATCCCTCCGTCACCCGGGAGGCCGATCCCAGTGCTCTCGCGACCTTCCTGACGTATTTCTATACGCCGGGCGAGAAGACCCTGTTCAAGAACATTTTGAAACTCAGCCCCGGGCACTATCTAATCGCCAAAGATGGAAAACTGAGCATCAAGCAGTACTGGGACCTGCCTTTCAACAAATCCATGGCAGGCAAGAGCCTGGACGATTGCATAGGCCAGTTGACGGAACTCCTGCGGGAGACCGTCCGCGACCATATGATCAGCGATGTGCCTGTCGGTGTGCTGCTCAGCGGAGGGGTTGACTCAACGGCCATGCTGAGTTTCGCAGTCGAAGAAACCGACAAGGACGTCAGCACCTTCACGATTGGTTTTGAAGGGACCTTGTGTACCGATGAGCGCCCTTTCGCCAGTCTCGCAGCCAGGAAGTACGGGACGAAGCATTATGAGATGACGATTACGGCGCGTGACTTCCTGGATTGTCTTCCCAAGTACGTTTGGCACATGGAAGAACCCGTCTGCGAGCCCCCTGCCATTGCCCTCTACTATGTGTCCAAGCTAGCCCGGCAACACGTCACGGTGCTGATTTCAGGAGAAGGCGGCGACGAGGCTTTCGCAGGGTACCAAAATTACAGGAATCTTGTTTGGCTGGAGAAGATCAAACGTGCCCTAGGACCGCTGGCCCGGCCGGCGTCGACTGTGGCGGCGGGGCTGGGAAAGGTCGCCGGATTCAGGAGATTCGGGAAGTATGCGCCGCTGATGAACCTTCCCCTGGGCAAGTACTACTACAGCCGCACGTCCAACCCTTTTTCTTTCTTCAACCGTAAGCGATCCGAGCTTTGCACGCCGGAATTTCTGGCCTCTCTCAATGACCATCGTCCCGCCCAGGAGGCACAGAACTGCTTCGCGGCAGTGGACGGGCTGAATGATCTGGACCAAATGCTTTACGTCGATACCAAGGCTTGGCTTCCGGATGACCTGCTCATCAAGGCCGACAAGATGACCATGGCCAACTCGCTGGAGCTCCGCGTGCCTTTGCTGGACCATCAGGTATTGGAATTCGCAGCCTCCTTGCCGCCCAGCTTCAAGCTGCATGGTTTGACGACAAAGTACATTCTGAAAAAAGCGTTGACCCAACGAATTCCCCAGCAGATCCGCGACCGAAAAAAAACCGGGTTTCCTGTGCCGTACCAGTCATGGATTCGGAATGATTTTAAGGACACCGTCTGGGCAGTGTTGACAGACCCGAAAACGGTCCGGCGGAGATATTTCCGCCCGGGAGCCGTCGAGGGGTTGCTCAAGGAGAATTCAGGCGGCACTGATTATTCTCCGGAGATATTCTCCTTGTTGACCCTCGAACTGTGGCACCGGACGTTTCTGGATCGCGAACAAGTTGCCGTACACTGAAAGCCCAGCAACTCCTCGATGAGGATCTCTCGTCATGGAAGAAACGATCACGCGTTGTACAAAATGCGTACTGCCGGATACGACTCCTGGCATATCATTTGATAATCAGGGCGTGTGCACCTACTGCCATTCCTATAAGTCTAAGACGGTTATGGGAGAGAGTGCTCTGCTGGAAATACTGAACGAGTATCGCAACAAGTGTAAGAACAAGGAGTTTGACTGCATGATCGGCGTGGGCGGCGGACGAGACAGCACGTTTCTGATGTGGAAGCTGGCTCACGAATACAAGATGCGGGTGTTGGCGGTTCACTACGATAATCCGTTCTCTTCCGAGCAGGCTACGCGTAACTTGGAGAGCGCCGCGAAGTAGCTCGGTGTCCGATTGGTCAAGTGGTCTTACAGGAAGAAGAACTGGCACCTCGACGAGACCCGGAAGGCTCTCAAGATTTGGTCATCGAAACGGAGTCCCGCCATGCTCCCCATCACCTGTGCGGTATGCAAGAACTGGTGGCCCCGTTTTTTCGAGATCGCAAAAGAGAATGACATATCCCTCATCGTCATCGGGAGCAACCCTTTTGAATCGGCGACGTTCAAAGAGGCTTCCTTCGGCAGCGCCCGGACATACTTCCGCCCCTCGCGACTGGCCAAGACGCTGACCAAAGGATTGCGCGAACTAGCCAAGAACCCTGGCTACCTGCGCTGCTCCTGGTTCGCGGTTGTGCGCGGGTTCCTCGTCGCTTCCCATTCCAGCCCGGTGGTCCGGGCGTTGTACAGCCGGTACAGGGTGATCCGCCTTTTTGATTATCTTCAGTGGGATGAGGGAATGGTCCTGGATACGATTCCAAGCGAACTGGGCTGGCAGAAGGATCCTGCGCATCCTTCGCCCTGGCGCTTCGATTGCCGAATGGATCACATCAAGAAGTTTCTGTACACCAGGATGACCGGCGTCTCAGAGCTAACCGACCTCTTTTGCAAGCTGATAAGGGAAGGCAAGATGTCCAGAGACGAAGCGCTGGCAAGACTGGCGATCGAAGACGTGGCACCCGTTGAACTCGTGAACAGCGTGCTTGCCGACATGCAGCTCAACACCGAGACGCTCAACTGGCCGCAGGAGTGGTTCCTCCAGTAATATTGGGCTGCCAGCCTATCAAGCGGAAGTGCACAGAAGCCATGGATCTTTCCATTATTATCGTCAATTGGAATTCGGCGAACTACCTCAGAGAGTGCCTGAAGAGCGTTTACGAGAAAACCGCAGGAACTAGGTTCGAGGTGATCGTAATTGACAACGCGTCTTATGACGGTTGCGGCGAAATGCTGGCGCGCGAATTCCCACGAGTGCGCTTCATTCAATCCCACGAGAACCTCGGTTTTGCGCGGGCCAACAATCTGGGCTTTAAACGTTCGACCGGCAGGAACGTGCTCTTCCTGAACCCGGACACGAAGCTCGTCAGCCCCGCAATTAACATCCTGCTTGAGCATTTGAACCATCTTCCCGATGCGGGGATTGTCGGATGCAAACTTCTCAACGCCGACCTTTCGGTGCAGACGAGCTCGATCCTGAGGTTTCCCACGATTCTCAATACCCTTCTTGAAATGGAGGCCTTGAGGCTTCGCTGGCCGCGCTTATGGGGTATTGAACCCCTGTTCTCTACAGACCGCACCCCGGCGCGCGTCGAGGCCCTTTGTGGCGCTTGCATGTTGGCAAGGCGAGACGTGCTAGGAAAGGTGGGTTTATTCAGCGAGGAGTACTTCATGTACTCCGAAGAGATTGACTTGTGCTTCAAAATCGAGCGCGCCGGTTTCAGGAACTACTTCTGCGGAGATGCCACGATGATCCACTTTTGTGGAAAGAGCAGCCCGGCGTCCTGGCAGACAGTGACAAAGATAAAAGCGGAGCTGCAATTTATTTCGAAGTGGCGGGGGCGTTCCTACGCGCTTGCATTCAGAGCCAGCCTCACGCTGAAAGCTTTGGTGCGACTTACGGCACTGTACGGTTTATGGCCTATAAGGAAAGCTATCCGGAGGGGAGCCGTAATTGAAGCGGCGACGACGAAGTGGACCGCGACACTCAAGACTTTGGTGGCCCCCGGCCTCGGAGACATCAGTTGAGATCCGACGACATTGGCGCTTGCACCCCTGAGCTTCGGCCCCATATTCGGAGGCGTGGCCGGGCGATATTCTTCATGATTTCTCGGCGGCCCCTCATGGAGTTGTCGGCGGAGGACGTGGGCCTCTACGAGAGCATCGACGGCCATAAGACCGTGGCCCAACTCGAGGGCCCTTACCCTGGCGCCCGGGACCGCTTACTGGCATGGCACGAAGCCGAGTTGCTCGAATTAATCCTCCCGATCACGCCGGTAGCCAAACCGCATATCGTCGTCGTCGAGCCCCATATGGATGACGCCGCCCTAAGCGTCGGCGGCCGCCTCCTCAACCGCCGCGGCCGCTCTCGCATCACTATTCTGTCGGTGATGAAGTGGAGCAGCTTTACGTCATACCTGACCGTGGGCCGCGATTTCGCCAACGTCGAAGAAATTACAGACCTGAGGATTCGGGAGTCTGAACTAGCAGCGAAGATTCTGGGAGCAGAACAGCGCTCCCTGGAGTGGAAGGACGCCGTGCTTCGTTCCTGGCCTTCCGAGCGATGGTCGGCCGCTATCGCGGCGAGGTACAAGCGAGAAGGGTTCCTTTTTACGGTGTTCGTGCCGGACTCGAAGGAAGTGTCGCAGCTTGCCAATCAGCTCGCAGTGCATCTGGCCGACCTCGACCCGGACGAACTGTGGATTCCCATGGGGACGAGCAACCACGGCGACCACCGCTGCACCCGGAACGCATGCCTCCTAATGCTCGCGGAGAACCGCCAGCGATTTTCGGACTTCCCCGTGCTCATGTACGAAGACCTGCCCTACGCCGCCGTTGAGGGTCAGGCGCAGCACATTCGCACGGTGCTCTCCGAACACGGGGCTCGGCTGACTCGGTATAGCGAAGACGTAACTGAGGTATTTGACGAGAAGCTCCGGGCCATTTCGGCCTACGCCTCGCAATTCAAAATCGCGTTTATGGAACCTAAGATTCGCCGGATTGCCGAGCGTGACGGGGGCGGTGGGGGCAAGCTTGTGGAGGTATATCACCGCCTGGAAGGAGAATTCTCTCTGCCGCCCGAGCCGCTTCTGTCGCGGGAGGCTGCTGGCCTAATGAGACTTCGCTCCGGCTTACGCTCTCTGAAGACGGGCGGGGGGAATCGGCGTCGCATCACGGTGATGGCGTTGCCATCCGGGAGCGTCATCGGATGGGAAAAGCATACCCGTTCTCTCGAAGCAACTTTTCCAGCCGCCCACGTTCGCCTATTCATGCCGGAGGACATGGCTTGGCAAATGGAAGACAGCAATAAATCCGAAAAGGAGCGATTGAGGGTTGGCCTTGTGCGACCAGGGATTCGCGGCTGGTTGGGCGTCCTTTGGACGGAGGTGTTTCATCTGGGAACCCCCACAATTGTTCTCTGGCGCGGTGCCTACGGTGCGCAGCCGCACCGAGCCGCAAAGAAGCTCGTCAACACTCTCATTAGGTTATTGCTACCCTTCCGTCGGATGCTGTTCGCCAGATCCTTGCGCGACCTCACCCAAATGCAGGAAGGAGACCCCAGGGCCACTAAAGCGCGGGCGTCCGGCGTCGCGCCGACGAACTCCAAGTCACTTAGGCGGCCTCTTGAGTGAAAGATGGCACTGACCCTCATCATTGACGTCGTCGTCGTCGCCGTCCTCGCCTTCATCGCCCTCACCAAAGGTGTTGAAGCCGCGCTGCCGTTCTTCGTGTTCGTGGTCACGCTGGTTCCGGGAGAATCGAAAATTGCTATTCCGGGCCTCTTTGACCTGACCACGGCGCGGCTTGCGATCATCGTGCTGCTGGGTTTTTATTTCGTCCCGGGCAAGGGAGCCCAGCCCGCGGACGGGCAGAAGCAGAAACTGCCGCTCCGGCTGATTCTCGCCCTGATGATCCTCTGGAGCCTGGTCTCGGCGGCCAACTCCATCGTGTTCACTGCCAGTCTCAAGTACGTGCTGTCGGCCCTTTTGGACTACCTCCTTGTCTTCTATCTTTTCGTGAAACTGGTCAACAGCACGGAAATGGTTCACAAAATCCTTCGAGGCTTCATCGCCGGGCTGCTTGTTTGTTGCGTGCTAGGCCTGCCGGAAATGTACACGGACTGGGGCGTCACCAGCCTGTTTCCGGCTGTGACGCACACGTTCACGGGAATTGTTGACTCCCCGCAGGGGAGGCTGCACTCCACCTTTCCTCACTCTATCCTTTTCGGCGACGCCCTGGCTCTCGGAATTCCGGTCGCGCTCTATTTGATCGCACTGGCGAAGAGTGCCAAGCAGCGAATCTGGCTTTGGATTGCCGTGCTCCTCATGTTCTGGAACGTTTACAAGACTGTAGAGCGCGGCCCGTGGCTGGGCGTGGTGATCTCACTGGCCCTTCTGCTGTTGTTCTCCAAGGCTAGGATTCGCAAGTACATTCTGGCCTTATGTCTGCTTAGCTACGCCGTGATTCTAATCCGGCCCGGCGTCTGGAAAACGATCAAAGACAGCTATTACGAGACCATTAACCCGACAAGCGTCCGCGGCGGCTCGTATCGGTACCGTTACGCGCTGATGAACGCCGCGCTGGAGAGGCTCGAGGCGGCGGGGACCGGGCGAATGCTGTGGGGGTTTGGGCAGGGATCTTTCGGTGACTTGCAGCTGCGGATATGGGATGATGCCATGCAGGAGGAGGTCAACGTGATCAGTTGCGACAGCTCTTTCGTCAGCGTCATGGTGCAACAGGGTTACGTGGCGCTGCTGCTGGTTCTGGCGCTCTTGCTGCTGCCTGCGGCTACCTCGCTCCGGGCTTTTACCCGTCTGCCGAAGCCTTCCAACCTGCTTTCGCTCATCTTCCTCATCAACATCGTGACGTACGCCTTTCTCATGGGAAGCGTGGAGTGCTGGGACTGGGGTCAGCAGGCGTATATGATCTGGATCGTCTTCGCGCTTGCAATGATCTATCCGAGGCTTGCTCGTGAGGAACAGTCAAGCCCAAGCGCCATCGGCGTCGCCGAGACGGCCCCATGGGAACTGGTCACCGCCTCTCCGTCCCCCCGGGTACCCATGCGCTAGCTTCACGCCCGGCCGGAGAGGTATTGACCGGCGCGGCAGCGGGACGAAGTTCGCCACCTCTTCCTTATGGATGCTTGGGGGGCAGGATCGCTCGTTGGCTGGCGGACTCATGCTAATGAACTCCTTTGACGGTAAGGCTGGGAGGTTTTCCTTGTGTCTGGAAGGCGCCCATGTCCCACGCCGTCGGGGGGGAGGGCCGCGGGTTACCGGCGGCGTCCGTAGTGAAGATGGACGACAAATTCACACCCCTGCCAATTACTGGTGATATACCGACAAGACGAACGTTGGCCGCCGGGATGAAGTCGGGATTCTTGTTCAGACCGTGAGCCTCGTAGCCTTGCGCGACAAATTGAGCGTAGGACTTGCAGCTTCCCGCCTCGTTGATCCAGCAACTTGCCGTCTGGCCATAAAAGTCATTGTAATCGCTCGTGAATGCGGAGAGCGCGGCTGTGCTTCCAATGTAGTAGCCGGCTTTGCCCCCGAGGAGGATGTTGTTCTCAAACTTCAGGGGGACGCCATAACCACCGAAAAGTCCCTGGAACGCCGTGTCAGCGCTAACGGAATTGTTGTAAATATCAATCTCGGTGTCGGGTATTCCAGAGATTTGACTACCCACGACGAAAGACGCCCCCGCAGAGGCCGACTCCCCCCCCGCAGAGTTCGACACGGCAACCCAATTGTCGTAAACCAGCATCGGGCCGTTTACGTTGTAGGTTAATGTAATCAGACCGTTCATACCCGTGTTAGTGGTGTCCGACGCCGAAAAGTCGCCATAGAACGAATTACCATAAACCACCGGCTGGTTCACGTAAAAGCTCGCATCTGACCCGCTGGCACTGGGGCCATAGAGCATAATCCCGTCCCCGTGGGCCGAATCGGCCATTTGGTCGTGGAAGTCGTGAATGGCGTTGTCATAGATCGAGACGCCGTTGACTACCGTATTGGATGTCGAAACACCAATACCCACTCCCCATGAGCACTCGGAAATGTCATTGTTGTGAATAGAAAACCCAGAAACGGTTGTGCCGCCGACTTCAATGAATAGAAGGGCAACACGGGATTCGACGGGCAGTACCATATTCTCGACGGTAATACCTTGGCTCCCGGAGAACAAGATTGCGTAATTACCCTGGTTGGTGCCTGGAACTCCAATGTTGGTCACTTCCCAGCCATCGAGCGTAATGTTTGAGCCGGTGAATTTGATGAAGTCAAATAGGAGGTTCGACGGGATAGGATTCATGCTGCCGCCGTTGATTATCGGCGGCGTCCACGAGGCTCCTGCGAACCAGGTCCTGTCCACTCCGATGTAATCCGGGCTGCCCGAGACGCCGCTGTAACTATAATTCCACGGCGCAATCGTATTATCCCAAGTCACGCCACCCTTGAGGATGAATTGGTCGCCTGCGCTATGACTGTAACCGCTATGGGTATAGCCAGTCATTCCCGGCGCGTGCTGCCAGGGTGCGGCTTTCGATGTTCCGGCATTCGAATCATTACCGGAAGAAAAATCGATATAATACGTTGCGCTTACGCCCATCTTGGGCACAAACACTACCAACAAGGCCACGATGAGAGCGGACCTTTTCAGACACGCCTCTTGGATCGAATCAACTGTGGTCTGCATACTAAACCTCTCGGAGGGGCCGTGTCTCAGCCCTTTGTAAACTCCACCTGGCACATTGTATCGCGCCCCGCAGGCAAGTTCAATGGCAAGAAGAAAGGCGGGTTGTTTGTTACGCCGGGGGGCCCGCGCTGGAATATGCTAAGAAAGGGAAGCAGAAAGCATGGGTGAGCCTATTCGGGTTCTATATACCTTCCCCCACAAGCTGGGCGCTGACAGAATCTGCTATACAGCCTGGCAGCAGGTAAATGGCCTTGCGGCTGCCGGAGCCGATCTCCTGGTTTTTCCGGGGGTCCTTCACCGGTCGGTTCCTGCCAATGTCAGGGTGCGCCCCACGCTCGCTTGGGGGAAAGTGCGCATTCCCTACAAGCTTCTTGGCCGACGCGCATTTGCCCTGCATGACTACATTGTGGCTCGCCGACTTGAACGGTTGTCAGGGCAGATCGATATCGTTCATACCTGGCCGCAGGGGGCACTCCGTACGCTGAAAACAGCCGCAAAGCTCGGAATTCCAACTGTTCTGGAGAGACCTAATGCCCACACACGTTTCGCCTATGCGGTGGTGCAAAAAGAATGTGAGCGGCTAGGAGTAACACTACCGCCTGATCATGAACACGCGTACAACGAGGAGGTGCTCCGTATCGAGGAAGAGGAATTTCGGTTGGCCGACCACCTCCTGTGCCCCTCAGATTTCGTTGTTCAGACCTTCCTCGATAAGGGGTTTAAACGGGAGAAGTTGGCCCGGCACATGTACGGGTATGACGAGAAAGTTTACTATCCCGATGCTCAACCACGAGATCCGAAGCGCGGGCTGTCCATGTTGTTTGTCGGTGTCTGCGCGGTGAGAAAGGGCATCCACTACGCCCTGGAGGCGTGGCTGCAATCCCCGGCCCATCGGGATGGCACTTTTCTGATCGCCGGGGAGTTCCTGCCGGCGTATGCTGAAAAACTTGCCCCAATGCTCTCTCATCCCAGTGTCCACGTGCTCGGGCATCGAAACGACGTGCCAGACCTCATGCGGAAAAGCGACATCCTGGTTCTACCTAGCATCGAAGAAGGGTTTCCCCTCGTGGTAGCGGAGGCGATCGGCAGCGGATGTGTCCCCCTTGCGTCCGAGGCGTGCATTGAGATTCGCAGGCACATGGTGACCGGCCTTGTGCACCGCGTGGGAGACGTCCAGGCACTCACCCAACAAATCACCCTCCTGCATGAGGACCGCGCCCTCTTGGCGAGGCTTCGTGCGGCATCGTTGAGAACACGAAACGAGATCACGTGGGCAGCGGCCGGGAAGAAACTTCTCCAAGTGTATCGACAGGTTCTGTCTACGGGTCACCAACAGAACAAGCTGGGGGCGGGTGTCCAATGAGCCTTCTGGAAGGATTTCGCTTGAATTATTCGCTGTTCGGGTGGCCGGGTGTGTTGTTGGCCGCGGAGTCCCGCCTGTTCCACAGCGCGATTGAGGTCACGGTGGTAGTGCCTGGAGTCAAATATCCCGTCCATCTCAGGTTAAGAACGTCGGATCTGTCGGTAGTCCGGCAAGTGTTTGTGATCACCGAGTATGAGTGGGAGTTTTCTAAATCGCCAAAGGTAATTGTAGATGCTGGCGCGAATACCGGCCTCACTTCAGTCTATTACGTGAACACGTATCCCGAGGCGCGAATAATTGCCATCGAGCCGGAACCATGCAACTATGAGATGTTGAAGAAAAACGTCTCTCCCTACTCGAATATCACCCCGGTCCAGGTTGCGCTCTGGAGAGAAAACACTGAACTGATACTTTTCGACCCAGGTTCGGGCGATTATGGGTATCAAACGCTGGAGGAGGAGGGAAGTTACGATCCTTCGAAGACTTTGGGGCGCGTTCGGGGAGCGACTCTAAACAGTCTGATGGCAGAGTACCACGTGGATTTCATTGACATTCTGAAAGTTGATATCGAAGGTTCGGAAAAGGAAGTGTTTGAGGATCCTTCTCCTTGGATCGAAAGAGTTGGAGTCATTATCGTCGAATTGCACGACAACACGAAGACCGGTTGTAGCCGATCCGTTTACCAGGCCACCCCAGGCTTCGAGTACGAGTGGCGCAAAGGCGAGACAACTTTCCTGCTGAAGCCCGATTATAAAGGTCCAAACGCACCTCCTTTAGGTGTACCAGTTCGAAACAATCATGTCCGCTCGGATCAGGCGAGAGCCAAGTTACCTTTGAAGATAATTGAAAGCAAAGTCGGTCGAGGATACAAGAAAAGCTGAATAGCGAGTGAGATCATTTGTCACCGCAGGGGTAAGGCACCGGTAGATCTAGGGTGAACTCATTAAAGAAAAACAAATAAGATATGACCTCTCGGAGAGTTGGGGCTTTCACCCCTGCGTATAGTGCACCTGACACCATCCGGGCGACTGTGGAAAGTCATTCGCGCTCCCTGGAAGGATTTACTCGCCGCTAATCGTTACAGTATGAGCATACACCATCATATTTTCAAGAGCGGTCTCACCGTGGGGACAGGTCAGGTTGTTACCCAACTGTGCTCCTTTATTCGGAATGTCATCGTCGCTCGGCTGATCAGCCCTCAGAATTACGGTATCGCCGCCACCTTCGCGATGACCTTCTACCTGGTGGAATTGATGAGCAGCCTGGGCATGGAAAACCTCTTGATCCAGGCCCCGGATGGCAATGAACCCCGCTTCCAAGGCACGGCGCATCTTCTGCTCGCGCTGCGCGGATTGATCAATGCCTCCTGCATATTTTTTCTGGCGGGGCCCATCGCTTCCCTTTTTAGTGTCCCCCAGGCCCGATGGGCATTCCGCTGCTTGGCCCTGACGCCCTTCATCCGGGGCTGGAATCACCTCGATACTTTCCGCTTCCAACGGGAGATGCGCTTCCGGCCGGCGGTCATCATGGATGTGGCCTCCAACATTGTGGTGACCGCGCTGGCGCTGCCGCTCTGTTGGTGGCTGCGAGATTACTCCGCCATGCTCTGGATTCTGGTTCTCCAGGCGATAACGACGAGGGTCGCGTCCAACCTCCTGGCGGAGCGCCCCTACCGCTGGGCTTGGGATTCGCGTGTCGCCCGCCGGATTCTCGCCTTCGGCTGGCCGCTGTTAATCAACGGATTCCTGATGTACATCATCTTCCAGGGTGACCGGTTTGTAATTGGCGCGGCCAAGCGCCTGTTTGAACACACTTCTTATACACTCGCTGACCTTGGCATTTACTCTGTGGCCTTCGCGCTGACCATGGCGCCGGCATCAATGGTTACCAACATCATTAATTCATTGTTCCTACCCTTGCTCTCCAAAGTTCAGAGTTCACTGCCGGAGTTTGAAAAACGATACGCATACTGTACCCAGAGTATTTCCCTGGTGGCTGCCCTTATCGCCATTCCTTTCATTGTGGCAGGCGGTTGGTTTGTCATTCTGATCTACGGAGCAAAGTACGCGCTGGCGGCTTCCTTTATCGGTTGGCTCGCCGCCATGTGGGCGCTGAGAACCGTTCGAGTGGCGCCGACCGTGGCGGCCATGGCTCGCGGCGATACCCGCAACGCGATGGTTTCCAACATCACCCGAACCCTTGCACTGCCAGGCGTTCTAATGGCTGCCGCCACCGGAGGCGGCATAGTCTGGATCGCGATCAGCGGGTTTGTAGGAGAACTACTGGCGCTGGCCGTGTGTACCCAGAGGTTGCAGCGCGAGCACGGCGTGCGGGCTTCGATCTGCTACAAGCCCTTTGCCGTCTCCGCTACGGGCATGGTAGTGGCTGGACTCCTTGCCCGGGCGGGAATCCAGAAGGCCGGATGGGTCGCGGCCTTTGTCGCCGCTCCGGCTCTGCTGATGATAGTGGGGCTGGCCATGCTCGTCATTTTCCCCGACCTGCGCTCCATGGCCACGGATATGGTTTCGAGAACCAGAGCCACTCTAACCAAGGAGCCCGCCAATGCGGAGGCGCAGTAGCACCGGGCTTTAGCCCGGCATGTGCCGACCTAAAGGTCGGCGCTACGTCAAGCGATATGAAAATTTGCGTCCAAGGCGCGGCGTTTGACACCGGAAACATGGGAGTCGGAGCGCTGGCGGTGGGGACGGTGCGCTGCATCCTGCACTGCTATCCCCAAGCGAATGTTTTCTTTCTCAACTATGAGAAGTTCAGCACGGTTTACACCATTAAGTTTCCTGACCGGCAGGCTGCTGTCCCGCTGGTCAACATGCGCTTTTCCTGGAGGTTCTGGCTTCGTAACAATATTGCTTTTCTGCTTTTCCTGAACGTCGTGATGAAGCTGCTTCCCTTCCCAGCGCTCCGGCGGCGATGGATTGCCGGGAACGATTGCCTGCGCCATCTCGATGAGTCGGACCTGGTGGTGGCCATTTCCGGCGGGGACAGTTTCAGTGATATCTACGGTCTAGAACGGCTGCTTTATGTGTCGCTGCCGCAGATTCTGGCGCTATGCGCGGGCAAGCGGCTGATCCTCCTGCCGCAGACGCTGGGGCCCTTCAAGGGCCACTTCGCGCGGGCGATTGCGAAATACATCATGAAGCGCGCCGATGTGATCTATTCGAGAGACCATGCCGGAATCAAGCTAGTGGAAAACTGGCGGGGGTTGGACGCTCGCGCGGGTAGGCCGAAATTCTGCTACGACGTAGGCTTCGTGGTGGATCCCATTCCACCGGCCCGAATCGAACTCGTCGGGCTTCCTTTGGAGCAGTTGGAAGACAAACGGCTGGTCGGGCTGAACGTCAGCGGCCTCCTCTACACGGGAGGTTACTCCCGCAAAAAGATGTTTGGGCTAAAGACGGATTACCGCACCTTCATTGACACCCTCATCGGTTTCCTAATCGAAAAAAAGAAGGCGGCTGTCATCCTGATCCCCCATGAGTTGGGAAGCGGCGGCGAGTGCGATTCGCCGGCCTGTGAGAAAGTGTACGAGGAATTCAAGACGCGGTACAAAGACCGGTTGGGGGTTGTTCGCGGTCGCTATAACCAGAGCGAAATCAAATACATCATTGGGTTGTGCGACTTCTTCATCGGGGCCAGGATGCATGCCTGCATCGCCGCGCTCTCGCAGGGTATTCCCGCGGTTGCGGTTGCGTATAGCGACAAATTCATTGGCGTGTTGCAGGCGGTTGGAGTGGGGGGGCTGGTGGCCGATCCCCGCACCATGGGAGAGGAACAGATCTTGAACGCAATCGGGGAAGCCTTTGACCGGAGGGCCGCCTTGCGCCAGCAGCTTGAGGAAACGATTCCAGGCGTGAAGCAAGCTGTACTTGATTTATTCAAGGACATTGCAGATCCTGCAAGCAAGCCGCAAGGTCCGCCGGGGGCCGGGCGATAGTGTCGCGGCTCCGACAAGGGAGCAAGACTGAATGTATCAGGGAGAAGTTCGTGCCCGTTTATGAATTGAACCCGCTAGCAGATCCGCGGTGGGAGGAGTTTCTCGAGAGGCATCCGCAAGCCTCGGTGTTCCACACGCCGGGGTGGCTGGAGGCGTTGCGGCGGACTTACGGTTATGACCCTTCCGTTGTGACCACCGCGGCTCCCGGCGAAGAGCTGAGGAACGGAATCGTATTTTGCCGAGTCAAAAGCTGGCTGACGGGCAATCGTGTCGTGTCCCTCCCCTTCGCCGATCATTGCCAGCCGCTCGTGGAGAGCCCGGAGAGTTTTGCAACTTTGATAGCGGCGCTGACGGAAGAGCAGACACGCGCGAAATGGAAATACACCGAGCTAAGGCCGATCACCCTGAGTGGTCAGCTGGAAGACAGGATGTCTTTCGGGGAGAGCACGAGGTTTCATTTTCACACGCTCGATCTGCGGCCCGATCTGGACTCTCTCTATCGCGGCTTCCACAAGAGCTGTATTCAGAGGAAGATCCGACGCGCCCAGCAGGAAAATCTTGGATATGAGGAAGGGTGCTCAGAAGCCATCCTTGCGAAGTTCTACGATCTCCTTCTCCTGACTCGACGCCGCCATCAGCTTCCGCCGCAGCCGCTGGGATGGTTTCGGAATCTTCTCGACTGCCTGGGGGATCGAGCCAGAATCCACATAGTTTCGAAAGATGGCCAACCTATTGCCAGCATCCTCACCTTGTTCCATAAGCAAACTCTTGTCTATAAGTACGGCTGCTCGGATAGCAGGTTCCATAGCTTGGGAGGGATGCCGCTCCTCTTCTGGAAGGCCATCCAGGAGGGCAAGCGGCTGGGGGCCAGAGAATTCGATCTCGGCCGGTCGGAAATGAATGATCCCGGCCAAGCAGTGTTCAAAGGGCATTTGGGCGGCGTGTGCTCAACGCTTACATATCTCCGCTGCCCGCGGCGTGTGTCCACAAGATCGGCCCATGGCTGGAAGATGAAGGTCGCCCGGAACGCGTTCGGCTGGCTACCTGATTCCCTTCTGACCATGGCTGGTCGGCTGCTCTACAAGCACGTCGGATAATGTCAACGCCATGAACCTTTCCAGCGAGTCGTTATGACGGGGGAAGTACCCTTATGACCTCCCGGCCGGGGAGCAGGGGGAACGCTGCGAGCTCCGGCGGGCGAGCCTTTGGACATAAGGAAAGCCCCCGTTGGGAGGGCAAGAACTGTGGTTCCGCACGGTTGGCAACTTTCGACGAGTCGTAATACGCATGAACGATAAAGGCTCAGACCCTCAACTTAACAAAGCACTTATCGACTATTTTTGCTGTCCGGACGACATCGCGGATTTCGCTCTGCGAGGAGACCTTTGCACCGGGGAAGGATACTTCCGCTTGGGGCCCGATCTCATTGGCTATGGGCAATCTTCCCTGGGCTATTATGCCGAAACCCCCGCCAAGGCCACCTGTGATCTACTGTATCATGTCCGGACGGAAGGAACGACCTGCTACATCCCCTTCAACCCTTCGGCGGTGGTCGACAATTTGCGCTGCGAACGCTACGTCGGAGGCGCGGAAAACAGTCGGTGGGAGGCGAAGCCGACTACGTGGGTGTGGGAAACGTACTACCGTATCCGCCCGCGCCTCGGCGTGTCCATTCGTAAGCATTTGCAACGCTTGTGGCTGCGGGGCTGGGAGAAGCGGCACTTTCCGTGTTGGCCGGTCGATCGAACCGTTGACCAGATTCTGGAGAAACTCCTGGTGCTCTCGATGAAGGCGAATCACGTCGAAAGAGTCCCCTTCATTTGGTTTTGGCCTGACGGTCACAAGAGTTGCGCGATCCTGACTCACGATGTGGAAGAGGCGGGCGGCGTCGACTTTTGTCCTGCGCTCATGGAGATTGACGAATCCTTCGGAATCAAATCCTCCTTTCAGTTCATTCCGGAAAAGCGATATTCTGTTCCCCCGGGCCTGATGGACCTGGTTCGGGCGAAAGGGTTTGAGGTCAACGTCCATGACCTTAACCATGACGGGTATCTCTACGACCACCGGGACGAATTCCTACGGCGTGCGGAAAAGATCAATCACTATGCCAAGGAATACGGCGCCCGGGGATTCCGGGCTGGCGTGCTTTATCGCAAACTCGACTGGTATGACGCGTTTGAGTTTTCCTATGACATGTCGGTTCCGAATGTGGGGCACCTGGATCCTCAAGTGGGAGGTTGCTGCACTGTGATGCCCTATTTTGTGGGGAAAGTGCTGGAGCTTCCCATAACCACGGTGCAGGACTACACGCTCTTTAATATCTTCTCCGATTACTCGCTTGACCTCTGGCAACGGCAGATCAAACTGATCACGGAGAACCACGGCCTCCTCAGCTTCAACATCCACCCTGACTATTCACTGGAGAGAAGAGCTCGAGAGACTTATACTGCCCTCCTGTCCTGTCTCTCGCGATTGCGTACTCAGGGGGATGTCTGGATGGCTTTGCCCAGGGAGGTCGACCTTTGGTGGAGAGACCGGGCCAGAATGAAGATCACCGGCGAAGCCGGACGATGGCGGATCGAAGGCCCAGGCATAGAGCGCGCACGGCTGGCTTACGCATGCTTGGCTGGCGACCGGATCTCATACACCTTCGATGCGCCAGCGGAGGAAGCGTCCGGGACGTCTGTGGGCAGTACATCGAAGCCTCACATCTAAGCAGCAGTCAGTTCTGAGGCCTTCTCCCCAGTCGCTCGTCGTTTCTAACGGGGGCTCTTACAAATGATGGATTCATCACGTCGTGCTACAGTCCCACATCCGCGACGAGACCCGACTCGTCAATCTGGTGCCACCTCGATTGCAGGGTACGAAGCGAAAATCGGTTCGTCCAGGAACTTGCTCTTCTTGTTCCTTGTAATTGTTTCCGTTCTCGTATTCTGGAATCCGCTGAGGACACTGGTCGACTACTCCCTACGGGGGGGGCATGAGTTTGACAAGTACTCACATACTATATTGATTCCCTTTATGAGTATCGTCCTGGGCTTTTTGGAACGGAGGAGAATCTTCGCGAGTGTCCAATACGGTCTTCGGCTAGGCGTCGGTCTCCTCCTCTTAGGACTCGGGCTGAGTTTTTCTGCAGGGTGGGCCGTGAACCAACTCGGGGCAGAAAATTCCCTCGCTGTCAAGATTTTGGCGCTCGTCATATTTTGGATTGCTGGGTTCATCCTTTGTTACGGGACGCCAGCGTTTCGGGCTGGCATCTTCACTCTCTTGTTCCTCCTCCTTACAGTGCCAATCCCTGGTTCCTTGCTCGACAAACCACTTGTCGCGGTGCAATATGGATCGACGGAGGTTTGCTCCTTGATCTTCACCCTGGCTGGCGTGCCGTTCCTCCAGAATGGGTTCGTCTTTTCCCTACCCGCCATTACTATCGAAGTAGCCAGAGAGTGCAGCGGGATCCATTCGACTTTGGCCCTCTTCATCGTAAGCCTCCTCGCGGGTCATTTCTTCCTTCCGCCTGTCTGGAAGAAGGTTGTTCTGCTTCTATCCATCATACCGACTGTGTGCCTCTCCAATGGGCTGCGGATAGCTGGCCTCACCTTGCTTGCGGCGTACGTCGACCCGGGATTCTTGTACGGGAACCTTCATCGTGAAGGCGGCATCGGTTTCTTCCTAGTGGCCGTGGTAATCCTTTACACAGTTCTTCACTTACTAAGGAGGGGCCGCGGCGCCAGGCGCATCAAGGAGACCCCTGGCGAGGCCGCCGACCACGGAGGCCCCTCGCACATCGTTGGTCCTCAGCTTCAGTAGGAAAGCACCGAGACGGTTTTCTTGCGGAAATCGCTGGCCGTAATTATGTTGCTTGCCGTGACCGAGGAGGAGTCCTGCGTCCAGATCGACTCACTCGATTCAGTGAGCTGAATTTGTAGGGTACGGTGAAGGCCCGCGCGGAACATTGCCCCGCCCACTTTGGAAAAGGTTCGTATTGAAGTGGAACTGGCGTGCAAAGGTTCTCGCTGCCCGCCGCCCCCGAACCCGAGGGCGTTAGCTCTGAGCGCCGGCATTCAAAGCCAGAGGGGCACCTGGGAGCAGACTTGTGGGCCGGAATTGCAGGGAGAATCCGTGAAAGAGAACGTGCTCCGAGGGATAAAGAACCGGATACTTCAACACTTAGCACGAGTCCTGCCCGGCGCCCAAACCCTGCGTGTACGACTGCATCGCCTGCGGGGAGTTCAAATCGGCGAGGGAGTCTGGATCGGCTACGATGTGATCCTGGACACCTCGCGTCCCCACCAGATAACGATTGGGGACGGGGCGTCCCTCGGCATGCGGGTAATGATCATCGCGCATTTTCATGAGCTGCAGGGCGTCAAAATTGAAGAAGATGCCTTTATTGGCCCCGGCGTTATCATCCTGCCGAATGTGGTCGTAGGGCGGGGAGCCGTCGTCACCGCGGGAAGTGTCGTGACGCGGTCGGTTCCTGCCCTGACGGTCGTGCAGGGAAATCCTGCGGTTCCGATCGCAAAGTGCGGGGTTGCTCTGGCCCGCGGGACGCCCATCAAGGAATTCTCGCAGAAGTTGC
>Ga0326728_10009836_pt1 | contig 22734 bp, 25 predicted proteins | sample MB3enrmetagenome_FD_207602 | JGI IMG/M metagenome (GOLD analysis project Ga0326728, IMG submission 207602) | Lab enriched peat soil microbial communities from McLean, Ithaca, NY, United States - MB31MN | ecosystem: Environmental > Terrestrial > Soil > Wetlands > Peat | place: USA: New York... | reverse complement strand
GATCACGAACGCCACGAGCGAGTCGATTAACTCCAAGATTCAGTGGGTGAAGTACACGGCACGAGGATTCCGGAACATCCAGAACTTCGTCCACGCGATTTACTTCCACTGCGGTGGGCTGAACCTCACACCATCACCCACTAAATAGCCGGAAGAGCGGAAAAGTAAAGGGCAAAGGGTAAAGGGTAAAGGGTAAAAGGAATGGGGGCACAAGCTATCTCGCTGGCTTCGCGCGACACGTGGCGGCCGAAGCGGTTCTTCCGCACTTACGGCGAGTTTGCGCGCGTGGGCTTTGTCAACACCCTAGCCTATCGACTACGTTACTACACGGGCATCGCCACCTATTTCATCTACGTCTCGGTGTATTACTTCATCTGGAGGGCCATTTACGCGCACAGCTCCCGCATCGAGGGCTTTGACTTCAGCCAGATCCTCACCTACATCGCCGTGGGCTGGACGATTCGTTCCGTCTACTTCAACAACATCGATCAAGAGATGGCCCAGGCGGTGATGGAAGGCAAGCTGGCAATGGACCTTATCAAGCCGGTCAACGTGCAGTTCATGTACGTCGCGCAGGCGCTGGGCGAGGCCGTCTTCCGACTGGCGATGTTGACGCTTCCCACCGCCATCGTCCTGATGCTGGTGTACCCGATTCGCCGGCCGGCCAGCCTGCTGCACTTCGTCGCCTTTTTTGCCAGCACCGTCCTCAGCTTCTTCATCGTGGCAGGGATCAACTTTGCCGTTGGAACTTTCGCCATCCGGCTAAAGTCGATCCTGGGCCTGCTGCGCGCCAAGTATTTCTTGCTGGAACTCTTCTCCGGCCTGCTGCTGCCGATCTCATTCTTTCCCCAGCCCGTCCAGAAGGTTCTGGCGGTGCTGCCGTTCGAGTACATCAGCTACGTCCCCGTGCTGCTGTATCTGGGTAAGATCAACGGCGCGCGAATTCTCGCCGCTCTCGGCCTGCAGCTCTTCTGGGTGATTGCCCTGGTGGCCATGGGCGACGCCATGTGGCGATGGTCGAGCCGGAAGATCACGATTCAGGGAGGATGAGGCGGTTGTCAGTGGTCATTTGGTCCGTCGTCCGTTGTCCGTTGTCCGTTGCCAAGAACCTTCTGGTCTCATACGTTGGTTCCCTGTGCGTACTCCTGACGCATTGGCGGGTTCTGGTTCTTCTTGCTCGCCACTTGTCACTCGTCACTGTTCTTAAATGAAACGGCACCTTCGGCTCTTCGCCCTTTACTTCGCCCAGTACGCCAAGGTGCGCCTGGCCTACAAAGCCGATTTCTTCATCGCCTTCTTCTCTTCGATGGCGGCGACGGTGATCGCTTTCGGCTTCGTTCTGGTCCTCTTCACCAAAATCCCTCAACTCCAGGGATGGTCGTTCTACGAGATCCTCTTTCTCTACGCGTTCTCGCTGATTCCCCTGGGATTCTTCAACGTGGTAAGCTGGAACCTCTACGAATTCGGCGACATTTACATTATCCAGGGGCGCTTCGATCGGATTCTGCTGCGGCCCATCGATACCCTCTTCCAGGTGCTCTTCGAAAAGTTTCGCATCGAGTCGCTGCAGGAAGTGGTGACGGGCGTGGTGGTGATCACGATCTGCATCCGCAAGCTCGGCCTTGCGTGGAGCATCGTGGACGACCTCTGGTTTGCGCTGATGGTGGCCTGCGGCGCCGTGATTTACCTTGCCGTGTTTCTGATTCTGACCGCGGTCTCGTTCTGGTTCGAGGACCGCGTCGGCATCGTGCCGCCGGTATTCAACATGCTCACGTTCGGCCGCTATCCACTCACCATTTATAACGTCTTCATCCAGTTCATGCTGAGCTGGATCATCCCCTTCGGATTCGCCTCGTTCTACCCCACCACCCACTTCCTGGGACGCCGCGCCTTCGCCCCGTACTTTTACCTGGTGCCGGTGGTGGCGGCTGGATTCTTCTGTCTTGCGGTCGTGGTGTGGAATCGCGGAGTGAGGAACTACAGCAGCACGGGATCGTAAGAACAGTGGTGAGTGGTCAGTGGCGAGTGGGAAGAAACGAAACGGAGAGCTGCCAGGGGCCGGCGAAACTCGCCCGGTGCCCTGCGGCTACCCAGACCTCGCGAATCACGTTACAATCAGAGGGACAAATCAAAGGCGATGGAGTTCGCCTGAACCGTCCGTGAACGGACTGATGACTCCTGGCCGCCGAAGGCGTCCGGGAGTTTCTTATTTGGGCGGGAACCTTGGGGAGGCGGCGAGAAAGCTGAGGTGCAATGCGGATCCTCCTTGTTATCGTGTTCGGCTCGGTAGGCACGCTCGCGCGCTATGCTCTTCAAGGGTTGGTGCAGGACAGGACAGGCCCGGCGTTTCCCTCCGGGACGCTGACTGTGAACCTGGCGGGCTGCTTTCTGCTGGGAGGCATCGGGCAGTACGCGCTGAACCATATTACGATTCCGGCCGACTGGCGGGTCGGCATCACCGTCGGCTTCTTCGGCGCGTTTACCACCTTTTCCACTTTCGGGTGGGAGACCATCCGTATGCTGGAGGATGGTGAGTGGACCCGAGCCGCCGTTTACGTGGGCCTGAGCGTCATCGGCGGCCTTGTGCTGCTACGCTCGGGCATGGTCCTGGGAGACCGCCTGTAAGAAAGCGCGGGAGGCATCGTGGAGCACCAACGATTCGAAGGCGAGCGCACTTTGATGCGCATCCACATCGGCGAGTCCGACAAGTGGCAAGGAAAGAGTCTCCACCAAGCCATTGTGGAACTGCTCCGTCGCGAACATTTTTCCGGCGCCACCGTGCTTCGTGGCGTGGGCGGCTACGGCTCCTCCAGCCGCTACCACACCGACAAAATCCTCCGCCTGTCACAGGACCTGCCGATCGTCATCGAGGTGGTCGAAGCCTCGGAGCGCATCGAGCAGATCCTCCCCAGGCTCGATGAGATGGTGGGCGGCGGCCTCATTACTCTCGAAAAAGTCCGGGTGATCCTGTACCGGCCGGGCAAGGCGTGATTCTAGAAGGGCAGCGGCTGGGGCTTACATCGCCAAGGCCTCCTCGTAAACCGTCAGCGTGCCTTCCGCGCATCGGCGCCAGGTGAACTGGCGGGCGCGCGCCAGGCCCTTTTCGATCATCGTGCGCCGCGCCCCGGCATCCTCGATCGCTCGCTGGACCTTTTCGGCGATGTCGCGCGGGGCGTGAGGGTCGACGTAGAGCGCTGCGTCTCCTCCCACTTCGGGCAGTGATGACGTCCCGGACGCAACCACCGGCAGGCCGTAGGAGGCGGCTTCCAGCAATGGCAAGCCGAAGCCTTCTTCAAAGGAAGGAAAGAGAAGGATGCTCGCCGCCTGGTAGAGTACCGGAATCCGTTCCGCCGCCACGTACCCGAGAACGGTCACGCGCGACTCCAGCCGCTCCTTCCGGATGAACTCGTGGACAGCCTCGGCACCGTGGCCGTCCGCGCCCACAAGCACCAGGCGGTAGCGGGGAGGGAGGTATGCGAGGGCTCGCAATGCGTTCAGAGTGTTCTTTCGGGTCTGGATCGCGCCGAGGCTGAGTAGCATTTCATTGCCCTTCCCCACTAGACGCTCGCGCTCGATGGCACACTCTTCCTTGTCGATGAAACGCGAGGGCAGGTCGACACCGAAAGGCACAAGCCGGATTTTCTCCCTCGGTACGCTGGAATGCTTGAGTAACTGCTCCGTGGTGTAGTGGGAAGGCGTCGTTACCAGCGTCGCACGGTCTGCCGCTTCGAGGAGCAGCGCCGAAAATTTCCGTTGGAAGCCGGGCGTTGAATAGTCGCGTCCGGTTATGGGGAAGACATCGATAATGCTGACGACTTCCTTTCGGAAGTGAAAAGCCGGCGGGCGTTGTGCCAGGCTGTGGAACAGCTCCGCCTCCCAGGGAAGCCAGAACGTCAAATGCTCCTGAAAGAGCCGAACCGAAAACCGATGCTCACCGGGGCGCGGGCGCATGAATGCTCGGCGCCACTTGAATCGCGAAAGCCGGTAACAGACCAGAAACCGGTGGGGTGTGTCGAGATCGAGCAGGGACTCGATCAGCCGCTTCGAATACATCGCCACGCCGGAAGGCTGGGGATCAACCGTGTAGGTGGCATCGAGAGCGATGGTGGACATGGAAAGTCTTATGAATTGCCGATTGCTGATTGCCGATTGCTGATTGAAGAGCGGGATGGCCTTCCCTCGGGTGAATCGTCAATCGTAAATCGGCAATTCCGTCCCGTCTTTTGGCTGCGGCCAACGGCTGCGCTGCGTAATCTGCGGATTCATCTTCGTCGAAGACTGGGTTAGCTGTCTACTGTTTCCTTCGCCCCGCTGAACTCTTCGATGCCGTACTCCTTAAGTTTGCGGTAAATGGTCGTCTTGCCGATGCCGAGGAGCTTCGCGGCGCGAACCCGGTCGCCACCTGTCTCCTCCAGAGCGCTTACGATCGCTCGGCGCTCCAGCTTTTGCAGCGGCGTCACATCGTGGCGCCCGGCTGCTGGTTCGTCTGCGAGTTCCGGGTTCCTGGCGGGTTCCGAGACATGCGGGGGCAGGTCCCGCACCTGAATCAGCGATCCGGAGCCCAACGCCAAGGCATGCTGGACGCAATTCTCCAACTCTCGAACATTTCCCGGCCAGTCGTACTGCACCAAGCGGGTGAGGGCCTCATGAGAAATCGCGGTGATTCCGCCGTCCTCGCCATAGCGCTCGATGAAGTAATGAACCAGAGCCGGAATGTCACTCTTGCGCCCGCGCAGCGGAGGCATGCGGATGGCAACGACGTTGAGGCGGTAGTACAGGTCCTGGCGGAAGGTCCCGTTCTTGACGGCGGCTTCCAACTCCCGATTGGTGGCGGCCAGAATCCGCGCCTCCAGGCGGGTCGTGGTATTGCTGCCGATCGCTTTCACTTCGCGCTCCTGAAGCGCGCGCAGCAGCTTCACCTGCACTTCGACGGGGACTTCGCCGATTTCATCCAGAAAGACCGTCCCGCCCTGAGCCGAAGCAAGCAGCCCCACGCGGTTCTGATGGGCGCCGGTGAACGCGCCCCTCACGTGGCCGAAGAGCTCACTTTCGATCAACGTCGGCGGCAGCGCGCCGCAATCCACGGGGACAAAAGGCTTTTCCCGCCAAGGGCTGAATTCATGGATGGCGCGCGCCACCAGTTCCTTACCCGTGCCGCTTTCGCCCAGGATCAGCACGGGATGGCGTTTGCGAGCTACCTTGAAGACGAGACGGTAGATCTTCTGCATCGCCTCCGACGTGCCGATAATGCTCCCGCAGCCCTGGCTCGCGGTGAGCTGCTCGCGCAACAACCGGTTCTCCACAGCCAGCTCCCGCTTCTCCAGCAGGCGCTGCAGCAAGTGCTTCAGGTCGTCGGCCTTGAAGGGTTTGCTGATGTTCGAGATGTAGTCGTAGGCGCCGGCCCGGATCGCTTCAAGCGCCTCGGGGATGGACCCGGAGTCCGCCATCATCACCACGTCAGTCTCCGGATACTTTTGTTTGATGGTCTTGAGGAGTTCGATGCCGCCCAGGCCGGGCGTCCGTACATCGGCCAGCACGATTTCGATGCGATGTTGTTTGAGGATGTCGAGGGCGCCCGGACCGGAGTCCGCCATCTGCGTTTCCAGCCGCAACCCTCGGATGATGTCAACGCAGAGGGCGCGCCAGGAAGCATTGTCGTCAACTATCAGGACACTGTTACTCATCGCCGGGCACGTTAGGGTGTGCCCACTTAGTATAGTACAAGTCGAGTTACTGAGCAAGGGGGCAGACTGCTCTTTAGGAGCCTCTGGGATCTGACGCCAGAGCCTGAAGTGAGAATTCTCCCGCCGATTGTGTAGCGCCGCCCTTCACTGCGGCAGTCGACGAACACAAGCGTGCCAGGCGCTGGGCGGTCAGCGCCAAGTCCACAATCGGAGCGGCCATGGTCGCTGCGAGGGTATGGTATATTCTTGAAGAGAGTTTGCATCATTTTGGTTTCTTGAGCGAGCTTGAAAGCGGATGAAGACCCTTTACACCATCGGCCATTCCAGCCTCGACTTCCAGCCGCTTGTCGAACTGCTCGAGGACGCGCAGGTGGAACTGCTCGCCGACGTTCGCAGCCGGCCTTACAGCAGCCGGTTTCCGCAATTCAGCCAGCCTGGCTTGGAAAAGCTCCTCCAAGCAGAGGGAATCTCCTACCTGTTTCTGGGAGAGGAACTGGGGGGGCGGCCGGACGATCCGGACGTGTACCGGTCGAGCGGCGTGGTTGACTACCGCGCCCGCCGCAGTTCCTACGCTTTTCAGGCTGGCCTGGAGCGGCTCTTGCGGGAACTCGAGGTTCGCAGTGTTGCTTTGATGTGCGCCGAGGAAGACCCCTTGGAATGCCACCGCTTCCTGATGATTTGTCCGGAGCTGGTGAAGCTGGGTGTCAGGCCCGTTCACATTCGCAAGGCTTCGAAGCTGGAATCGCAGGAAAGCGCCGAGAACCGTCTGCTTGAGTTGCGCGGCTTCGGAAGTGTTACGGGCGATACTTTGTTCCCCGAGGCCCGAATGGACGCTCTCGAGGATGCCTACGCGCTCCAGGCAGAAAGATTCGCCTTCCGGGTTGACCCAACCTTTGTTGACCGGTGGTGACTCTACATGACCTCCATCCTGTTCACCATCGGCTTCACCAAGAAAACCGCCGAGGAGTTCTTCGGGCTGCTGCAAAACGCCGGGGTCCGCCAAGTGGTGGATATCCGCGAGAATCCTGGCGGCCAACTCTCCGGCTTTGCCAAGCACCCCGATCTTGCCTTCTTCTTGGACCGCATCATCGGCGCCGAATACGTCCGCGAGCCCCTTCTTGCCCCCAGCCCCGAGATCCGCAAGGCCTACAGGCTCACGCGAAACTGGCAGCAGTACGAGCGTTCGTTCCTGGAGCTGATGAAAGAGAGGGACGCGCTGAACGTTGTCGAACCCGGCAGGTTCGAAGGGACAGTGGCTCTTCTCTGTTCGGAGGCCGGCCCCGAAAAGTGCCACCGGCGGCTGGTAGCCGAACTCCTGGCGGAACACTGGAACAAGTTGGGTCACCGCGTCGAAGTGAAACACCTGGTCATCGACAAGCCCTCGTCTCGAGCCAAGCGCCGAGCCACCAGCCATGTTGGAGATCGTGCTGTCTGACATCACGGTGATGGGGCAAGGCTACTGCGTCATCGGCCTGAAACAGTTGACGCCCGGCTCCATCCAGTCGGTTCGGCCCCGCCCTCCGTGGGGCTTTGCGTGGCGCGACCCGTTTGAATTCCAGCGTGGGGAGAGCGTCAGTTGCCAGTTGACGCCCCTCGACGCGCCGAAACCGCACATTGAGGATCACCAATCAACCGGACTCAGCCGAACGGGCCGTTCGCTGAGCGAAGACGACTTGATACGCTTTCTGAACTTCGCTGAGGTTTCTTCAGACCGGCAGGGTCTGTTCGGGTGCCCGCTGGGCTCCGATACTCGCGCTGGCAACTTGTGGGCTGACCCCAATGAAGCAAAGCGGTCGATCTGCGGATGTCAATATACCAACATCTGGTTTCAAGTCTTTGAGGAACCTAAGCGATTGACGCTCCGGGCGCGGCTGGCATTACCCTCCAACGAGCGACTGAACAGTATTCCGGTTGTCGATCGTGAGTGGAAACGATTTCTACCCGAAATTGCGACAAGAATCAAAGAGGCCGGACGACCGTACGGAGCCGAACAGTATCTCAACCGATTCGTGCGCCGGGAGCTCATGCGCTCCCTGAACCGGTTTGCTCGTATCGGGCTCGCCCGGCCGGAAACACAGTCCGGCAAGTGCTGGCTGATGCTCGACTCCTTGTTCCCGCAGCCGCAGGAATCCTGGTTGACCGGACTGTGAGAAGCCGGGGAATGATCCGCAGATTGCGCAGATTACGCAGACGCAAGAGAGCGCCAGAAGAGACTGCTGAATTTCAGTGCCGTGTCGCTCGACTCCGATTGCGTTTCTTCCAAATCTGTTCAATCTGCGTAATCTGCGGATAAGGAATCATGGAAAGCTGGGATGATCGTAGAACCCTCGACCTCGTCCGCAAATGCCTCGCGCAGGAGCTGGATCCCAAGGTGTCTTTGCCAAGCGACGAAGACGACCTGGTCCAAACGGAGCTGATTGATTCCATGAGTTGGGTCGGCCTCCTGACGGCCATCGAGGCTGCCACCGGAATTCACAACTTCGGCAACCCCTGGCCCGAAACGCGTCCCCAAAGCATCTGCGCGCTGGCGGAGGCGATTCTGGAACGTTCCGCAGAACTCGGGGCGCGAAGTGCAAGCCATCGAACTGCGAGCCCAACCGGCGGCGGTCCTATCGTCTCGGTTGCCGGCTGGGGGTACGCCTTGGGTTCGCGATTGCTGCAGGCGGCCGAGATCGAGAGGCATTGCTCGCTGGCTTCCGGTACGATTCGCGACCGTGCCGGAATCGAATCCGTACGCCAAGCCGGCGAGAACGAGGACGAAGTTGCTCTCGCCCAGCAGGCGGTGGATCGAGCCCTGGAGACGGCCGGCGTGGACATCGCAGATGTCAACCTGCTTGTCGCCACCAGCACCACCTTCCTGCGGCTGCCGTCTCTCGCCGCCACGTTGCACAGCCGGCTCCTCCTGCCCGAGTCGAGCGGAGCGCTTGACGTGGGCGGGGCCTGCGTCGGCGTCATCCAAGCCTTGGCCACAGCCAAGGCGCTGCTTGCGGCAGGTCAATCGCGCTTGGCTCTCGTGGTGGCCTCTGAGGTCCCGAGCCGCAGACTGGCGTCGTCATCGGCGCCCGGTGATTTTCGAGGCTTGTTTGGTGACGGGGCGTGCGCTTTTGTCCTTTCGCGCTCTCGATCCGCCGGCAGGCGCTGGAAGCTGGGCGAGTTCGTCTGGGGATGCTCGGGAGCGTTCGCGGCGTCTCTGCGCCTTGAGCTTGCGGAAGCCTCACCATTGCGGGTCGAGTTTCAGGGCGAGGCACACTTGCCAAGGCCGCGCTCAGCCAACTGGAGCGGCTCCTTGCGAACCTCGAAACGCTCAGCGGCAAGCCCCGCTCAGAAGTTGCGTACTTCGCGTTGCACGAGCCTAATCCACGCGTCGTCGAAATCCTCTCCCGGAGCGCCGGAATCCCCTTGGAGAAGATGGCCCCTATTTCCAGGACCTGCGGGAATCTGGGGGCAGCCACTTGCGGAGTTAATTTGTGCGCAGCTCTGGCTGGAGCTGAAGCGAGCCAAACCACCTCGCCTCCATCGACCGTCTTCGTGGCGGCCGTTGGTCCCGGACTCCTCTTTGGCGCCACGTACCTCGTGTCGTGCAATACGTAGTTCATGACAATGCCCCACCCTGGTTTGTAGGGGTGCGGCTTGCCGTACCCTCTTGGTTCGGTTCGCGCGCGCGACACAAGAATAGGGTACGGCAAGCCATACCCTTACAACAACAACGGCGGCGGAGGCGCTGGCCAGTGTCAAGAATGAGATGTTACGACACTTGAACGGCATCCCTGAAGAACGGCAAGCCATCCGTGGTGAACTTCTTCTGCTACTGCTGCTGGAGATTCCCCTGGCTTACGCTCTGGCGCTGCCCGTCGGCCTGCGCTCGAACGGAGTGTTTCTGGGCCGTCCGCATTCATCCGGATTTAGGGGGTCTTCGAAACCGTCACGTAGAGCATCTTGCTATGAGACACGCTCTTGGACGCTAGGCTAGGCTCCCCATGGGTTCCCTTTACGGTTACCTCGATGGAGTACGTACCTAAAGCTGCCCGCGAGTTAGCCGTGGCCGTGACTGTAAACCGCCCCTCCCCGAGCGCGTCGCCGAAGATAACACTTGACGGCAACACGTCACAGGCAACGGTCCCAACCCCGGCAGTTGCACAGGTGATCTCGGCTGTTCCGTCGAAGTCGTTGACGGGCGTCAGAGAGAGTTCAAACGTTACACGCGTCCCAGCCGGAGCGCTAAGTGTGTTGTCCGCGCAGTTGATGACAAAGTCTGGGGCTGGAGTCCGGCCCTGCGCCGGCGCGTAGCTCGTCAGAGCGAACAGCAGCAGGGATAGTATAACGAACATCACTATGACAATTTTCCGCATGGCTTATTCTCCCTTGGCGCCGATTCAACACGGCTTCGTCATTATCTTCTACTTTCGGTAACAGAATATCCCTGCGCATAAATCCGGTGTCAGTAAAGTATCACACACCGGTGCGGCAGAGCGCCTTGGGAGACGGAGTATCCCTCCCCTGTTCCGGGCTTGCCTCGTTGTTGCGCGACCTCAGTGGCGGCTAGGCGCCGCGCCGGGGGTCGATCGGATGGAGCGCAGGCACCTGGCCTGCCCTCCGCATCATCCGGCTTCAGGGTCTTATGGACCTCGGAACTACAGTCAGGTATAGCTTGTTGTTGTGAGACACGTTCCCGGACCCTATGCGAGCCTGGTAGTGTCCCTGCACGCTGACCCCGATGAGGTACGTACCTGGAGTTGCCCGAGGGTCAACAACCCCGGCCTTGACTGCAAACGGCACAACCAAGTCGCTGGCCAACCTGACACTCGCGAGCGGCGCCTGACAGGCAACGCCGGGCCCACCCGCAGCGCAAGTGAAGTCGGCGGTTCCCCGGAAGCCGTTGACGGGGACCAGAGACAGTCGAAACTCGACACTCGTCCCAGGCTCGGCCATCAGTGTGTTCTGGTAGCACTGAATGACAAAGTCTGGACTTTGGGTCGAGCCCTGCACCGGCGCGTAGCTCGCCAGAGCGAACAGCAGCAGGGCTAGCGTAACGAACGTCACTGCAAATATCTTTTTCATGGGTCATTCTTCCTTTGGAGGCGATTCAACACCGCTTTCGTCGTTTCCTTGTTTTCTACTTTCGATAACAGAATATCCCTGGGGATAATCCGGTGTCAGTAAAGTACCATACACCGGTTTGGCAAGTATTGCACACTTGTCTGTTAAGTATTGATCATCCGAGTCAAAGAGCCGGGAATCGGGCCTTGGGGCCCCGCGGGAATCACCGAGGGTTCGGCATCGAGGCTAGTCGTGCAGGAAGGAGCACGGTGAGGAGGCCGCTGTTGACCGTCAACCGTCCTCTGCCGTTGTAATTGACGAGGCCAAGGCCCCTGAACTTGTTCATGAAATGGCCCACCCGCGAGCGGGTGGTGCCGACCATCTGAGCCAGGCTTTCCTGGTTGACTTTGGGAACTACCGTATCGGCTCGACCTTCCTTGCCAAAATGAGCCAGGAGCAAGAGAATGCGAGCCAAGCGCTTCTCGCTGGAGCTGAAAAGCTGATCGAGGAGGTCCTCTTCGTAGCGCATCTTGCGCGAAAGGAGATGGGTGACGAACAATTTCGAGATGTCGTGCTGCTCGTGGAGCATGCGTGCCATCAATGGCTTCTCAATCCTGGCAAGGCTACAATCGGTGATCGCGGTAGCCGATCCGATGCGCAACGGCTGACCGGCGAGGCACCCCTCGCCGAAGAACTCGCCGGCGCCCAGAATGGCGACGATCGCCTCCTTGCCTTGCCGGGATGTAACCGCGAGCTTCACTTTGCCTCGTCGGAGGTAGAACACGGCATCCGCAGGTTCTCCTTGCGCGAAGATGGTGCGGTTCGCGCTGTATTTGACCACGGTTTTCACCCCGGCGAAGCCGACCAAAAGGGCCGCCCAATCGCCAGGCTGTCTTTTCTTATTGGCCGTAATGACCTTAGGCTGGACTTTCTTATTCGCTATCATAGGGGCACACCCCCGGCCATCAGGATTACCAAAGACTTCACAAATGAGGGCGGATCGCGTGTCAGTCCACTACAGCTCGCACGCAACGTGCCGCCGGCGTAGTCGACACAGCCAAGCTTCCTGAATTTGTTCATGAAAATGATTCACCCGCGAACGGCCCAAACTCTCCTGGTCAATGGTGGGATTGCACGGATAGAGGGCAGGCACCTTGCCTGCCCTCCGCATTCATCCGGATTTAGTTAGGGGGTCGCTGTTACTTTACGGTGTACTCAAGTAGAGTATCTCGTTGTGACTCACGCTCCCGGCTGCGGTAGCTCCCCAGTTTCCCTTTACGGTGACAATAATGGGGTACGTCCCTACCGGTGCCTTAGTGTCAGCCTTGGCTGTGATTTCAAACGGCACAACCAAGCTCGGGCCCAAACGAACAGTTCCCTCCGGCGCGCGGCAGCTAACGCCGGGCGTGCCCGCAATACATTCAAACGTGGCTGATCCGTTGAAGCCGTTGACCGGGGTCAGAGACAGTTGGAAGCTTACAGTCGCCCCAGCCGGAGCGCTAAGTGTCTTCTGCGCGCAGTTAATGACAAAGTCTGCTCGAGGCGTCTGGGTCTGCGCCGGCGCGTAGCTCGTCAGAGCGAACAGCAGTAGGGATAGGGTAACGAACGTTACTGCAAATATCTTTTTCATGGGTCATTCTCCTTTGGCGGCGATTGAACGCCGCTTCCGCGTTTTCTACTTTCAATAGCAGAATATCCCTGTGCATCATCCGGTGTCTGTAAAGTATCGCACACCTGTGTGGCAAGTATTGCACGTAGGAGTCAGTAAGTCGCTTGTCAGCCCAATCCTCATCATCCGTGCGGCCAGAATGGCTCATCCGGTCGGTACCTCGGTCGTGGAGTCCTGCCAGGTCCCGGCGGAATACTTCTGAGCACCTCGATTGGGACCTGTGTTCGTATGGCTTCGGAGCGCTGTTGAAAATCGCCGAGACCTCGACCTTTGACCGCCGACCGTTGACGCCCTGATCCCCCCTTCCCGCTTTCGCGGGAACAAGCTTCGCGGGAACAGGCTTCGCGGGAATGAGCGCGGCCAGATGCTTTGGGGCACGTATACCCGTTTAGGTTCCGGCTACGCCGGTTTAGGAGGGGAAACTACGGTGTGGGTCCGGGGTGCAACTTAGGAAGTTACTGGGGCTTCGGTGCGAGGCCAGTCGGCAGGATTACGGTCGGAAGTCCGCTAGCCACCGTCAACGCGCCGACCGTCGTAGTCGACAAAGCCAAGCTTCCTGAATTTATTCATGCAATGATTCACACGCGAACGGCCCAAACTCTCCTGATCAATGGCGGGATTGCACGGATGGAGGGCAGGCACCTTGCCTGCCCTCCGCATTCATCCGGATTTAGAGGGTCGGTGTAATTGTATTCAAATGGAGCATCTCGTTGTGAGTCACGCTCCCGTTTGCAGTAGGTCCGTAGATTCCCTTTACGGTGACCATGATGGGGTACGTACCTGTAACTGCGGTAGCGCCAGTCTCGGCTGTGACTTCAAACGGCACAACCGCGGTCGGGCCCAACCGAACAGTTCCTTCCGGCGCGCGGCAGGTAACGCCGGGCATGCCAGAAACACAAGCAAACGTGGCTGATCCGTTGAAGCCGTTGACCGGGCTCAGAGACAGTTGAAAGGCTACCGTTGTTCCAGCCGGAGCGCTAAGGACCTTATCCGCGCAGTTAATGACAAAGTCTGCCCGTGGCGTCGATGTCTGCGCCGGCGCGTAGCTCGTCACAGCGAACAGCAGCAGGGATAGGGTAACAAACGTCACTGCAAATATCTTTTTCATGGGTCATTCTCCTTTGGCGGCGATTCAACACCGCTTCGTCGTTGTTTTCTACTTTCGATAGCAGAATATCCTGCGCATCATCCGCTGTCTGTAAAGTGCCGCACACTTGTGTGGCAAGTACCGCACAGCGGTGTGGCAAGTATTGCACATCCGAGTCAGTGAGTCGGTTGTCGGCCCAATACTGATCACCCGTGCGGCCAGAATGGCTCATCCAGTCAGTACCTCGGTCGTGGAGCTCTGACAGGTCCCGGCGGAATACTTCTGAGCACCTCGATTGCGACCTGTGTTCATGCGGCTTCGGAGCGCTGTTGAAAATCGCCGAGGCCGCGACCTTCGACCGTTGACGCCCGGATCCCCGCTTCCCGCTTCCCGCTTCCGCGGGAACAAGCTTCGCGGGAACGGATTTGGCGGGAATCACCGCGGCCAGATGCTTTGGGGCAGGTATGCGCGTTTGGGTTCCGGCTACGCCGGGTCAGGAGGTGGAAACTACGGTGTGGGAGCGGGGGGCCCAACTCAGAAAGTTACCGGGCCTTGGGTACGAGGGTAGTCAGCAGGACCACGGTCGGAAGGCCGCTGTTCACCCTCAACGCGCCGCCGTCGTAGTCGACAAAGCCAAGCTTCCTGAATTTATTATGAAATGATTCACACGCGAACGGCCCAAACTCTCCATCAATGGTGGGATTGCCCGGATGGAGGGCAGGCACCTTGCCTGCCCTCCGCATTCATCCGGATTTAGGGGGTAATTGTAGCTGTAGTCAAATAGAGCATCTCGGTGTGACTCACGTTCCCGAGTCGCATAGGAGATCCGTAGCTTCCCTTTACGGTGACAATGATGGGGTACGTACCCGCAGGGCCGGTACCGCCAGCCTTGGCTGTGATTTCAAACGGCACAACCACGGTCGGGCCCAACCGCACAGTTCCCGACGGCGCTTCGCAGGTCACGCCGGGCATGCTCGAAACACAAGACAACGCGGCCGATCCGTCGAAGCCGTTGAGAGGGGTCAGAGACAGTTGAAAGGCTACAGTTGTCCCAGCCGGAGCGTTAAGTGTCTTCTCCGCGCAGTTAATGACAAAGTCTGCTTTTGGCGTCGAGGTCTGCGCCGGTGCGTAGCTCGTCAGAGCGAACAGTAGGGTAACGAACGTCACTGCAAATATCTTTTTCATGGGTCATTCTCCTTTGGCGGCGATTCAACACCGCTTCGTCGTTGTTTTCTACTTTCAATAGCAGAATATTCCTGCGCATCATCCGCTGTCAGTAAAGTACCGCACACCTGTATGGCAAGTACCGCACAGCGGTGTGGCAAGTATTGCACATCCGAGTCAGTGAGCCGGTTGTCGGCCCCATACTGATCATTCGTGCGGTCTGCCCATCCAGTCAGTACCTTGGTCGTGGAGCTCTGACAGGTCCCGGCGGAATACTTCTGAGCACCTCGATTGCGACCTGTGTTCATGCGGCTTCGGAGCGCTGTTGAAAATCGCCGAGGCCGCGACCGTTGACCGTTGACGCCCGGATCCCCGCTTCCCGCTTCCCGCTTTCGCGGGAACAAGCTTCGCGGGAACGGATTTGGCGGGAATCACCGCGGCCAGATGCTTTGGGGCACGTATGCCCGTTTGGGTTCCGGCTACGCCGGGTCAGGAGGGGAAACTACGGTGTGGGAGCGAGGGGTACAACTCAGAAAGTTACCGGGACTTCGGTGCGAGGGTAGTCGGCAGGACCACGGTCGGAAGGCCGCTATTCACCCTCAACGCGCCGCCGTCGTAGTCGACAAAGCCAAGCTTCCTGAATTTATTCATGAAATGATTCACACGCGAACCGCCCAAACTGTCCTGATCAATGGTGGGATTGCCCGGATGGAGGGCAGGCACCTTGCCTGCCCTCCGCATTCATCCGAATTTAGGGGGTATTTGTAGCTGCTTCCAGGTAGAGCGCCTCGCTGTGAGACAGACTCCCGGTTAGGGTAGCTCCCCATGTTCCCTTTACGATGACAATGATGGGGTACGTCCCTACCGGCGCGTTAGCACGAGTCTGGGCTATGACTTCAAACGGCACAACCATGCTCGGGCCCAACCGAACAGTTCCCGCCGGCGCGCGGCAGGTAACGCCGGGCATAACGTCAACACAAGTGAACGAGGCGAATCCCTCGAACCCGTTGAGGGGGGTCAGAGACAGTTGAAAGCTTACAGTTGTCCCACCCGGAGCGCTAAGTGTCTTCTGCGCGCAGTTAATGACAAAGTCTGGTTTTGGAATCGGGGGGCCCTGCGCCGGCGCGTAGCTCGTCAGAGCGAACAGCAGCAGGGATAGGCTAACGAACGTCACTGCAAATATCTTTTTCATGGGTCATTCTCCTTTGGCGGCGATTCAACACCGCTTCGTCGTTGTTTTCTACTTTCGATAGCAGAATATTCCTGCGGATAATCCTGTGTCAGTAAAGTACCGCACACCGGTGTGGCAAGTATTGCACATCCGAGTCAGTGAGTCGGTTGCCGGCCCAATACTGATCACCCGTGCGGTCAGAATGGCTCATCCAGTCAGGACCTCGGTCGTGGAGCTCTGACCGGCCCCGGCGGAATACTTCTGAGCACCTCGATTGCGACCTGTGTTCATGCGGCTTCGGAACGCTGTTGAAGATCGCCGAGGCCGCGACCTTTGACCGTTGACGCCCGGATCCCCGCTTCCCGCTTCCCGCTTTCGCGGGAACAAGCCTCGCGGGAACCGGCTTGGCGGAATCACCGCGGCCAGATGCTTTGGGGCACGTCTGCCCGTTTGGGTTCCGGCTACGCCGGGCCAGGAGGGAAAACTATGGTGTGGGAGCGGGGGTACAACTCAGAAAGTTACCGGGACTTCGGTATGGGGGTAGTCGGCAGGATTACGGTGAGAAGGCCGCTATTCACCCTCAACGCGCCGCCGGTGTAGTCGACAAAGCCAAGCTTCCTGAATTTATTCATGAAATGATTCACACGCGAACGGCCTGTGCCGACCATTTCGGCCAAATTCTCCTGACTAATGCTGGGAAGGATACTTTCGACTCTACTTTCCTTGCCAAAATGAGCCAGGTGCAAGAGAATGCGAGCCAGGCGTTGCTCGCTCGAGTTGAAAAGCTGGTCCACGAGGTCCTCCCGGTATCGGATGCTGCTCGCAAGCAGATGGGTGACGAACAATTCCGAGACCTCATGCTGCTCGTGGAGCATGCGCACCATCTGCAGCTTCTCAATCCTGGCCAGGCTGCAATCGGTCATCGCCACCGCCGTTTCCACTCGCAACGGCTGACCGGCGAGGCACCCGTCACCGAAGAACGCGTCGGCGTTCAGAATGGCGACGATCGCTTCCTTACCCTCGCTGGAGGTGACGGCGAGCTTCACCTTGCCGGCGCGGAGGTAAAACACCGCGTCTGCATCATCTCCTTGGCTGTAGATGGTGCGGTTCGCGCCGTATTCGAGAAACCTCTTCCCCCCCGGAACTACACCCAGCAAGGATTCCCAATCGGCTGGCGGCCTTTTCTGATTCGCCGTGACAAGTGCAGGCCGGCCTTTCCCGTCAGTTCTGACAACCTTGGGCCGGCTCTTCTCCGGCTTCCCCCGTGCAGCGGCGATCCCCGCGGTCTTGAGCATCGCATCCTCCAGGTTTCTGAACGGAACTTTTCTTGTCTTCCGGACGGCAAGACCCGGCCCCTTAGTTTGCTCACATCGCGAAGCTCCAGTCAAGTATCTGGAAAGCCACTAGATCCATTAACTACGAGATAACTAACGAGGCTTCGCCTCAGACCGACGAAGCGTGTCCTCACCGCGGAGCGGTGAACCGTGAGTAGCCGCGGGCGCAAGCCCACGGAACCCGCGGCCGGCAGGGTGCGCAACCCCGGATGCGGTTCAGCCGTTCGATGCTCTCCACGTCTCAGGCGCCGCATCTTTGCTGTCAACCAGAACCATGCCACGAATCTCACCAAGATCCTCAATTTCTTGCAGCCGCGTTTGGCCGTCACCATCACCTCTCACATTCCCGACGCCTCGGCGATCGCCAAGGACTTCCGCGACGGCAAGCGTTCGGAGCGGGTGGCCGTCTCCGTCGACATGCTGTCCACCGGCTACAATTGCAAAGACCTGCTGAACGTGGTGCTCATGCGACCCGTTTTCTCGCCCACCGAATACATCCAGATCAAGGGGCGCGGCACCCGGCGCTATACCTTCCGCGTCGGCAACAGCGAATACGACAAGAAGTGCTTCTACCTGCTCGATTTCTGCGGCGTCGCCGAATACTTCGAGGAAGCCTACGATTACAGCCTGCCCCTGCCGCTGCCGCAACCCAAGGCGGAGGGCAAACCCAAGGAGCAACCGGAACCCGGAGGCCAACCGGCGCAGACACCGTCTACGGAGGCAGCAACTGGGGAGGGCGAAACCCCGACTGCAACCACCCCGCCGCATCCCGGCATTCCGGTGTGGGAAGGTCGCGATGTCATTGTTACGGAAGAGGTGCGCATCGTCGGCCCTAACGGCGAGAAGGTAGACGTGATGACCTTCCGCGGCTCCTTCGAACGGGACGTTCGGGAATTTCACCACCGAGACGAAGAGTTTCACGAAGCGGTCGAAGAGGAAGACGACGACAGCATTGAGACGATCATGGGCGAGCGCTTCTTCCACAAGCCGGAGATGTTCTACTCGCCCGACAAGCTGGTGCGCTCTTACGGCGTCCCGGCGCCCACGCCCACCTTTGTTTACGGCGCGTTGGGGAAGCGCCCGATTCCCACCAAGGACCAAGTAGTGTCGGATACCGTAGACTCTATCGCTGCCCGCTTTAACCTGCGATACAACGAGCAGAAATGGCTGAACGCCACGGCACAACTCATCGCGGATGACCCGCAGGCGCTGAAGCGCTTTCTGGACGGAGACGTCACGCTTTTTGTGTCCAACCAGTTCAACCAATTGGGCGGCCTCGCCGCCCTGGCGAAGGTTCGCGAGCGCGATGAGGTCTTCGAGGCGCTGCGCCAATCGACCCTTGTGCGTTGCAGCTTGTAGCGCCGGCCTTTAGGCCGGCATCTTAATGGAGCAACATCCGGGCGACAGACCGAAAATGCCGGTGTAGCGCCGGCCTTTAGGCCGGCATCTTAATGGAGCAACATCCGGGCGACAGACCGAAAATGCCGGGCTAACGCCCGGCGCTACAGACAATGGAATTTCGACGCAAGAATATCCGGTTGCCACGCTCGAATTACATCGGACCCCGGTGGTGTTTCTTCACCACGTGTACGGAGGGACGCGTTCCGAGGCTTCAAGACCCGCGCTTGTTTGAGGAACATCTCGCGCTCTTGAAGCAGAGTGCCAGCAAACAAAGCGTCGCCGTCCAAGCGTATTGCTTCATGCCCGATCACTTACACATCTTGGTCAGTGGCACGCGGGAGACGTCGGATTGTCTGGCGTTCATCAATGGATTCAAGCAGTGTTCCGCATTTGGCTTCAAGCAGAGAACGGGAGAACGCCTCTGGCAGCACAAGCCCTATGATCATATCCTCAGGCCGCACGAGCGGTGGGAAGCGGTCGCCTATTACATCTGGATGAATCCCGTTCGGAGGGGCCTTTGCAATCGACCGGAGGAATGGCCATTCTCGGGTTCCGAAACGGTAGACTGGCGACGGCTCTTGACACCGCCGCGAGAGCTGTGGGTTCCGCCCTGGAAGCGGCACCATGTAGCGCCGGTGTAGCGCCGGCCTTTAGGCCGGCATCTTACTCTTACTCTTAATCGTGAAAACCGAAAATGCCGGGCTAACGCCCGGCGCTACAACTATGGAAACGAACGTCCACTCCTCCGGCCTGCGCCAGAAGGTTGACCAACTCATGGATATCCTCTGGGCGGGTGGGGTCAACAACCCCATGGATTCCATCGAACAACTCTCCTACCTGCTTTTCCTCCGTCTGCTTACCGAAAAGGATGAAATGCTGGCCACTCTCGACAAGAAGAACTACCAGCGTATCTTTTCCGGCGAGTGGGCGCGCTACGCCTGGGGCAACTTTGTGACTCTCACAGGCGACGAACTCTTTGACGCGGTTCGTGGTGCCATTGAGAAGCTCCACGAGTTGCCGGGGCTTTCCGCCACTGGCAAGCTCTTGTTCAATCGCGCCACGCTGAAGGTCTACGACCGGCCCACGCTGCGGGCCGTCATCCAGGCCATCCACCAGATGGACCTCGATTCCCACGGCGGCCAGGACCTCAAAGGGGACATGTACGAGTATCTGCTGAGCAAGATTTCGATGTCTGGCACCAACGGGCAGTTTCGCACGCCACGCCACATCATCGGGATGATCGTGTCGCTGGTCGATCCAAAGGCCGGGCAGCGCATCTGCGATCCGGCTTGCGGCACGGCGGGGTTTTTGATCGCGGCGTTCAACCACATGCTCTGCGAAAACACTTCCAAGGCCTCCCGAGCCCGTGGCACTTGTGACGGGGACCTGCTGAAGCCGGCGCAATGGAGATTTCTTGAAGAGCAAGCCTTCACCGGCTACGACAATGACGCCAACATGGTGAAGATTGCCATTCTGAACCTCTACCTTCACCGCCTGGAGAAAGCCGAGATTGAATTTCACAATCCCCTCACCACCGGCAAGGGCAGCCCTTATCCGGGGCTGATGTTTGACGTGATCCTCGCCAATCCGCCGTTTGCAGGAAAGATTCAGAAGGAGAGCATCCTGGCAGATATCAACCTGGAAACGCGCGACACGGAACTATTATTCCTCAAATGGTTCATTGACCACCTGAATCCTGGCGGTCGCGCCGGTGTGATTGTGCCAAATGGCGTCTTGTTCGGCTCGAACAAGGCGGACCGCAAGGTGCGCGAGCTTTTGCTAACCACGTGCGATTTACAGGCCGTGGTAAACCTGCCTTCCGGCGTGTTCAAGCCCTATTCCGGCGTGGGCACCGCAGCGTTGATCTTCGAGAAGGCCCACATTGCGTCCCGTGCGGCGCCGGGCGTCGCGCCGGCTGTAGCGCCGGCTGTAGCGCCGGGCTTTAGCCCGGCACGGGCCGGAGGCGTAGCGCCGGGCTTTAGCCCGGCATCTTCCAGGCTTGCAGGCGGTGTCACACAAGATGCCGCCCTAAAGGGCGGCGCTACAACGCAGTTTGTCTGGTTCTATGACCTCACCGCTGACGGGTTCTCGCTCGATGACAAGCGCACGCCCATCGAGGCGAACGACATTCCCGACGTGCTGGCCAAATGGCCGGAGCGCAAAGAAGGGCCAAACAGCTATCGCGTGCCCATCGAAAAGATTAAGGAGAACGACTGGAGCCTTGCGGCCGGGCGGTACAAGCCAGTGACGGTGGAGCCGGCCGAGCACGACCCTCCGGCTAAGATTTTGGCTGAGGTCCTCGATCTGGAAACCAAGATCGCCGAGGGTGCGAGAAACTTGCTCAGCGGCCTGACGACGCGACCCGAGGCGGACAAATGAGCGGCGCATGGCCTCTCCAGCCACTTGGCAGCGTGTGCGAGATTAACCCTCGAACCGTGAGCGGCGGCCTCGCTACCAGCACTGAAGTGACCTTCGTCCCGATGTCTTTCGTGGACGAATCCGAGGGGCGGATCGTCAGGCGAGAGCGTCGGACGTACGGTGAAGTTAGCAAAGGGTACGTTCCGTTTCGCGATGGCGATGTCCTCTTCGCGAGGATCACCCCATGTATGCAGAACGGCAAGGCTGCGATCGCTTCGGATTTAACCAACGGCGTCGGTTTCGGCTCAACCGAGTTCCACGTGATCCGCCCCGGCCCCAGGGTTCTGGCCGAGTGGGTGTTTGCCCTCGTTCGACAAGCCTGCTTTCGCGCTGCGGCGGAGGCCAGCTTCACCGGCACGGCAGGTCAACAACGCGTGCCCGCCAGCTTCATGGCCCGAGTCCCCATCCCAGTACCCCCATTGCCGGAGCAGGGGCGCATCGTAAAGTTGCTGGACGCGGCGGAGGAGTTACGGCGGCTGCGGACTGCCGCCGACCACCGCACCGCCGACCTCATCCCCGCCCTGTTCCATGAAATCTTCGGTGATCCGACCTCGAATCCAAAGAGGTGGGACGTTGTCGAGATGCGTGAGATCCTAGACGGCACGCCAAACTACGCACCATGATTCCCCCGGGTGCTGCCGGCGGCGAGTGGCTGGACATCCGGGTTGCCAACATTCGTAGCAGAGCGCTAGACCTCAGCGACCGTAAGTATGTTGAATTGCCGATGGACGCAATTCAGCGGCACGAGGTCCGGGCTGGCGATCTGCTTGTTGCGCGCGCGATCGGCTCCTACGAGCAGTTGGGAAAGTGCATCGTCGCGGACCCAGGCACCGAGAAATGGGCTTTTGATTCGCACCTGATGCGAGTGCGTCCTCGCCGCGACCTGGCTAGGCCCGAGTTTATCTGGGCGTTCCTCACAAGCCCAGGCGGGCGCCGCATCTTCCTCAATAACACCCGCAAGTCAGCAGTGCAGTTCAACATCAACGTGGGTGAGTTCTCCAGAATCCGCGTCCCCCTGCCGGACTATGCTCTCCAGTGCCAATTCGCCGCTCGCGCGGCAGAAGTCCGCAATCTGGAAGGCCAGCAGACCGCCTGCGGCGCACGTCTAGACAACTTGCTTGAGTCCATGCTCCACCGCGCCTCCCGAGGTGAGCTGTGATCGGCTCGCTCTCCGCCTACTGGAAATACACGTGGCCGGAGGCGTGGAGCGTCCTGGCGAGCAAGGGCAGCGCGGACCTGTTCCTCAAGGTCCGCGGTTCGTGATCTCTTCTTCCGCGATCCCCGAATCTCTAAAACTCCAAAACCCCGCCGAAAAAGTTATCACTCATTCTGAAGGCCCCCGCACAGACCGGAGTTCTAGCATGGGCAAGGGGTATCGTTCAGCGAAATATTCTTCTTGACACCCATCCTTTGGTGTCCTATAATTCTCTAGGCTCGTTCTAGGACCAATGGCAGCCGGGCCTGAAAGTAAAGAGGCTTCGTCTGCCGGGCCTCTGGCATGGAAGGAGAGCGCCGTCATTGCCGATTGCTGATTGTGGATTGCCGATTGAAGGGCGGGCCAGCGCGCGACCACGGGTTTCGGGACTCGCAGAGAAGAGCCGGCTTGGGGTTCGGGGTTCGCGAAGAAAAGCGGAACTTGGGACTCGGGACCCGGGCGCTGGAAGGTAGACGGCAGACAGTAGACGGTAGACGGGAACGCAACATGGAGAGACCACTCGATAAGTTAGCGGGCCGCGAGTTTCGAAGAGCAAGGTAGCGGTTACGATTGT
>Ga0326728_10009835_pt1 | contig 22740 bp, 25 predicted proteins | sample MB3enrmetagenome_FD_207602 | JGI IMG/M metagenome (GOLD analysis project Ga0326728, IMG submission 207602) | Lab enriched peat soil microbial communities from McLean, Ithaca, NY, United States - MB31MN | ecosystem: Environmental > Terrestrial > Soil > Wetlands > Peat | place: USA: New York... | reverse complement strand
TCCTGGAAATGAACATATTTGAAAAAAGACCTGTTATTCAAATAGTTAAAGATGCGTACAAGCAAGAGCCAGACCCTGCTTTTTGTAACCAACTAAATTTGTTTAATAGTTAACCGGACAGTAGTGACATTATATATAAATTCAATCAAGATATTTTATATTTATAGTTATAAGGGCATCTAAATTTATCCCATAGTTTCAATAGGTATTAATAAGACAAAGTCTGCAATATCATTATGTCGCTATCTTTAGTTAATTTCTATTGAAAAAAACACGTGAAATTTTATAAAATATAGACATAATCATCGGTGAAGGATCATATCGTCATAACTGCGTCAGGAGGAATCATGAGAAAATCAGAAAGTAAACTCTTACGGTTTCTTTTATGTATGGCAATTATAGTATTAACCGGATGTGCGGGAAATTACCAAGAATATCAAAAAGCATTTGATAGGGAACATTCACTTACCCAAAATCAATACTCATTCAATCATTCACCCGATGCAGTTTTCAAGATCGTGAAACAAACATTCATACAACAGGGGTTCACTATTGAAAATGCAGACTTAAATTCAGGAATTATAAAAGCTGTACGAACTATGCAGGATACAGAAAACAAAGAAATTTCTTATACAATTCATGCATCGGCAGATATTTCAGCAGTAGCAGAAGAAACGAATGTCTCTTTAGCAGCAAGCGAGCAGACAACGCTTCATCGTGCCACTACTACCTGGTGGCACCTTTTTTGGATAATACCGCTTATACCTACTGGAACCGAATATCAAACATTAGTTATCAAAGAAGGGGATGTTACTGATCCCAGTTTTTATACTGATTTTTTTAATAGTACAAAAGTTTCCGTGACAAAATATGAGATGGCTGAAAAGGCCGCTGCTGTGAAGGCCGCTGAGAAAGCTAAGGCAGAAAGGCTAGCGGCTGAAAAAGCCGAGGCAGAAAGGCTAGCGGCTGAAAAGGCCGCAGCTGAAAAGGCCGAGGCAGAAAGGCTAGCGGCTGAAAAGGCCGCAGCTGAAAAGGCCGAGGCAGAAAGGCTAGCGGCTGAAAAGGCCGCAGCTGAAAAGGCCGAGGCAGAAAGGCTAGCGGCTGAAAAAGCCGCAGCTGAAAAGGCCGAGGCAGAAAGGCTAGCGGCTGAAAAAGCCGCAGCTGAAAAAGCTGAAGCAGAAGCAAAGGCTGCATCAAAGAATGCAGATGCAAAGAAAAAGGCTGCTAAGAAGAAAGTGGCTGCTAAGAAGAAACCCGCCGAGAAGAAAGAAGCGGCTCCGGCAGAAGTAGCTCCGGCAACGAAGTAATTATTCGTACGCTGCGTATTCAAATCGCACAAGTGGTGTTAATGAAATCATGGGGTTAGCCACTCGCTAACCCTTTGATTTACCCTCTTGGTCAACAGTTTGGTCAACACTTTCCATCTGACTGTCCAGCCACGAAGTATATCGTGCCATTGCATGTTGTAGATCCTCTTCAGAAGGTGACATGTAATAAGCATCCATTCCCTGCAGGCTGTGCCCGACGATTAGATCACGATGCACTTTATCAACTCCAGCACTGAGCATGTTTGTCTTGAACGTGCGCCGGATATCGTGGAAAATAATTCCGCCCGATAAATCTCTGCCATAAGGGATTCCAACTTTTTTACAAATTAAACAGAATGATTTTTGCAAACCGCCTCCGCCGTTGATCGGCTTATTGTGGTAAGTAAAAACAAACTCGTGATGGATCACCCTCATACCATCCAGGACTTTCCGGACATAGTGATTGATCGGGATAATCTTAGCCCGGGATTCTTTGGTCAGTTCGGCAGGCAGGCGAATCATGCCCTTGTCTTTGTCAATGTGAGTCCATTTCAGCGCTCGGATCTCGCCTAATCTCATCCCGGTATTGTAAGCCACGATGAGAACATTTCTTAAATGTGGTGGTGTTTTGGTACACTGGAGAATCTTCACATAATCGTTGATCCCGAGAATCTGCCTTCTGGCATTCGCAGCTTTCTTCAACTGACGCTTGATCTTCCTGAAAGCCTTTACCGTGCGGCCGTCCACAATGTCATTATCAAATGCCTTTGTGACCATGGCCTTGATAATGGTCGTTTCCAGGTCAACTGTAGCTGGTGCCTTGCCTTCCCTGATTCTCCTTTGTTGATAATTTTCAATGTCAATGGGTTTGAGAGTGCTCACAATCCGGTTTCCATATTCATTGGTAAAGTTGGCCATAGCCTGTTTCACCCGCTGATAAGATGATAAATTCGCAACCGATGGTAAAGCGAGATACCAGCTTTCAAGCTCTGAAAAGGTCATTTTCTCGGCCGGCATCTTTTCCAGAATACTAGGATTCTCGTACCTTTGTGCTCCACGTTTACCATGTGCGGCATTGGCCTCTTCGACTTTGCACCCAGCAAACTCCCGGCGCTGTTTCCCATTAGGCAGTCGATAACTGATCCAATACCGAACTCTATCTTTTCGCTTCTTTGCTTTGATCAAATCCTCGCCACAGGTACAGATCCGGTTCTTGACGGCCTGCTTTCTATGGCATGTGGGACATTCTGCCAATATTGCCATATCATCCTCCTTCATCAAAAAGTTAACCCGAGATGCTCCCGGCCATAGGTAAGCTGCCCGGTCATCGCTGATCCGGGTATCTCGGGTATCTGTTTAATTTGTTTTCATGGCCTATAGTTTGGAGGTTATTCGGTTCATTAGTTATTAACTACATAACCCATATAACAATGGAAGTCAATAATAAATAATTGACCACATCTAGAAAATGATCTATATAATCGCATGCCTACCAAAAAACCCATTCTTAATTTTGCCGCAGATAAAGACCTTTTGGATCGAATTGATGACTATCGTTTCGAAAACCGCATTTATACTCGATCCGATGCAATAAGACGCCTTGTTGAGGAAGGTCTCAAAAAGTTCGAAAAAGCATCAAAAGCCCCCAAGAAGTAAAACGATCCAGTAAAAGGTTGGTTATGGGCCATTGAAAAACCCTGATATTCGAAAGATGGCTGGGTTTTGTGTTTCAAATACACAATGCAAGAAGCGATAATTTATGATCACGTCCAATACTCGGAAACCTTTCGGAGGAAAAGTCGCGACCATCGAAACGCCATCTTTCTCTTGCTTTATAAGCACGGCCAAAGAGGGCCTCTTTAAGAAACAAAGCATGGTCATATTCGATATCACGGAAGGTTTCCCCAATCGCAAAGTTGTTGCAAAGTTGGTTTATAATGATCTGTTGGATTCAAACGCGCGCTTGGGGTTACATGACGTAATAATCCACACGATCGATGAATCGGGCATGAGTGGCATTTCTCTTTCCGAAACTTTAGTAACGTTATTTGAAGGTTTACACAAAGAAGGTATGGGAAATACAACTCTTGATGAGGTATGGTGGAATTCAAAGGCATAGTTGAACCCTTTCTATTCGAAAAAAATGATGCATCCCTAACCCCCTAACCCTATTTGACGGAATCAATCATTATCTCACGAGGATATTATGGAAAAAAAAGATTATGAAGTGATCAGAAAAATAATGGCAAACCATGAATTTGCCAATAAAATGGAAAAACTTGACCCCGGCATAAAAGATCAAATGGCCGGCATACTTTTAAGTCCGTGGCTACCATCGGGGCTTATTCGAAAGATGATTATGCTTATCATTGTTGCTATTGCCATCATTGGTGCCCTTTTCTATAAAAATAATTTATTCTATTTACTTTTATTAATACTACCAATCTTCTCACCAAGAAGTATGGGGGAAATTCTTTTTATTTATGGAAAGATTTTCAAGCAACAAAGACAATGAACATATGGAGGCCCCATGATTGATTTAAAGGAAATTTATGGTAGTAGAGCATTTGATAGGAAAGCAGCATACTCTCACGCTGCATACATTCCTTATATCGCCGAGTTCTTCATAGATATAGTCATTGCTCTAGCTATTATAAGTGTGTTTGACGTGCATTGGGAGTATGCTTTTCTGAAAGTATTCGCACTCATTTACTTATTGGGATTCCTAAAATTTGTAATATCATACCTGATTAACATTCTAAACTATAAGTTTAGCATTAAAAATTCTATGATATTAGAAATTAAACACTACCTGAATTTGTTTAAATACAACGTCAGTCAGAGTGAGGCAGCAACGTATGATGAGTTTCTACTGGAATCTGCATTTAACAAAAACTTATCTATAGATTTAAGATTATTTGCGGCGATCAACTATGGCACTATTGCAGCGTTGAGGTCTTTTGATCCCCATTATGACGATAGATCATATTCGTTGTTCAGTAAGATTGCGCCAGATTTCACACCAAAGGATTTTAAGACAAAATATCAAACAATAGACTAAGCCGAAACAGCGTTGGTTTAACAGATTAAAGCCATCTTTCGGTTAGGCTCCCTACCGCACCTTGTGCGGGCCCGTTGTTTCATCAAGTTTTCTGCCGGGATTTACGGTCATTTCAGGCTGACCGTTAGTGCACCATAGATTAAATATCAAAGAACAAGCCGTCTCTCAGGTTATAACATCTATCTTCCGTCATAAGGTGCATCTAAGTCACAGTCGTCAAAGAAACCGACCAAGCCGCCCCTGCGCGCAAAGGTCATGCAGAGTGCATCTGCATAGTTCGGAGAACGCTTCAGGATTTCTCGCATATCTTTTTTTGACATGACCTCAATCTTCCCGGAGTCGGTGTTATACGTCGGCGTTGATAGCTCTTCGATCAGCTCCTCATTCGGTGACAACATGGCACCCGGATCAGTTCGCAACCACTCACGGCACTCCCACCAGAGCTGGTCTCGTAGGATGCGGAACTTTCCCATATCGGTTTCGATGGTCGGGCGTTCAGCTACCTTGATACCGATAGCCGTACATCCATAAAGTTGCATGTGCGGAGCGACCCCAGCTCCAACTCCAGTGGCATCGACATTTGCACGTGTAATCCCGGCATGCGTGTTATACCAATCAACGGCGCGGGAACCCGTCGTGATTGTATCCACACCACTCCACGCCGTAAATTCTGTGAGGTATCCGCCATATCGGGCAACTGCCACGTTGAGATCATTGCCCATTTCAGCAACATCAAGGCCCATGACACCGGTGGTACCCTCGGGTGGTACGTCGCCGTGTTCGGCCACGTAGACGTCATAACGGGCCCTAGCTCTGGAGATCCACTCGCGGGATATCAACTGATTGGTACCCTGGGCCGGATACTGCCCCAGGACCATGTACGAGAATGCCGGATTTGTTATCTTTCGCTCACCTGGAGGTAAAGGGGCATAGCGGCCACCGCTTGGCCTGGGTGCGGTCGCTCCAACTAAAAAGTTGGGCAGCGTGAAGCAGGACTCTTGGTCAACCTTTTCGTCCGGATTTAATAGCCGTGTCCACTCATTGATCCTGCGGACTGTATTGTCTCTGGTTACGGCTCCAGGAATTACGTCTTTGCCCTCTACGACATTCGGGTGCCGTAGCGCCGACAGGTGGACGACGTTCGCCGTCTGATCCCGTTGCATCCTCCAGACGGCTCCCGATGCCTGCCTGGGGTTGAGGAAGATCAAGAGCCTAACCTTTCGACCCCCGGACATGCACGACTCGATACCCTTATAGACTTCATCGGGAATTGCATCTCCTTCATCCAGGACGAACAGCAGATGCTCCTGGTGCTTACCCGAGAACTTCGCCTCCCGTTCCTCTGCAGTCCCCGAAGATGGTATAGTCACGCCGGTGAGGAAGTCCTCGGGGCCTCGCCGGATATCCATTGTGGTGATAGTGTCTACCTTGAATATATCCGGATGCTTGGCAATGACCGCCCCGATCTCACCCCAGAGGATATTCTTCAAGTTCTCCAGGGGAGGGGCAGCAGCGGTGAATACCTTGCAGTTAGGGTGACACTTATAGAACCAGACAGCGACCCGAGCTCCACCATGGGATTTACCGACAGCATTGCTTGACACTGCAACCGTGATCTGGTTGTCGCGTACCGACTCCATCATCTTGACGACGTCATCCGTGATCTTCTCGCCTAGAACTTCAGTACAGAAACCTACCGGATCTTCTTGATAACGCCGATAATCTGTTTCCGCACCATAGTGTTCATCAATTGATAGTAATAGATCCTCGTAGAGCGCTTCTTTCCTTGAGCCGCTGGATGATTTTTTCTCTAACATCATGATCTACCTCCCCTATGATTGTTAATACTTCTCTCTGAAATTCGGCCACGGCTTCCAGGTCGTACAGGGTCTTAAAGATCTCCAATTGCAAAGATAGCTGGCCTCTGATCTCCCGCATAGCGTTGAGGGTAACCCCGTGATCCCTGGCAGCTATGGCCTTATCTAGGAGATCTCTGGCTTTCCTGTTGATATCCTGCAGCTGCTCAATCGCGTTCAGATTCTTATCGATGACCTCGTGTGCGCGCTCCAGGGAGACACTCTTTACGACGGAGAGATTCAGCTCCTTCTTGGCCTGGCTGATCGCTCCCTCGGTGACCCCGAAAACTTGAGCGCACTCACGCTGAGTTTTACCTGAGCGAAGTAGTTGAGATAATTTGACTCTGTCAATTTTCCCGTTTGACATTTACTAAACCTCCTCTAAACCTTTAGTTCGATGTATTGGGCCAAACCCGAAAGCGATCTTGCCCCGCAGAAAGGGCAGGGACCAACATACTCGCCATAAGTGCCTGCCACTTCCCGCAGGGGATTCCGCCTTTGTACAAGTTTTTCCGCTCAACCGAGTAATTTTGATGCAGCCATTTACAACTTTCAGCCATTCGCATCCTCAGCGCTAGGCATTAATCTGCAAAATATTTTCCACAAATATTCATCGTCGTCGAGGATCACACAATCGCGACACTCCCAGCTACTGCCAGGATTACCAAACGCTAGAGCAACCGAAGATATCCTCTCGGCTTCCTCTTGGCCAAATTGGTCAATCAACCAGCTCTTAGGATCTTCGTCTTCGGGGCATCTCTCGCATGCCTCTCCATAAGCGTATGATACTTGTTCATCAAAGGGTCCAAGTCGCTCCCTCCAACGCTTTATGAGATAATCCCCGTCAGAATTACCGACGCGAGGATTTCCGGCCTTACCGGAGGGCTTCCGTTTGCGAATGTACTTCCCGCAACACATACATCGACCATCTTCTGGCGGGAAATCGAAGCGAGCAATATCTGGAAGCGACTTTAGATAGTACTCTTCACTATTTATACAACCAAGAAAAACACATGTACTCGTTTCAAACAGTTCTTTTTCCATAAGTAATATCTCCTTTCGTTTTGTCTAGTTATCCTAAAGCTTCAGGTAAGAAATTTCCTTACCCCCCAGAAGCCGCTTTTCTAATATTTCTATAGAACGTCCCTGAACTTCTTGGCCTGTTCATTAAAATACATCTTAATGCCGCCTTCGGTGCCAAACTCCCGGTTCTTCTTGACATACAAAACCATGTCCGAAGTGTTCTTCCCACTTAAGGAAGCTTCCTTTTTCTCTTCTTCGTCCGGCCGCCATACGATCAAAACGTTATGTGCAAGGTCCGTGATATGACTTGATCCCCGAACATCAACTTTTCCTGGTTTTTCTGTGTCCTTTGCACCCTTGCGTGGATGGGCGACGAGGTGAACATGACAGTTGAACTTCTTGCAGAAAGATAAAAGGCCGGAAACGAAAGACTTCTGTTCGCTGAGTTCGTCCCCCCCTGGAAGTGAGATCCTCATTAGGCTGTCAATAACAAAGTGCTTTACATCGTATCTCCGGGCTGCATATTCGAAGACCTCCATCAGTTCTTTCGGAGTGACCTCCTCGTGGGTATTAACGACGAAGATCTTATTGTTGAACCACTGTAAGGTTTCTGAAATAGCTCTGGGTGCGGGGTTGGAATTTTCACGGGACTGAATGATCGCCCAGCGCAGGTATCTTTTCGCCGGCATTTCAAGAGAAGCTACACAGGATCGGATGCCTTTATGCGCCAGGTCAATCACAACCTGGTTTAATATTGTGGACTTTCCGGCACCATTCCTACCGGACCATATCGTGAGTTCGTCATTTCGCCAGCCCTTCAAAATCTGCGTTAGCTTGTCCCAAGGCGTTGGCGTGCCTTCCAGTGCATGGGGATTCTTAAAGAGCTCCTGAATCTCGTCTTCAAACTGTGAAGGGTTAGCCAGATTCGTCGGGATATATTCAACGGCGCCATTGAAACATACTTCGATGTCTTCTCTGGAGACATTCCTTACCAAACATTCGTTAGCGTCTTTGAATGGCAGGACCACACCCCTGCAGCGCCATGCCCCGAGTTTATGAACAAGCTCCTTTGCCGCAGTTAATCCAGCGTTGTCTCCGTCGAAACAAATATAGATGACCTTGAATGTTTCCAGATAATCCCATTCGCTTTCGATCCATTGGAAGTTTCCTGCTCCCATGGGAACTGATACCGCTTCAATTCCATACTGGTGCAGGGCCATTGCGTCGTATTCACCTTCGCAAATGACAAGGGTTTCATCGAAAATCTGATCTCTGTTGAACAGCACAGGCTCAGCGTCTTTCTCTGTCCACATCCTATGCTTGTCAGAAATGGACCGATATTTGACATTGACCAAGGCACCACCCTTAAAATACGGGAGCATGACCGTATCATTGTCTTTCGCCCCGATCTGAAAATGGCTTATGGTATCATCCGTGAATCCCCGTTTGTGGAGATAGTCAATAACCGAACTCTGGGGTTTCTCAATTACCGTCTTTGGGATCGTATAGTTTCGTTTAGGTTTCCAGCTTGCAAACACGTCTTCACTGTAGAGACGTTCCGGCTCGTCACCGAGAAGCCTTTGGAGGTCCCGAAACGATCCTTTTGCTCCGCAATTATTCTGGTGATAGCAGTTAAAGGCGCCGTTCTTCAGGCCGACAGCAAATTTCTTCTCCCGATCATCACAGAACGGGCAATTCATCACAGCCTGACCCCGCTGTTCTTTCCAGACGAACCCCTTTTTATTCAGGTATTCAGGTACTGAAATCATAAATAGCCCTCCCAGTGTGCGTACTCGTCTTTCTGTATGGTTGGCATTGTTCCTTGAGACTTCATTTTCATAAGTAACTGATCAAACTGCTTTCGGAGTTTGGCCGTGGAAAGTATATTTGATTGCCAGAAATGATCCTCCTGGCACCAATCAATGACCGCCCGGATATCTTCAGGGCTTCGATTATCTACCCGGATCATCAAATCAATCGCCTTAGCCCAGGCTTGAACATCTGGTTTTTTATAATTCGGATTTCGGCTAATTATTTTTTCGAGAAGTATTTCCGATAGTCGGATCTCGATAGAGTCCGACGAGAAGGTTTTTACTTCTTTACATTCTTTATATTCTTGTCTGTGTTCCTTGGCTGTTCCTTGGCTGTTCCTTGGCTGTTCCTTTGGCTGTCCCTTTTATCTGGACCTGCCTGGTAAATATGCCAATTTATTATATAAATTATAGAATAATGGGTGTCCCGTTGGATGTTCAAAATTTCGAGTTTTTCTAATTTCAACATTCGCTTCCATACCGTGGTTGCTGGCATATGTAGCTCCCTGGCAGCTGATTCACGGCCAAAAAGAAAACTGCCAGGCTGGAGTTTAACTTCTGTGAATCCCTGGCCTATCTTGATGGTTACCCATGTTTCTTTATGATTTGCTCGGATAAGACACCAGACAAAGACCTTTAATAGGCCCACATTTTTAAAGACGGGCGAATCATAAATCTTCCGCCACAGTTTCACATACCCCCGGTTCATAACTGATACTCCCAGGGGTCACTGAAGCGCGTCCACATTCGCATATGGATTTCCACCTCGGGAAATGGCGTCTTGAAGGCAACCTCTCCCTTCCATTTTAGAGATACGGATACAGTATCCGTTGCCCTGTTTCTAAATCGCGCCACTGCTGGCTTTCTGGGAGCTTGGTCAACAGCTTGACAACAGAAGAATGGCATTCCCCTCATTTTAGCCTTCCTATGATTGCGATAATTTGATCGATCCATTCAGTTGCTCTCCTCTTTTATATTTCTAAGGCTGGTGATATAGGTATCCAAATCAGCCCGCCTGAAAAGTACGCGTCCCGCTACCCGCACTGGCCGGACAGGAAAGGGCTTTGCAGCCTTACGACTTAATCCATTTCGTATGGTCTTTGGGCTAATTCCCAGGTATGCAGCGGCATCGTCAACAGTCAGCATGGACCTGGAGGATGCTTTTAGGTCTGCCCTGAGCCGCTTTATTTCGGAAAATATCGCTGAGAGCGGTTCCATCAGCTCGGCTGGGATGTTCTCGAAATTAAATTGAAGGCATTTCTCCATAATTTTTACCCCACACTTGGTTATGTTTCTTGATATACGCAACAATGGTTTCGGGATAGAACTTGCGATATTTTTTCACCCGAATCACCGATTCCTTACCTCCAAAATTATTGGCTTAGGAATAGAAAGTTATCTCCACAGAAATCTATTCCTAATTCATACTTAACATATTTCAGTGAATTTGTCAAGCCGATAATTGCGTAATTTCAAATACTTAGGTAAACAGAGGAAGGGGATGATTTAATTGAGTTAGTCAGTTTACATCGCTTAACTGCGACGCTTTTTTTCCTGATCTGCCCTATATTTCTTCATGTACATACTGCGTTCTTCACGGGTCATCTTATTTTTGGGAGAGCAGAGTGAGCAGAATTTTTGACGAGGATTTAGTTTCGTCGCAGCAAAGAATTGCAGACAATGAAGACATTTCTTGATCTTATGACGGTTATTCACGGCAAGGAAAGAGATTAACGAATAACAGGCAAAGCTGAAAATATTCTCAAGAAGCGCCAATTCTGGCTCATTTGCTGTTTCAAACATCCCTATAGTGCTTATTTCAACTTTGGTCTCCCCGCCTCCTTGGCTTTTGAGAGCAAATTTGGGGGAAAGCAACCGCTTATTTGCTATAACGATACACCGATTGAGATCACTGCTCTTTTCAAGTCCCCGATTGCTAATCACATGTTCCAATGCTTTAAGAAGAATATTTCTTTGCTTCTCAAAAATAACCACGTTCTGATCCCCAAATAAAGAAACACCGTGCTTATCGACCTTGGAGACAGATTTATTCCTCTCCAAGAATGTTTCAATCTCTCCGATAATAAATATAGGGTACCACTGCTCAGGTGCGGTCTTTGGGTGCGTGGGCTTCACCGCATTCAGAGTGGCAAGATATTTGTCGATGTTCCCCGATAAGGGATAATTTGCAACCGTTATGAAGAATTCTTCTTTTCTTTTCATTGCCTTCCCTCGCAATCTCCCAGAGGTTATTAAGGCCCTGGCCAGTGGGGGAACTGGCTTTTCGGGTGTTGCCCTAGGGCCCCAATTTCAATTTCTTTCACAGAAAATCGTGTGATTATTCCTTCAAGCGTAATAGTCTTCGGCCCCAGATGGTGAGCCACACGACTACAACTGCCATTAGCAGGATGCTGAGCTTGAAAACAACCATACCCCAGATCCACAACGTCTGGTAGGTATGCCAAGTGACTTCATCCCCCATGAGCTTAAGCATCCAACTTGGATGCGTGGACATGATGAAAAGATACAGGAACCACTGCAAAGTAAGAAAGCAGTAAAAAATCAGGAGTGTCCACCATCCCGCAGCCGCAGCAGCACGTACCCGCTTCGTAAAGAGATCATTCATTGGAATTCTCCTTATCCTCGGACTTTTGTAATCATCATATTACTCCGACAGGAATTTTCAGCATAGTCGAACCGCCGTGTACCTTATGGCCGCAATGATTATCTAATAGTCATTATTGAAAAAAGTTGGAATAAGGGCGATTACGATCTTCTTTGGGGAAGGAATCGCCTCGTCATCTACACTATAATAATCCTTTGCACAATATCCCGGAAAAAATCTTTTGACCAGACCAAAAGGGATTCGGGATTTTTCACGAACGGTTCCACTTCTTTTCTGGCCTGATCGACATGCAGCTTCTCGATCGCACTGTTGAGCAGCTCCGAAAATCTTTTCCGGCTCAGGGTTTCTCCTTTTTTCCAATGACTGCTCTGGATCATTCGCTCCTGGAGATGACTCAAGTGGAGCTGCGGATGATGAGCGATATACCATACAAGGTCGTACCAGTCCCTTCCCTTGACTCGGCTCTTCCATTGCCTGCACAGGACAGCGTGCATCTTGCCGGCGAAGAGATCTGGAAGCAAAAAGGTCCTGACCGGAAAGGGGATCGGCTGAAGAAGGTATTTATTTTCCGTACCGAATCCGGGGGGCGGGTCCGTGTCGATCTCCAGCTTGATTTTAATTACCTGTCCTCTGGGGATCTCACGGATAATGCGCTGCGCCGCCTGAATCACCAGAAGCTGCTTCGTCGTATCGGCCTTCAAGAAGGCAGACTGAATCTGGGTCGTGGCGCTCTTTTCCTTTGTGGTCAGGCTAACCTCAAATCCGAAGGACTGAATCTCCCTTTCTAAAGAGTCTATGTATCGTGAAAGATCGAATTCCTCGCTCCGCTTAAGGAGTGAGAAGTCGAGGTCCTCTGAGAATCGATCCAGCCCGTAAAGTATCCGCAGGGCCGTCCCGCCGTAAAAGGCAGCCTTGTCAAAAAACTTGCTGCGCCAGAGCCCGAGAAGCGCGATCTCCTGAAGAATCTCCCGCAGTACACGGATGGTATCCGCCGCAGTTGCAGGGTTGTAACGTTCAAGCATGCGGACTACGGCACTGTTCACGACCGCTCACCCTTCTTTAGCTGCTGAATGACAGTGCCCAGGAGCTTCATCTTTCTCGACCGGTAATGCACCGAGGTCTCGGTAATGGTCCCCGGATTTAGTTTTCTAAGCTCTTCGGGTTCTATCCGCAGATTCTCTGTCAGGTACGCCCGCATCTCCGACTGTGTGCGGACAGCAGTTCCCCGGTCTTGGTCTATCTTGTCGCAGAGGGCCTTTTCCGGGACGGCGATCAGAAACGAGCGGCCGTCATCTAGGGTAACTTGGTCAATACCGATCTGGTATGCCTTCAAAGGAATACCACGATATGTGAAAAGCCCGACCGGTGTAGAAAACCTCCGGCTTCGCTTGACTGTAACGGAGGTAATGGCCTCAACGCGCTCCGGTATCATGCCGTAATAGTGAAGAGCATAATCAAGGGAAATGTACGATGGACCATAAATCATGTTCGCCAGGATCTCTTTGGAAAAGGCCCTCCGGGCATATTTCTGACCGAAGACATAGATCCCTTTCTTAACCCGGATGATCTCCTTTTTCTTGAGAAGTTCCGTGATCCTGTCCCGGGGTCTCTCGTAATCCCGCAGGTTGTCCAGGAGAACCTGGTAATCAAACTCCTCGCCCGCTATGTTTCTCCGCAGTTCATCTGTCATTGCCCGACTGCTCGCCTCATAAATAAGATGAGCTTACATAGCACAATCAAGCATAGTATGTCGACATTTTTTCGACATACTATGCTTAAAATGACAAAACAATAACCAGAGTTGAATTACCCCACCAGAGGGCGGTAATTCACTAAATAAATTTTGAATTAAGGCAAGCCGATTTACGACCGAGAAAGATCTGTCCTTGATAATAACACCTATAAACACTATCAATTACAAACATTTCCGGAAATTGTATGAGACACAGTAGTGAATCTCCAGAACCTTAACAAGGATTGAGGTTGCCATGGACGATTGCTGAAACCCCGTTAATCAATAGATAGCGGGTTTTTTGTTAATGGATATTATGGATAAAGAATTACGAGATTACAGAAATCATCTCATTTTAGCAGAGCAAAAAGCTCAGGAAGATTTTGACAAAGCAATTCTGACACTTTCGGGCGGCGCCCTTGGTATTTTATTTGCTTTCATCAAGGATATAGTTGATGTTGGCAATTTTTCTGAACCACTTTTTTTATTTCTGTCTTGGGTTGCTTGGGGTCTGAGTATCATATCTGTATTAACGTCGTATTTCTGCAGTCACCTGGCATTACGTAAGGCAATTAAGCAAGTAGATGATAATAAGATATATAATGAACGTCCAGGTGGTCTATATGATAAATTTACAGCTGTACTGAATGGCCTTGGTGGCATTCTTTTTTTGGCCGGGGTTATTTTAATAATCTGCTTTATAAGTCAAAACATCCCTGCGGGAAGAAAATCAATCATGACTACTAAACCAACTAAGAAATGCGCAACTGATGGTTACAATGTCCCGAATCCACCGCCCAAATCTGATAAGTTAGAAAAGGGATATAGACCGCCACCGCCACCGCCTAAACCCGACAAGAAATGATTCCAGTATGCCTCACCAAAATGAGGCATGGCATAATTAGCGCTCGGGCCGTGACCGGGCAAACAACAGATCAGCATGTCAAGAGCGAAACCTTTAGGCGTTATTACGCGTCATCAGCAAGAGGGCACACTTTATGGATAACGAAATGACCATAAAACACAATAAACCGGAATTGCGGCAAATGATCGCAGAATATGCCATAATGTTCTCTGACGATGATCTTAAGGTCATTCTAACGTCTTTCGGGTTGATCGCAGTGATGCTACTCATTTATCTCTATGGGCCATCGACCGATGCTTCAAAAACAAACATATTTTTGAGTATTTTTGCGTTCTTCAACGCATACTTTTTGATCTGCTTCAGCGGCCTCATGGCTTTTGCATTGGTATCACCGCTTCTCGTCCGTGTGATTATTCCGCTCGTGATTGCGATATTGGAAATTGTGAGGCTACTATTGTGGATTCCCCAATACGTGATGGATGCGCTTATCATTGGTATAACTCAAAATATTTATTACCCAAAATCCGAGTTGGAGGAAACAAGCCATCATGCGTAAAAAGTCACAGGAGCCAATGCAAGTTGGCGCTTTCCGTTCCGCTATTTCTATAGATAATATTCGATAGTGAGTGTCTCTTCCTCGCAGTTTCCCGGCATATTCAGCTAATTTATCAATGCGGTTATTCCCCATATTTACCTACAGATCAACTGGTATTGCCTTTTCTGAGGCTAAGTGCTAACAAACGTTCAGTTCTAAAAGCTCTCGATCAAAAGCATAAGGAACGCGATGAGTAGTATTGGAAGAACATTAACGAAAGATGAGCTTGAGGCTCATTTGCGTGAACAGCTTAGGTTTCTAGAAGCATCTGCAGCTTCCTTCGACGGCGGCTTTGAAGGCGAGGCCAAACGTCTTGCAGTCACACTGCGCGTGCTATTGCATGACACAAAATACTCGAAGTCGTTACTTGGTCAACTTGGTCTGATTGATCGTAAGTTTCACGACACAGCACCTGACTACAATCCACAAAACATGATGACTCATGGTGGGCTTGTTTCTATTGCGCTTGGCCCATCAAGTACCCGGTACGTGGCGATGTTAGATAATTTGCCGGGACCATGGAAGGAAGTGGATTTCGATAAATGGTGGAACAAGCCGGTATTTGTTGATACCCATCACCACCAATTATCCAGAAAAGAACTTATCATGGTAGCGGCAAACCAAGATGGCGGAGCTCACGTAGACCCTGAATTGGATGTCACATATGCAGCTTTGTCGAAAGACAATGCGCTTGGATGGATAGTTCATGATGGTAAGGGCGAAAAACCAATGGAAGGTCCGGAAAGGGCAGCCATACGGCAGATTGCTCATGAGACGCTAAAAACCATGATACCTGACTACGCCAAGAAACCACAACATCAAGCCACTATGCTGTTTGGTAATGTTTCTTTAGTACAGGTCGCGCCAGCACAACCTCTAAAGGCACAGCCAATCGAGAGAGTTAAGAAAGTTGGCAGGAATAAAGCCTGTCCATGCGGCAGTGGCAAGAAATACAAGCACTGTCATGGTCGCTAGGCCGGATGTACAGGGCAATACCGTCACAGTTCAAGGCAATACGGGCAACCTCGCACGGTCGTGATGTACCTTCACGGGCTGGAACACGATGGATAACGGATCTGGAACCACTTATACACAGGGGCAAACCTTCATGATGGGTATGGCAAATGTTACCCTTTACGCCATGTGGACAGAAACTACCTCATATCAGTTTATGACCCAGTGAGGGGGCTCAAGGGACAGCAAATGGACAGTTTAATTCTCCCCGTGGTATAGCCGTGGATGCCTCCTGGAACGTTTATGTAGTAGATAATGGTAACAATCGCATCCAAGTGTTTTCACCCCAGTAAGCATCTCTATATAAGTGCCGTAAGAACCAAAAATAAAAAAAGGAGGCCTCTTGACACCAACTCAGCATCGGTGGCTTACAGAGGACTACAGACCATGCGGTATAATAATTGCTCGGAGATCAGATGGCGAGAACCTGAGGGATCAAATTCATAATAAACAATACGGGAGGGCAATATGGTGCAAATAAAAACCCACGATCATTGTAAGTATTTTAGTTATCAAAAATGCCCTCATATGAGCGATGAAATAATGAGACGGATAACACAACATAAAACACGTAAACCACGAACCTATGGGGGTAACCCCATAACATTCACGCTTCCATCTGATGACGAAATAGATAAAATCTGTGATAAGTGTGATATGTTTTCCCCAAAAAAAGAGATACCGTGAGGGCATTTTGATCCATAAAGTCACGACCGAAACAGTATTTACATTACTCGGAGATCAGAGTGCGAGGGTTTGGGGATAATCTTTAACGGGAGATCATGAAATGAGTGAGAGCGATAAAACTAATGCCGCCGTTAGCGGAAAAAAGCTGTTGGGATTGTAATTGTCAACAAATAGCTGGTGATACATTTCCCAAGAAATCATAGGCATAACCATCAAAGGATTACGACCTAACACGTCCACTGGCAAACTTGGAGGAAGCGATGAAATGCAACCAAATGAACATTGGAGCGATAAGAGATAAATACAGAATGCACCAGTTGAACTTAGACCCTCCTTATCAGCGCAAATCTGTTTGGAAAACGAAAGACAGACTCCTGCTGTTATCATCTCTATTTAATGGCATTCCTATCCCAGCTGTTATTTTTCATAAATATTTTGATTCGAAGAAAAAAAGAGAAATCTATGACGTTTTAGACGGAAAGCAACGCATTGAGACAATCTTGCACTTCATAAAATTAAAAAAAATAGAAGGCGAAAAAGAATTATATGTTCGATATAAAAATCCAAACAACAACCAGAATGATTCCCTCACATACTCGCAACTATCTTCAAAAAAGGTGAATAAATTATATGAAAACCTGTTGGAAAAGTTTTGGCAGTATGACATTCCATATATTGAATATGAGGGTGAAAAGACGGACTTTTTCGGAAAAAATGTTCCTATGAAAGAAATATTCGTAAGAATTAATTCTACTGGGACACCACTAAAAAAGCATGAAATAAGGCATGCGGAGAAATCAGGACCATTTTTTAAGCTTGGTGACGAATTAGAGAAAAAATATGCAAAGTATTTTGAAGACTCAAAAATTACAAGTAAATATGAAGCCCAGAGGTACATCCTTCATGAATTCATACTTGAATTATGCACAGCTATTCATCATGGCAACTTTTCCGATCGGAGGAAATTGCTCGAAGAGTTGCTTGAAAATCATCAATGGAAAAGAAATGAACTAAAAAAAATCAAGGTTAAATTTATTCAGATAATAAAATGGATAAAGGAAATATTTCCGGATAACTCAATAAAGGTTACGAGGTTTAAGAATAAATCTGATTTCTATTCATTATTCGTTGTTTTAACCAAACTTGTAAATAATAATTATATTACAAAGGATAAAAAAGCTAACAAAATAGCGGGTAAATTTCTTTTAGCGTTTTCAAAGCAGATTCAGAGTCTAGATCTGAAGATAAAACCATATTCTTCTCTAAAGTTGAATAAATTTGAGGAGAACTTGCGTGAGTACGTTATGTCGACATTGCATGCGACGGATAGACTTAAGGAGAGACAAACAAGAGATAGATATCTTTGTGCCACCCTGCAAGATGGTTTTTTTCTAAAACAGAAAGATGCAAAGAGACATTTTAATACCATAGTAAGAGATTTATTGTGGACAGAATTGATCTCAAAAAGCAAGAAACCAAAATGCCCGAACCCACTAAGGAATAAGAATTGTAAAAAAATGTTAACATACAAAGATGCACAGGTTGACCATAAACATCCATGGAGTAAGGGTGGTCACACTAAAATAGAAAATGCACAGTTGCTTTGTTCAAGCTGTAACAGCAGTAAGAAAGACAAGTAACAATTAACAAAGGCGGCGGCGCGGTGGAGAGCAAACAAGCTACCATAGCCCGGAAGCGTAATAGAATAAAAAAATATAATCAATCGTGCTTCTGTTCCTCTTAGAATAGAAGTTGAGAATTAAGTCATGCTTGACATCCAGGAGTCTCACCATTTCAGCAAACGAAGGCATTCGCCGGTTTTGGCGGAGGAAAGTGGTAATGAGTTTCTGGACGGATTGGATGGTTCGTTTTTCTTTCATGACCATAGGATATAGAACGATCGTTCTATTGTCAAGAAGTTTATTGACTAATTAACGATAAAGGTGGCTGTCTTGTCGAATACATCCCGTCGACTAACAAATAGAATAAACAAAAGGTAGTAAGAGATTTCTGGAAATATCTCTTGATTTTTTCTGATTCTGTGATAGTTTAAACATCAAAGTGGTTGATTTATTGGCCAAATTGCAGAACCGCTTATAGAAATTGCTTGCTAAAAGGCCTAGGGATGTATTGATAATGAAGCCCGTGAGCCTTTGGCCACGGGCTTTTCGCTTTTTTGAAAACTGAATAGGTAATGACGGATTGATTTATGGCAATTGCAACCGTCTAAAAACAAGTGCTAAACAGCCAGCAACCCCAGGGTTACGTGTTTAGCCCCCTGGGGTTTTTTAATGGCAGAACAGGAGAAGGAAGAATGGCGTCAACAGAGAGACGATACTGTTATGAATGTGGGGAGCTTATCCTCAAGGGAGACGATCATATCACCCTGAAGGTCTATGATACCCCCTGGGGACCGCCCAAAGAGATCACCGTCCACACGGACAATGCTGATAATTCTTGGGAGACCTGTGAGTCCAGGCTGAGCGATACCGGCTGGAGAGATTTCAGGTACTTCGAGTGTGACTGCTGCAGGCGCCGTGTGTGCCGTGAGAACCAGAACAACGGCTGGCACAGCTATGTGCGGATATTCAAGGGGAAGGAAATCTGCCTGAGATGCTATATAGAACTTCAACTTTGGGAGGGGGCGTCCCGGGAGTCGTTTGAGGGCGGACGGGTCGAAGGCACGTATTACCCGAACGGGGATCTTACGGCATATGGTTTTGAGCTGGTACCGGAATTCTTTGGATATCATTTAAAGGATACCGAGGCTCTCAAAAAATACTGCTTCACGGCCTTGAATCTGATCAGCCAGGGTTATGTGATCGTCAACGAGTATGATCTCACGGCCATCGATGGGCAAGAAGGCTTCGTGACAATGTGGCGCAGGAGAGTGGAGGGGCAGAGTCATGAGAAAAGGTTCATCTAAAATACGGAATGCCATATTGGAAAAAATAGAGGCATCATCCGATGATGCCGGCCCGGATAGGGTTCCAAAATCTAGAAAACAATTCCCTCTTTTCAAGGGGTATCCCTATCTGTTGATCCGTATCACATCAGGGTTCTTTCACATCAATCTACTTTCTAAAGAGCATGACAATCATGAATGGTTCTTGCGGATTGCCCAGGCTCAGGCGGATGCCAACAAATTGGGAGTCTGTCTCATGAAGAATGAGCATGTAGCCGTGTATTTTTCATCGAAGGGCGAGCCATCCTTCTCAGAACAACTGCCCATCGGCCATACCTTTATTAGAGGCAGGTTGCGACTGTCTGTAGATGAGCCGCCTGGGTTGGATCTTCTCCAGCGCGAACAGGAACTTGAAGCTTTTATCGAAAGCACAAACCACAAAGGTTATCTTTTAGGTGACCTCAAGAAGGGCGGTCGGAAGCCGACGCAGGAAGAACTGTTGAGTCTCCATGGGTTCCAGGACAACGGTCTTCCCAGGGGGCTTGGGATCTGCCCGGTATGCGGAGATTACCGAGGAGAGTGCCTCGACCCATCTAATCCGTATTATCCGGGTTTTGTGGTCAGGGTTTCCTGTTACTGCGAGAATGACAATCTCTGCGCTTACTGTGGCGGAGTACTCAATAATAGAAAGTTAAATGGCAATCGTTACGAACCAAAGGACGGAAAAATCTGGCATACCCCGGGGTTTTGCGGGCTGAAACACCGATGTCCTGGGGTGTCAAAGAACATATAACCATGAACCGTAGATTTGAAAGTGCATCAATGATTAAAGCGATTGTTGAACTTAAAAAGAACTCTTGGACTAGTCTGCAGCCCCTATTTTGCTTGATAAGCGTATTCTGGAAGTCATGAAACATTTGCTTAGGAGGAAGAAGAATGACAAAGGCTTTATCAACCGGCAGCAAAATTAAAGTTCTTGCCCTTGATTTAGAAGGCACTCTAATTGCCAGCGCACATAATCTCACGCCTCGTCCTGGGCTTTATGAATTTCTGGAATGGTGTAAACCACGCTTTAAGCGTATCGTTATATACACTTGTGTTGACGAAAATAGATTCAGAGTTATTGCTGATCGTTTGGTAAAAAATGAATTGGTCCCTCATTGGTTTAAAAATATAAGCTATATTGAGTGGGACGGCATGATAAAGGATTTATGTAACATCGATGGTATAACACCCAGACAGGCAATTCTTGTAGATGATGCTGAAATCTTCATTTCCGACAGCCAAAAATCTCAGTGGATAGAGATAAAAAAATTTGAATTCCCGTATCCAGCCGATGACAGCGAACTTTTAAGGGTGGCAGATATCATCGAAAGAGATTATTTATAATCATACCAGTCAAGCTTTCATAAGTTTCCAAATAGTGGCCAAGTGATTCCAGTTCCGCTACCTTCTTAAGATATGTGGCGGGAAAGAAGATGCTGGACATCTTCACGCCGATGACGGGGAAAAGGCCGGACATCGGGATCTGAGGTCCAGGAATGGATGGCAGGCTTGTGGACTAGGGGAATTTGAAGAGAAGCAAAGCGGCCTCTATTAACAATTAAGGCGGCACAGGCCATAGTCTCTCGCCCATGTTAATTCGCATACCCGAGCACGACGATCTCCGGCTCTCCTGGCAGGCTTTCCTTCACTACTTCAATTTCGTGGCCGTCGATTGTCCTGACCCGCTTCTTGCCTCTCGTGAATTCATCTGTCCCCGCGATGGGGAACCCGACCTTTTCTGTCTTGAAGTGCATAGGGATGGCGATGGAGGGCCTTATGTCGTTCATGACCTGTGTCGCTGCTTCCGCGTCGATGGTGAAGAACCCTCCCACAGGAAGCATGAGCACGTCCGTCTTTCCTATCTGCGCGATCACATCCCGGTCGAGCAGGTGGCCGAGATCGCCGAGATGGACTACCTTTAATCCGTCCGCCTCTATAACGAATATCAGGTTCCGGCCCCTTTCGCTCCCTTGAGACGGGTCGTGAAAGGTCGGTATGGCCTTTATCCTGACATCCTGGATATTATAGACACCTTCCTTGCGCACTTCGCTGTAAGCGCCCTCGATCGTGGTCGTACAATTGTGATCGCCATGGTCATGACTGATGAGCACGATGTCGGCCGAGTCCGTGATGGGCGCATATGAGATGGCGCCTCCAAAGATACCCGACTCATACGGGTCGATAATAATGGCCACACCTGAAGCCGTTGTGATCCTGAATGCCGCATGTCCATACCATCTTATCAGCATATGTATTTCCTTTCCGGAATGTTCGATATCTTGATACTTCTATTGTAGTGAAAGCCGACAATTAGTCAATGCTCATTAATACTCAGGCTTAATGTCTGACAATTTGTGCTTCTTGAGCCAATTATAAAGGTTTGGCTGGGTGGTCTTGTACTTCTTTGCAATATAGACCTGTGTGGATCCAGTTTTCAGCAACGCAATAATTTCCTCTCGGTGAACATCCAGTTTCGACTTCCCTGGACCTCTGGGCCTGCCCAGAAGCTTGCCTTTTGCCTTTGCGGCCTTTAAGCCTTCGATAGTTCTCTTTCTAATCAGGTCACGTTCAATTTCTGCAGCGATGCTGAAGACCGCCGCCATGGCTTTGCTCTGGATGCTGCCGTTCAAATCCCAGTTATTCTTAATATCGTGTATGGCAATGCCCTTGTCATGTGCCAATTTCAGTATTTCCATGATCTCAAGCATTGATCTGCCCAGTCGTGAGAATTCCGGTACAATAAGCCTGTCATTCTTTTTTAGGCTGTCAATGATGCCTTTAAGCTTTCGCTCTTTCCAGGACTTCGCTCCAGACACTTTTTCCTCGACAAATTGAACCTTGCCAAAGTCTCGGTTATTGGCAAACTTCAAAATGTCGGCCTTGTTCTTATCAGTATCCTGCTCCGCGGTACTCACTCGCAGATAGGCAACATTCCTAGTCTTAGTTTCTGCCCGTGCACTCTTTTTCACCATGCGTTTCATCCTTTCGCCCGTATTATAGATATAAACATGTATATTGAGCTTATTTTTATACTATTTATAATAGTATGTCAAGCATTATAATCTATATATTCGCTTTTTAATAACGATCTTTTATAATTATACTTGTTTTCATCTCTCTGTATAAAACAAGGCATTGTTTTGTATTTTAATTAACAGAAATTGGCCTGATGGTGAGTGTTAATGCAGGTATTGAATTCTTCGTTTAACCGGC
>Ga0326728_10009834_pt1 | contig 22743 bp, 21 predicted proteins | sample MB3enrmetagenome_FD_207602 | JGI IMG/M metagenome (GOLD analysis project Ga0326728, IMG submission 207602) | Lab enriched peat soil microbial communities from McLean, Ithaca, NY, United States - MB31MN | ecosystem: Environmental > Terrestrial > Soil > Wetlands > Peat | place: USA: New York... | reverse complement strand
GACGTCCCAGAATCGGATGCCGGCGCGGTCGAACAAGTCGGAAACCGGCATGAAGGCGGAGCCGACGATGCCGAATGCGTGCGCGATCCCGTGTCGCTGCAGCACTTTCACAAAGGCTTCTTCGGTCGTCATCCTCATGACGTAACTGTCCTTTTCTGAGTCTTGCGCGGTCTCGTCTCAGCGCGCTTGAGCCTTAGTTGATAAAACTCATAGACATTAAAGGGTGAATTGTCCATGTTCGGTCGGCGTATTCGATCGGTTCTCGGACATCTTCGCCGCGTAGCTCAGATCAATCCGCGCCGCCGCCGCAAATGCGCGGTCAGGGGACCCTGCAGCCGGCGAAGAGGCCGAAAACGCCGTGCAATTTCCGGCGCCGCGTCGGCGTCGTCGAGCATCGTCTGGCGCTGGCGCAACGATTGCGGGCGAGAAGCGTGCAGCAGGGGGCCGCTCTTTCATGGCGACCTGATTGTCGGAGGCGAGGTCGGCGCGTTTTCCGTCGTTGGCGATCCGCATGCGCCGGGTCGATTCGGCGGGGACATCGATGGCTCTTTCCCCGCTGCAGGCCTTCCGCATGGCGTCGAATGTAAGGTTGTAAGCCCCCCGCACGGCGAACGCGGCTCTCCGCTGTTCGATCGGCGTGGTCTCTCCTGAGAAAGATTGCTCACTCATGGCCTTCTCCTCAAGCGCAGTTCCAGCCTCGTCGGAGAGGCGCGGCGTTGCTTCGCAATTCAAAGCGCAGGCGCTTGCGATCGTCGAACGACAGGATCAGGAAAGCGAGCGCATTCACGGTTCTCGGCGCTATGCCCGACCGAGCAGGAGCTAGGATGGTCAAGTCGCCCAAGCGCTACCCGGAAATGCGCGAGCCGCGTGCGCGGCCGCGCTACGTCGGACCGGCGACCTTCTTTCGCGCGCCGCACTCAGAAACGTGCGAGGACGTTGACATCGGCGTTATCGGCGTTCCCTTCGACGGCGGCGTCACCCACCGGCCTGGCGCCCGTCACGGTCCGCGTGCAGTGCGCGAGCAATCAACGCTCATCCGTCGCGTCAACCAGGCGACCGGCGTCGATCCGTTCGCGTTGGCCCGCGTTGTCGACCTCGGCGACGCTTGGGTCGAAGAGCCGTTCGAGCTGACCGCCGCGTTGGGCGAAATTGAAGAATTCTTTCTGGCAGTCCGTTCCGCAGGAGTCGTTCCTCTGTCGGTCGGCGGCGACCATTCGATATCGCTGCCGATTTTGCGCGCTGTGGCGAACGGCGGCCCGCTCGGCATGGTGCACATAGACGCCCACTGCGACACCGGCGATGACTACCTAGGCTCGCGCTTTCATCACGGCGCTCCGTTCCGGCGCGCGGTCGAGGAAGGCTTGCTCGATCCGCGACGCGTGATCCAGATCGGCGTCCGCGGCTCGCTCGGCGCCGCGGACGCCTGGGCTTTCAGCTACGAATCCGGCATGCGCGTCGTGCCGATCGAGGAATTCTCCGATCGGGGTTGGCGCTGGGCGGCGGATGAAGCGCGGCGCGTCGTCGGCCAAGGTCCCGCCTATCTGACTTTCGACATCGACTCCCTCGATCCGGCCTACGCGCCGGGAACCGGAACGCCGGAAGCCGGCGGCCTCACAACCCTCGAAGCGCAGCGCCTGTTGCGCGAATTGCGCGGCATCGATTTCGTCGGCGCCGATCTCGTCGAAGTGTCGCCGCCGTTCGATTCCGCGGGCATCACGGCGCTCAACGCCGCCAACTTGCTGTTCGAGATTCTCTGTCTTCTCGCCGAGGCGCGGCAAGCGCGCGGCGCCGCTGGGCCCGCTCGGGCCTGATTGAACGGAGCGGCGCCCGCTCAGCTCTGCCCCTTCCACGGCACCAGCCACCGTTCGAGCGTGCGCATCGCAAAAGAAAACGCGAACGCGCAGGCGGCGATAATGCCGATGCCGACGAAGACGACGTCGGTGGCGAGGAACTGTGACGCCGACATGATCAGATAGCCGATGCCACGCGTCGCCGCGATCAGCTCGGCGGCGACCAGTGTGCCCCAGCCGATGCCAAGGGCGATGCGCGCGCCGGTGAGAATCTCAGGAAGCGCCGAGGGCAACACCACCTCACGCATCAATTGCCATCGCGTCGCGCCGAGCGAGAGCGCTGCGTTGACGCGCTCCTGCGTCACCGACCGCACGCCCGCTTGAGCGGACAGCACGATCGGCGCGAACATGGCCAGCGCCAGGAGGGTGATCTTCGAGGCCTCGCCGATGCCGAGCCAGATGATCATCAGCGGCAGATAGGCGAGCGGCGGCAGTGGCCAATAGAACTCAATCGGCGCGTCGAACACGCCCTTCGCCCAGCGGCTGAGTCCCATCAGCAGGCCGACTGGCACGCCAAGAACAACGGCGATCGCGGCCGCAACCAGGATACGGCTGAGGCTCGCGCTGACATGTTCCCAGAGCGAAGCGTTGGCGTAGCCGTCCTTGAAGACCGAGATCGCCGCATTGATGACCTCGGTCGGCGTCGGCAAGAACAGATGCGACGCGAGGTGCAACTCCGACGCGCCCCACCACAGGCCGACCAGGATGGCGCCGGTGACGACGCTGATCGTGACAGAGGAAGCCTTGCCGACGCCGAATTCTCGCATTCTGACGAGCCGCGGCTGCGGGACCGCATCAGCTTCAGGGGAAAGGGATAGGACGGCGAGGTCGGTCATGAGACGGAACTCCGGGTGGGTTCGCTTTGATGGACGACGGCGCGGATCTCTTCGCGCAGCGCCGCAAATTGGGGGGCCGTTTTGATCGCCCTGGCGTCGCGGTCGCGAGCGAAAGCGCCGACGAACTGTAGGTCGTAGCGCTGAACGATGCGGCCGGGGCGCGGCGACATGACGACGACCTGCGTGCCGAGGAACAGGGCCTCTTCGATTGAATGGGTGATGAAGAAGATCTGTTTGCCGGTGCGCGACCAGACGTCGACCAGCAATTCCTGCATCTGCTCACGCGTCAGGCTGTCGAGCGCGCCGAATGGCTCGTCCATCAGCAGGATCGCCGGATCGGGCGCAAGCGCGCGCGCGATGCCGACGCGCTGACGCATGCCGCCGGAGAGTTCGTACGGGGCGGCGTCGGCGAAGTCCTGCAGGCCGACGAGGCGCAGCAGTTCGAGCGCCCGTTCGCGTCGCTCCTTGCGTCCGGCCCCGGCGAATTTCAGCCCGAGAGCGACGTTTTCGGCGACGCTGCGCCAGGGCAGCAGAGCGTCTTTCTGGAAGACGACCCCGCGCTCGGCGCCCGGTCCCGTGACCGGATGACCGTTCAACTCGATCGTCCCCGACGACAGGGGCAGGAATCCCGCCATGGCGTTGAGCAAGGTCGACTTGCCGCAGCCCGAAGTTCCCAACGCGACGACGAAACCGCGTTCGGGGATTTCCAGCGAGACACGGTCCAGCGCGTGCACAGGGTGCCCGTCGCGCGCGGCGAAGAACACGGAAGCGTTGTCGACGCGAAGCAAATTCGTTTCCTGTCCGTGTCGCCGCTCCAGAGAGCAAAAGCCGCGCCGCCGAACGAGCCGGCGACGCGTCGTTTGTGGGAGACGAGGGAAACCCTCGATCGCGCCGGACGCGCGCGGCCGCCTTACGAGCCAGCCTTCTTCAACGCCGCCACTGCGTCAGGCGTGACGAAAGCGGCGTAGGAAGGCAGCACATCGGTGATCTTCTTCTGGTCTTTCAGGAAGGCCGCCGTGTCCTTGAGGATCTTCGCCAACCCCGACTTTTCGCCGCCGCCAAGCCAGGCGTCCGACACTTGGACGTCGATGGGCAGGAGGTTGAGATTCTTGAGCGCAGCCGCTTGATCTTCAGGTTTGCCGCCAAGCAGCTTGGCGAGCAGCTTGGCGTTGTCGCTGTCGGGACCCCAATGCCCGGGCTCCTTGACGAACGAGGTCTGATACTTGGAGATCACTCCAGAGAAGGTCGTGAGGAAGTCGGGGTTGGCCTTGGCGAAGGCGGCGGTGGCGACCCAGGCGGAGAAGGTCGGCGCGCCCTTCTCGGCGACTTCCTTCGAGGTGATCAGCACCTTGCCGTTCTTCTTGAGCTCGGTCAGCGCCGGATCCCAGACGAAGCCGCCGTCGAGGTCGCCGCGGTTGTAGCCGGCGACGATGTCGGGCTGCGGGATCGCGAACACCTGCACGTCCTTCTCGGTGAGGCCGAGACTCTTGATCAGCGAGAGCAATTGATAGTGGTCGGTAGAAACGGGCGCGGCGGCGAGTTTCTTGCCTTTGAGGTCGGCCAGCGAGTTGATGCCGGAGCCATTGCGCACGACCAGCGCTTCGTCGGTGCCGGAGATCGAGGCGAGATAGAAGGCCTTGACATCGAGGCCGCGCGAGGTCGCCGCGGCGTATGGGCTCGAGCCGACGTAACCGATCTGCACGTCGCCCGAGGCGATGGCGGCGAAGATTTCGGCGCCGGAGTTGAAGCGGCGGAAGTCGATCTTGTAGCCGGTCGACTTTTCGAACTCGCCGTTAGCGATGGCGACCGACGAAGGCAGCGCGTCTGTCTGGTAGGCGACGACGACGCTCTTGTCGGCGGCGTGAGCCAGGGCGGCGCCAAACACGGCGAGCGCGCCGACCGCCGCCGCGCGAACCAACCGAGTAAGTTTCATGTTCATCGTCCTCGATATGCCCGCGCAATGGGGGCGCTGAGATCGGCAAGCTCCCGTGCCTCATTGCCCGGGTTGGCCGCCACAAAAGGGAAAACAGCACGGCGCGCTCTATAAGTCAATTATGTTGATAAAATTAGTAGACAAACAATTTGCCCGCTCCAATCGCTATTTGCTTCGGGAGGCGCTTCCCATTGTCTTGAGTCATTATGCACCGTATTGATGGAATTAATAGAATAATCGTCGATTGTCTGGACAGGAGCCCGCCACGATGCCGCAATCTCAGCCCAACCTGCTGATCCTCATCGTCGATCAGCTCACGGGCACGTTGTTCCCTGATGGGCCGGCGGCGTTTCTCCACACCCCGAATCTGCGGGCGCTCGCCGAACGGTCGGTTCGCTTCTGCAACGCCTACGCGCCAAGCCCGTTGTGTTGGCCTTCGCGCGCTTCGCTGATGTCTGGGCAATTGCCGAGCAAGACGGGGGTCTACGACAACGCTGCATTATTTCCTGCGGACGTCCCGACCTTCGCCCACTACCTGCGGCGCGCCGGCTATCAGACCTCGCTCTCCGGCAAGATGCACTTCGTCGGTCCCGATCAGCTCCATGGCTACGAGGAGCGCCTGACGACCGACATCTATCCGGCCGACTTCGGCTGGACGCCCGATTACGACAACCCGGGCGAGCGGATCGACTGGTGGTACCACAACATGGGCTCGGTCGTAGGGGCCGGCGTCGCCGAGATCACCAACCAGCTCGAATTCGATGACGAGGTGACCTACTACGCGGCACGCAAACTGCACGATTTGTCGCGTCGCCGCGACCCGCGCCCGTGGTCGCTCACCGTGAGCCTCACCCATCCGCACGACCCCTATGTCGCGCGACCGAAGTATTTCGACCTCTACGCCGAAAGCGAAGCGCTCGATCCGGCCGTTCCGCCGATCCCGTTCGAGCGGCAGGACCCTCACTCGCAGCGGTTGATGATCGCTTGCGACCAGCTCGCGACGAACCCGACGCGCGAACAAGTTCGCCGCGCGCGGCGCGCCTATTTCGCCAACATCTCCTACGTCGACGACAAGATCGGCGAGCTGCTGGCGATTCTTGAGCGCAGCGGCATGGCGGACACGACTGCGGTGATCTTCCTTTCCGACCACGGCGAAATGCTGGGCGAGCGCGGCCTCTGGTACAAGATGTCGTTCTTCGAGGGTTCGGCGCGCGTGCCGCTGATGATCGCTGCGCCCGGCTGGGCGCCGCGCAGCATCGAAACCCCGGTTTCGACTCTCGACATCTTGCCGACGCTTTGCCAACTCGCCCAAGCGCCGCTTGACGCCGGCGCCGCCTGGCTCGACGGCGAGAGCCTCGTGCCGCTCGCCCGCGGGCAGGGCGGGCGGTCGCCGGTGGCGATGGAATACGCCGCGGAAGGTTCCGTCGCGCCGATGGTCGCGCTACGCGACGGAAGATGGAAGGCGATCTGGGCGCCGCCCGATCCGCCGCAACTCTACGATCTTGACTCTGATCCTCACGAACTCGAGAACCTCGCGCTCCGCCCCGACCATTCCGACCTCTGGGATGATTTCGAGCGCCGCTTTGCAGCGCGCTGGGACCTCGCCGCCTTTGACCAAGCGGTGCGGGCGAGCCAGCGCCGCCGCCATATCGTCTATGAGGCGCTGCGCCAGGGGACTTACACGCCGTGGGACTTCCAGCCCCACGAACCGGCCTCGCGCCGCTACATGCGCAATGACATGGACCTCAACGTTCTGGAATCAGAGCGGCGCTATCCGCGCGACGCGTGAAGCACGCGTCGCAGGGCGGGGCGCCCGGGCGGATGGAGCGGCGGCGGCGTGGACGGAGGTGTGCTAGTGGCGGCTCACCTGTGCGGCCGCGGTCGCTGCCAGGACATTGGAGCCAGCGGACTTGGCCGATCAGGCGAAGGGCATGAGCGCATTCACCGAGTACCGTTAGTTCGAAGCGGGCTCGCGGCTGGAAGCCCGAACTGTGCTTAACTGCGTACGCTTTTTCTGCCGCCTCAAAGACGCTCGCCGCGTCGCGTCCCGGCAAGGCAAACGCGCCGACACCTTCTTCTCGCCAGTATGCCTCGTCGCAACCCTCATCAGTCTGCTCGCGGCCATAAATTGGAATTCGCCTACGGCCGGCTCGCACCTATCCTGCCGTTCTCCAATTGACAGAGGCCGCGGCGGCGCCGCTAATTCGGCGCACGGGCGCGGCCCATGTCGGGCTGCAATGGTTTGCTGTGGCGATACCGGATGAACGGAAGGCGGGAATGCGCAGCGCGCGGCCAGTGCGCGCGGCGACGCGCTTTGCGACGCTGCTCGCCGCGCTTGCGGTCTTCGCCCAACTCATCGCGCTGCCCTATCACCATCCGTCGCCGCAACACGACCTCGCCTCAGTAGCGGCGGAACTCAAGGCGACGTTCGGCCCCACCGCAGTGCTTTGCACGCAGAACGACGATCCGTCCTCGCCGACGCGTGACCACCAGCCGGACGGTTGCGACGTCGGCTGCCCGCTGTGTCAATTCGCCTCGCACGCAGCCCTGCTTGAAGCCCCGCCGCCAGCCCTTCCCGAACGACTAGCGATCGCCCACGGCGCGCCGCCGACCCACGCCGGCTTCTTTCGGCCGCGCGCGAGCGCGATCCGTTTCGCCCAGCCCAGAGCCCCGCCTTTCTTCGCCTGACGTGAAATCCGCTTGCGCGCCCTCACAAGGGGTGCGCGAACCCATCTCTCACGACTTCAAGGCGAATCCTCATGCTATCCACGACCTGGCGAAGCGTCGCGCACGCCGCAATCGGCGTTGCCGCGGCCCTCTGGCTATCTCCTGCGTTCGCGCACGCCGTGTGCGGCGACCGCATCTTTCCTGCAACCCTCGGCATCGACGATCCCGGCGTCGGCGACGAGCTGGCGCTGCCGACGTTGACGTCGCAACCGCAAGGTTCCGACGGCACGCGGGAATTCGACGCGACATTCAGTTGGACGAAGACGATCCTACCCGGGCTCGGTCTGTCGTTCAGCGATGGCGGCGCGTGGCTGAGGCCAGGCGGCTACGGCTGGCAGGCGCTCGACACCGAACTCAAGTACAATTTCATGTGCCTCGCCCAGCACGAGTTCATGGCCTCAGCCGGCTTCGACGTGAGCTGGGGTCGAACGGGAACGGCCGCGCAATACAGCCCGTTCAATACCTACTCGCCGATCCTCGACGTCGGCAAGGGGTTCGGCGACCTGCCGGCAAGCCTCAATATTCTGAGGCCGCTGGCGATCACCGCCGAAGTCAGTGAAGCGATCCCTGGCCAGAGCTGGACCGACGGATTGCAGAACCCGACAATGCTGAATTGGGGCTTCACCCTCCAGTACAGCCTGCCCTACTACAATTCGCACGTCGGCCAGATCGACAACGACTTCCTTCGCCGACTGGTTCCGGTGACGGAGTTCGCCTTCTCGACGCCGATCGCCAACGTTCCGTCTGGATCGCAGATCACCACCGGCACAATCCAGCCGGGCATCATCTACGAGGGCGATACGTGGCAGCTCGCCGTCGAAGCGCTGATCCCGATCAACAGCGCCAGCGGCCGCAACATCGGCGCAGTCGCCGAACTGCACTTCTTCCTCGACGACATCTTCCCCGACTCGCTCGGCAAACCAATCTCGAAATGGGGTCAGCCATGAATCGTCGCTCGATCGTCAGAATCGCCGCCGCGCTCGCTTTCGCCTTCACCGTCCCCGCGGCGTTCGCGCATGCGCAACTCGAAAAGGCCACGCCCGCTGTCGGCGGCGCGGTCACGTCGCCTGTCGAGATTCGGTTGAAATTCAGCGAAGGCGTCGAGCCGCGCTTTTCCGGCATTGTTCTGACTGTGGAAGGCGGCGCGGCCGTGCCGCTCGGCAAGCCCAGCGTCGATCCAGCCGACAGCAGCGTTCTGATCGTCAAGGTCGGCAAGGCGCTGCCGCCCGGCGTCTACACCGTGACCTGGCACGCCATTTCGGTCGACACCCATTCCACCCAGGGCGACTTTCAGTTCACCGTGAAGCCTTGAACGGACCCCCGCCAACTCACGCCAACAAAAGGATGCAACCATGAATCGTATTCACGCCATTGCCGCGGCGCTGGCGCTCTCGCTCGTCGCCGCGCCCGCGCTCGCCCAGGATATCAAGGCGGGCGACCTGACGATCGAGAAGCCGTGGGCGCGCGCGACGCCGAAGGGGGCAGATATCGGCGTCGCCTACGTCGAGATCCGCAACGGCGGCGGCGACGCCGACAAACTGACCGGCGGCTCAGCCGATTTCGCCAGCGTCGAGATCCACGAGACGTCGATGCAGGGCAATGTCATGAAGATGCAGGAGCTGAAGGACGGCCTGGCGATCCCGGCCCACGGCGACGTCAAGCTCGCGCCGGGCGGCTACCACATCATGCTCACCGGTCTCAAGCATCCGCTGGTCAAAGGCGAGACGGCGAAGGTGACTCTGACCTTCGAGCGCGCCAGCGCGGTGACGGTCGATTTCTCGGTGGTCGGCATCGGCGCCTCCGGGGGAGATACGAAGGGCATGAAGGGGATGAAGATGTGAACGGCGGCGCAACTGCGATTTGAGGCAGGCCGTGGAGGCGGCGCTCGCCCTCTGCCGGTTCGCTCATTTCGCCGCAGCGATGACGCTGTTCGGCGCGACGGCCTTCGTCGTCACGCTGGCGCCGCCCGATCTTGCGCATGCCCTTCGACCGGCGACGCGCGCCATCGCGGCGGCGGCGATTCCTGCCGCAGCGCTCAGCGCGCTTGTCTGGCTCGCGCTCGAATCCGCGTCGATGGCCGGCGACTGGAGCACGTTCTTCGATCTCGGCTCGATCAGCGCAGTCCTAACCGATACGGACTTTGGCGCCGTGTGGCTGTGGCGGCTTGTTCTCGCTGCCGCGCTCGTCGCGGCGCTAGCGCTCGGCCGCGGCGGTCCGACGCTCGCGCTCCTCGTCGGCGCGGCGCTGCTGCTGGCCAGCCTCGGCCTCGTCGGCCATGCGGCAATGCAGGCCGGCGCCGTCGGCGTCCTCCATCGCGCCAGCGACGCGACGCATCTGCTGGCGACGGCGGCATGGTTGGGCGGCCTGCCGATATTCGCGCTCTGCCTCAAGGCCCATGGCGACCCGAATCTAAGCGCGGGCGCGGTGACGGCGATGCGGCGGTTCTCTTTCTGGGGCCAATTCGACGTCGCGATTGTCGTGCTCACCGGTGTTGCCAATGTCGCACTGACCAGCGGCGGGCTTGCGCCGGCGACGCCCTATCGCCTGCTGCTCGCCGCCAAGCTCGTTCTGGTCGCGACGATGATTGCGTTGGCGCTGCTCAACCGCTACGTCCTCTCGCCGCGACTGGCATCTGACTGCGCGGCGCGGCGTGTGTTGAGGCGAAGCTGCGTCGCCGAAGTCGCTCTCGGCGCGGCGGTCGTCGCTATGGTGAGCCTGTTCGGCCTGCTTGACCCGAACTAGACCCCTCGTCGCCGCTCGTGGGAGGTGACGGTCAACAATCCCGACAAGCCCGCAAGTTATTCGGCGCCTGGAACTGTCTCTGGCTCAAAGTCGATGAGGTTTGGTGGCGAGTTACCGATGTTTTCTCTGGAGAATCAGCACCATGCGAGCGGCCTCGATGGAGGTTCCCGATCGTTGGCATCTGACGGAGAACGCCAGCTCTGCCTTCCTTGACGCCGCGTGCAAATCGACCCCCGCGATCCGTGGCGCGATCGGCGCGATGACGATCAGCCCAGCGCTGCTCACGAACGCAGAAAAGCTGCAATACGAAAGCAATCTGCGACGCGAGGAGACAAACGCTGCGATCGGCGCCCTGGCCAGAGAAGGCGTATTAATCAGACAGATCGTGCGACGGCATTCGCCTCGCTCAACGGGCTCGATGGCGTGGCGATTGGCGGGACCGTGAAAGCCGCATTCCGCTGGCGCCTTTCGTCGCCGATGCCCGCACGCCACAACAAGTCGCAGCCGAGGCGAAAGGGCCCACACATTTCCCGTGCGGCGGCAAATCGCCTGTGAGGCGAACCGCCAGTGCGGCGACGAGGCTTGCCGCGCCCGGGTTGTTGATGTGGCGAGCCGACCCGGTCCACCGATTGTCCGCGGTCGACGCTGGGACCTCTTGGGCGCGCCGGCGCCGATGTGGCCGCGAAGGGCTCCGGCGCCCCTTCTTGTAGGCTCGCCATTAGGGCGCCAAGCGCCCGCCGCCAAGCGCTCCGCTGACAAGCCCGTCAACGTTACCAGCCCATCACGTATGGCTGCATCCCTTTTGACGCGAACCGCCCCAGCGCGGCGACGGCGGCGGTCGCGCCCAGGGTTGCGGAAGTTGCTCGCTGACCCTTGGACCGATTGTTAGCGGTCGACGCAAGGTCCCCTTTGGCGCGCCGCCGGCGACCCGGCCGGCAGGGCCTTATCGCCCCCGCCCTTTTTGTCGGCTCGACCTTGCAGCGTCCCGCCAGAGGCGCTTCAGCCGACCGTTCAAGGCGGCGGCCGAAAGCGAAATTAGTCAAAAACTAACCAACCCGCCGCGACGGCCCGTCCGCGCCGCGAGCTCGCCGCTAAGAGCGCCGCTAACAACGCCATCATCAATCCGGGCGAAAAAAGGCGCCCAAGTGGGTTCAGCGAAGACCATCCCTGTCCGACCATCAACAATTGGTCAGCCAAAGTCCGCCGCCATGCGTCGGTCATTTTCGTCTGGCTGAGGTCAGTGACGCCTGGCGCCTCGGCGCGTCAAAAATGGCGCCGGTGGGGTTTTTGTTGTCTGCGCAATTTGCGTTGTTCTGAACCAACAGACAACAACAATTACCCTGAAAATCGGCCTACACCCAAATGCCGCCAAAGTCAATTCTACTCAGTCAAACTAATTTCGATTCAGTCCTTGCCGATTGCGCAGTGATCGCTCACCATTACGCAACCTGACGTCTCTTTGGCCCCGCTCCTTGCATAGCGCGCGCCGCGCCAGGCGTTTCACCCGCGTTAAGTAACTGTGAGCGCCTGCCGTCATGTCTTCGCGATTGCTATGCCCCTGCTCGGACTCTCACCCGACCCGCCGTGACCGCCGCGGCCGGTCCGCGCGCCGGGCGCCGGCGCGCTGGCCCGCTTGTCGCCAGCTGGCGGGCCGCCAATGAAGACCCGGCTGCCTCGCCCGGCGCCGATCGCGGCGGCGAGCCCGTCGGGCGCAGCGCGGCGCATCAGCTGCGCCGGCTTGCCGGCGGCGCGGGCCACCCCGCTCGAACTTCGTCTGGCTGCGGCACTGTCGCCGCTGATCACCGTGCTCGAGCCGGTGATCATCCGCTTGCTCATCGCCGCCCTCGCCGCCGCTGGCGGGCCGGGGCCGTTGGCAGGCGCCGGCGGGCGCGGCAGTGGCCCTGCCGCCTACACGATCGACGAGGCGGCGGCGCGCGCCCGCTTGAGCCGGACGGCGACCTACACAGCTGTAAGGACCGGCCGCCTTAAAGTGCATAAGCACGGCGCGCGGTCGCTGATCTTGCCGGACGACCTCGCGGCTTTCTTAGCCGCGCTGCCGGTGTTCGAAACGTCCCGGCCCGCGGAACGGAAAATCGACAGCGCGAGCAGCGGCGGCGACCCTGTCGAGGAGGCCGGCGGCTCGCGCGGCGGCGATCCCAGCGAAGGCAGTCACGGCGCCCCTGTCGACGATCATGACGGCGGCGACGATCGCCGTGCGGACGCGGTCGTGCGTCACGCCGGTGACGGCGATCGCGCCGGCGGGCTTGGCGAGGACGGTCTCGGCGGCCGCGTCGCGCAGCGCAGAGCCGGCCAGATCCCGGCGCATCGGCGCGTCGGCAACAACACGTCGCCTGAGCTGTCGCCCGTCTTGAAACGAAGAAGGAGAGTGAAATGAAACCGAAGATTCCCCCATCATCGGCCAGCCGCTCCGCGGCGGTCGCCATCCGCAATCCGGCGTTGTTGGCACTGATCGCCGAGACCGGACTGCGTTTGGCTGAGATCGCCAACCTCGGCTCCAGCTCGACGCTGTTCGTCAAGCCGACGACGACCGTCGCCGCCGACCTCGTCTTTAAACGCCTTGCCTCGCGTTGGCAGAGTTGGCCGGCCGTGGGCGCGGATCCGGCGCCGCCGGCGCCGGGCGAACTTGGCGAGCCGCCGCTTCGCCAAGCCAAACGTTCACCGGGGACGACGAAAAGGGGCAAAGCCGCGAAATCGGTTCATTCCCGGAAATCTCAGAAAAACAGCAAGACTCCGAGGGGCCGCGAATAGACCGCGCGCTTCTCCGCCGCGCGCTCCCGGCCCGAGATCCGCTGCCAACCCAGTCAGAGATTGATGGCAACCCAAGAAGCAGAAACCCCGAAACGAACCCCTGAAAGAAAGAAACGACAATGTCGCGTCACCTGCCGAAGAACCTCGATCCGCTCAAGCTCAGCGTCTCAATGTACGTCCTGACGCGCGTCGCGAAGGGACTGGCCGGCGTGCCCGCCCACCCCAAAAACCCGGACCAAATCAATATGGAGTCGATCGCGCGCGCCGTTGGCGTCGCGCCCTGGGTCGTGAACGAGATCCGTACCCACGTCGAAGCGCTGGCGAAAACCTACGGGCTCGAGGATCCGGTCGCCGCGGCGCGCCTGCAGGCGATCGCCGCCATCGCCGAGACCTACGCCGGCCGGCCGCTGCCCGGCCGCAAAAGTGGACCGCATCTCAGGAGCATCGCGGCGGAGGCGAAGGTCACGATGTGGATCGTCGAATCGGCGGCCTGCCGCGCCGCCATCGCCGCCCTCGCCAAGACCAACGGCCTTACGCCGTTCGTCAAGACCGTCGAGGCCGAGACCGCCGCGATCAATGCCTATCGCGAGCGGCTCGTCGCGTCCGGCGCGCTGCTGCCTTGGAATTACGGCATCGACCGGATCGATACGCCAGCGGTCGCCGCGGCGACCGGGATCGCACAATTCCGACTCAAAGCGCCGACGCTGGCGCCGGCGATTGAGCGTCTGATCGCCGAAGTCGGCCACGGCTCCGGCGCCACCTTCAACGAGGAAGTCGCGGGGCTCAATGCCCTAGTCGATCGCGCCATCGCCGATCGCCGACCTCTGCCGCGTGGCCCGAGGGGCATCGCCTTTTTGCAGATCTCGCGCGAGGTCGGCGGCGTGCCTGTCCATCGCCTTCGCCTGATGCCGGCGATGCGGGCCTCGATCGCCCGCTGGGAGGCCGCCAGCCGTTCCTTCACCACGACGACCGCGCCGGAGCGCGCCGCCGCCGAATAGGCGCGTTTTCAGCAACCCCCGACCAAGGACGCCGCCATGAACACCGACGACACTTTGAACGCCGACGACACTTTCGAGGCCATCTTCGGCATCGACGACAACGAAGACGCCTTCAGCGGCAACCTCGACGACGCCGACCCCGACGCCGCGCGCAAAGGCCCGCGCACCTTGGACAACCTCGCCCGCAAGCTTGAATCGATGATCAGGGAGTTGCGCTGGGCCAAGCGTTGCCTGCCGGCCTTGACCGGCGCCGACCCGACAGGAGAGGAAGACGACGAGAAGCTGCTCGCCCAGATCGATCTGCTTGTCGTCGCTAGCTGGGTCCGTTTTTCGCCCAGCGAATACCTGGCGCGCGAACCGTTCCGCACGATCATCCTGCGCGGCGCGCGCGAACTCGGCGTCAAACAATGGGCCAAAGTCGCTCCGACGCTCGACGACCTCAGCGCCGCCGCGGTGAGCCCCGACCTCCCGACGATCGCCGCCGCCGCGCCCTCGGCCAAGGTCGGCGAGGTCAAGACAGCGCAGACCGCGCTGGCCTTACTTCAAAAAGTGTTTGTCCTGCCGGGGTCGATCCGACTCGACGCCGTCTTTGGCGAAGGGGGCGGCTATGCGCAGAAGAAAGCCACGCTGTTGTGCAGCGAGACCGACCCGAAGAAGTCGGCGCGGCTTGCCGCCGAGCTCGACCGGCTCAACGACGCCGCCGTCGCGCTGATGGAGGCCAACGCGCTGCCGGACGAGTTCTCAGCCCGCCTGCGGGCTCTCGTCATCAAGAGCGACCTCTCGCTCGATAAAGTGGCGAAGCGCAGCGGCACCGATGTCCAGCGATTGCGCCATCTTCTGCGCGGCTCGCAGCCGCGTCTAGACATGGGGCCGTTCATCCATCGCCTCGAGGACGTGCTGGAGGTGAGGCCTGGAACCCTATGGCGGTTGGTGAAATCTCCCGGCCTGCGCATTCCCACCGACGCCGTCTATGACGACGTCAAGCAGATCCTGTTCAAGGCGGCCAACGTCCCGCCCGACATCCTCGGGGCCGACTGGACCGATCTCAGCGACGCCGAAAAGGAAGACCGCATCGACTGGGTGACCGACAATATCATCTTTGGGACCCTCTACCGGCGATTGCAACGCATCGAAGAGCGACTGACGTTTCGTCATGCCGAGCTCAAGGGCTTCATGCTGGCCGAATACGCCAAGGTGAACGCCTTCAAGACGGCGATCCTGCCGCCAGCGACCTCCTTCCCCCGCAAAGTGGAGCTGCCTGGTGTCCGCCGGCGCACGATCAAGCACGGCGGTCATTGGCGGGCAAAAACGGCCGTTATGGTCAAGAACTACATTCGCGCCTCGGTCACCGCGCTCAAGAGCGTCTGCGCGGATCACGACAACGCCTGGCTAAAAGAGAGCGGCCTGGGCTTCCTGATTTTCCCCCAGGTCCAGCACGACATCGCCGAGCAGATCGCCCGCCGCCGCTGTCAGCAATTGGTCGCCGCCCGCGCCTTCCGGTCCAATGACTTTTCGCCGCCCGAAGACGGACAGGTCTACACCGCCGGCGATGTCAATCGCATCGAGCTCACGGCCGGACTGTTCAGTCCGCTGACCGGATATCTATTCCATAATCCGCCACGCTTCGCGCCGATTCCCGGCGTGCTGGCCCAGAGCGACATCGACGCCGCCGTCGCCGACTGGCCAGCCTTCGTCAAGCGTTCGCGCACGAAGATTCGCGAAATCTCCAACGGCATCGCAGAAGCCGCGTGCAGAGTGCGCGATCCCTGGCTGCCGATCGAGCCGCTGATGGCGCGCGACGACCCGTTGACGCCGGTCTACCAGGCGTTGGACCAGATGGGCCGAGACCGGCCGAGCTTCTTCGGTACGCCGCTGGCCTGCGCCCGCCACGATCAGGCCCATCTCGTCATGTCGCTCTTGGTTCATGTCGCCCTGCGACGGGCCAATTTCGGCAAGCTGACGTGGCGGCCCGACAATACCGGCAATTTGCGATGGAGCGCAGAGGGCGCCTGGATTCTCAAGATCCCGCAGCGCGACCTGAAAAACGAAGGCAGCGTTGCGCTTCCGGACAACGACGATGACCTCGAACTCGAACTCGATCCGGAGGACTCCGAGCTCTATTCGGCGATCGACCGCTGGCTCGGCCCGGTCGATCGCAACACCGGCGTCGTCGACGAAGTCGGTTCGTCGCGCCGCCTTATCCATGGCGACAAGTGCGGCGAAGAATCCGGCTACGCGCTGTTTCCTGGCGAAGCGCGCGACGCCGAGGCAGGCCGCCTCGCAACCGCCGGGCGTGGCGCCGCTCGCGCCAGTAAGGTCGGTTCGGCGCGCCGGCCGATGTCGGTCGCCGGCGTCACCGATCAGACGATCGCCACGATCGTCTACAAATTCTCGGCCCAATACCTCGTACGATGTCCGTGGCATGACGACGGTGTAGCCGTAGCCGGCGTGATGCCGTTCGGCCCCCACGCGCTGCGCGATCTGACGGCGACCCACGTCTTCAAGAACACGGGCAGCATCGAGGACGCGGCGATCGCTCTGTCCGACACGCCGAATACGCTTTCGCGGCATTACGCGCGATATACGTCGCGCGAAAAATCGCGGCGCACCAACGCGACCCGCCGACGCACGATTAAGCGCGAGCCCGGGGCCGGTCGCGTCGCTGCTAACCCCACCAAGCCGACTGCGGCCGCCGGCCCGACGGCCGAGACGGGCGATCGCGGGCCGACGGTCGAGCAGAGCACAAGCGCTCAGTGGCCGGGCTCGTCGCGACGCCCATGACCTGGGCGATCCAACATCGAGCCCGGCCCCAGACGTGGCGCCGTTCGTTGCGCCCCCCCCCTTTCTTTTCCAGGAATCCACCCATGGTTCTTTCTAGTTCGAACCCCAAAATTGCAACCTCAACACTGCAAAGCAGAAATAGATCATGAGCCTCTACACCTTGCGCCAGCAGGTCAGCGCGTTGACCGACGCGCTGCAGACCGTCGAAACGCAGCTTGCCTCGTTCCAAAGGTCGAGGCCGTCGGCCGTCGTCTTCAACGCCAACGCCTCGCCGGCGCCGGCGACCATCCCATCCCGACGATTTCCACCCTCAATCTGGCCGCGCGTCGGCGGCCTGGGGCGCCTCGAACCAACGGCCGATCTCCTTGCTTGCGACGCCTATCGCGACGCATACAGGCCCGGTCTTGCTCGGCAGATATACGCCGGGGCCTGCTTCGGTCTGCGCCGCCTGTCGGCGACGCTGCAGGTCCCACTACAAAAAGTGTCGACCTGCTCGTCGGGCCGCTTGATGGAGAGAATGAAGGAAGTCTCCGTCGACGAATACGCAAGCGAATATTCAAAGGATGGCCGCTATGTCGCCGACCGCGACGGCTTTCGCAACTGGTATCCGGCGCACTTGCACACAAGCGTTCGACCGGCGGTCAACAGCCCGGTCAGCGCCTCAGCGCGCGCCCTGACCGTCACCCTTCCTGACACGATGTCCGCGGCGGAATTCGACCTCGCCTTCGACGCCGAGGTTCGCAAGGCGTCGATTGCGGATTGGGTCGCAACGCCTGAAGGCCGATATCATTGCGCCGCTCGTGGCGTCGATCCGGCGCTCGCTAACCGCGCGACGCCCTATCCCTATGGCGACGTCACGCGTCACAGCCCCGCGCTGGAGATCGTCGTCTTCCGTACGCGCCAAGATGTTGACCGCCTAATTGGTTTGGCCGAGCGGGTCGTGCTGAAGAAGCTGGGCGTAATCGGCTAGGCAAACGCCGGCCAGCGGCAAGACACTCTGGCGCTCGGCGCGCCTGCGCCAATTGGCGCCAGCGTGCCTGACCGCGCGCCGCCGCAGTAGGCGGCGCCCTCTCCTCCGTCGCGCCAGGCGACGGTTGTTGGCGCGGTGCGGACCCCGCCGCCGGGCGCCACAGGGGCGGCGACGATCGGCGGCGTCGCTCATTGGCGTCCGCCACCAATCAGGCCTCCATTCTCTCGCCATCATAAGCGTGAAGCGCACCGACTAACGGCAGCGCAGGATGGCGGGCCGGACCCGCTCCGATCTCGACGGGCTGCCCGCCCGGCGCGGCGCGGGCGAAGCTCGCGTCGCACGCCGCGCACCATCGCAACCCGCTCGCTTCGGCCTTGAGCGCTCACATCTTGGCGCCGTCTTCATCGCTGCGCAGCAACCCGTGTGGCCGCGTCGCCGGATGAGACATCCCGCTCTCCGCTCGGGTCATCGCTGCCCCCAGCCCCTGTTTCCTCCTCGCGCGCCTCGCGCGCGGATCATTTTCTCCAGCAAGAAAGGTCATATCATGCCCACCGACGAACCCTTCGACCCAGATGACGCACGAGCCGTCTTCGACCGCCTCTCTCTTCTCGACGAGCAGTTGCAGCACCTCTATTGGATGAGCATGCGCCGGCGCGATCTGCGCACGCTGTTGTCGGAGGTGGTGTTCTTCTCCAGCTGTCTGGCCGGAAAGAGCCCGCGTATCGATGCCGCGGCGCGCTTCGGCATGCGTCACCACATCGATGAAACAAAGCTGCTGATGGCGGCCTTGCCGGCGCGCGACGAGATGGAGCTGCACGCCAAGCTTGCCGGCCTGCACGAGCGGCTGCCGCTGGTTTCCGACAACCTGAATTTCAGGCCGATGCTGGAAGCCGGCGCCCGAGCAGACATTTCGCGATTGAATCTCAAGAATCCGCCCAAATGGATTCTCGATTGGGCGCTGTCGTAATTCGATCGCGCGGCTCCATTTGTCGCACCTGCGCGCGCTTTTCGCCGCCCGATCCCGCGACGATAAGGCGCAACTAGCAGAGATCCGCCGAGGCCAAGTCAGCGCTGGCACGCAGACCGACCGCATCCGGAGTTGGCATTAGTGCCGCAGTGCGAAGGCGGCCGTAGCCCGCTGAGAACGCTGCGACCTTCGCCGGCCATCACTGCCACCAATCCATCGACGCAGCAGAAGAGCCCCAACGATGTCTCTCGATCTCGAAGCCATGGCCCGACAACTGGAACAATCGGAGGACTATCGCGTCCTGCGGCGGTTGAAGCCGCAGCAGCGATTTTCTGATCGCCAATGCAATCAGCCGCTATTGGCCATCGCCTTGGACACGGAGACCAACGGGCTCGACAAGACCGCCGAAGTGATCGAACTCGGCATGGTCAAGTTTTCCTATTCGCGCGACGGCCACGTCCTGCGCGTTCTCGACGCGTTCGATCAGCTGCAGGCGCCAAGTGCGCCGATCCCTCCGGAGGTCGAACGGCTGACTGGCATCTCCAACGCAATGGTCGGCGGGTGCGTCATCGACGCCGACGCGGTCTCGGCTTTCGTCGAAGGCGTTGCGCTCGTCGTGGCGCATAACGCCGGCTTCGATCGGCCACTGTGCGAACGGTTTTGGCCGAAGTTTCGCGCTACGCCCTGGGCTTGTTCGATGCGTGAGATTCCATGGCGCGCACAGGGTTTTGAGAGCGCCAGGCTGGGCGACCTTCTCGCCAGCCAAGGCCTCTTCCATGCCGGGCACCGCGCCGAAGACGACTGCCGGGCTTTGCTGCACCTGCTCGCATCGCCGTTTGGAACGGATCGCAGGCCGGCACTCGCCACGCTGCTCGAGAACGCGCGCGCTACGACCATCCGCCTCTTTGCCGTCGGCGCGCCTTTCGAGGCTAAGGATCAATTGAAGGCGCGGGCCTATCGCTGGTCAGACGGGTCGGGCGGCGCGCGACGGGCGTGGTGGAAGGACGTCGCGCAGGCCGAACACGAGTCTGAACTCGCGTGGCTGCGCGCCGCGGTGTACCGCGGGCTCCCAATTCAGCTGCCGACGCAGCAGATCACCGCGCGCGAACGCTATTCGTCGACCCTCGCCATCTGAAATCCAAACCCTCGCCGCTTTCCCCTCTGGCGCTGGCGCCTCACACGATCACGCTTCAACAGCACAAAGGACCGAATCATGTTCGACGACGATGGCGACTCCTCCCACTTTCGCGCTAAGCCGCGCGACGGAAGCAGACGAACGACGATTGCCAGCCAGGTCAGCCATGCGGATCTCGGCCTTGAGACGTCGGCAGGCCCCCTCCGTCTCTACATCACCACGAGCGTCGTCGTGGAGATCGACGATGACACCTACCTCTTCGACAAATTCTCTGACGGACCTGAAGCGCGCCCGACGAAGCGCTTGCCGACGCGATCGAAGCGCTGACGGCGCGAGTTTCGGCTCGCGTCACCAGCACCGCCCAAATCTCGACGAGGGGTCGTTGGGGTCATTCCGCGGCCGGTACTCGGGCGGGAAGAAGGCCGGAGGCCCTCGGGAGGTATGCCGATGGCCGAACAATGTGTTCGCGCCGTAGCAACCGACGCCTCAATCTGACTATTGAGCCGTCGACGATCGCGAGCAGGGCGGCAGGGGTAGTCGAAGCTTGTGGAATTAAACTTATGCGACTGGCGGGAAATCAAATCGTATCGTCGACGCAGCACACAAGACGGCGGCGGAGAGGGAGTACGTGAAGCAGGCAATCTTGGTCAAAGCTTTCGAGAATCTCCCTGTTGACGAGCAGTCGCTGACTTCGCGCCTCCCCATCACGCGAGACCAGGGCCCGCGCCGACCGCAAGCTCTGAAGCGTGAGGCGGCGAGCTCAATTCAGGGTAAATCGCCTTCAACATCTCAACGGCGTGCTGCGCAATGCTCGGTGCCGAGATGTGCACTCCAATATCCGCCTGCGGGAAATCGAGATCGCTCGCAGCCGAGGCCCAATTGAGGCTCGTTACGGCGAGATCATCGGCATCCCAGGCAAGGAACTTGCCGTGAAGCGGCGGCTCCACCTTAATCAGTCGAACCCCGTTCGCGGCCGCCTCCTCCGCCAACTTGCGCGCGTGCCTCTTCTTCAACGGCCCAGAGGGCATAGTGTAGAGGAGCGCGACATCTACCGCGCCACGCCCAGCGGCTGCCTCGCCTTGTATAACGACGCCAGGCCGAGCGGTGGACCCCAATCGGTGGCTGCCAACTATGAGTCGGCTCGCCGCCGCACCGCTGGCCACTCGCATGAGTGCGTCGTGTCCGTCTCCCACCAGAAGCCCCACACGCGCCGACCCAACGGCGGGCGGTCGTTGGCGCAGTTCTTTCGCGACAAGCGACATCTCGGTCGCGATATCGTCCGATAGGCCCCGTCGACCGACCATGCGTTGCAGGGCCACCGCGACATCGGCGACGACATGCTGGGCGGTGAGCACGGCCGTAAACTCCACCGCCCTGAAGGGTGACGACACCCAATTGCACGACCCTACGGCAGCATTCCAATCCCCTTCGGGGGTATCCGTAAGAATGAGCTTGGCGTGCGATCCCGTGCTGCGCATATGAATCCGGAAACGGCGAGCGATGTCCCGATCTTCTCGAACAATTCGAGCAATCTCTACTGCTGCGGCACCGTTGCGCGTGTCCTCTTCTGCTTCCAGGTCTTCTGCACCCCAGAGGAGATCAAAGCTTACACCCCGTACGCAGGCGGCACGGACGACATCGAGGATTTCTCTGAAACGTCGATGATCCAAGAAGGTCGAGTGGATGACGACGCGTGCGTGCGCGCCCGCGATCAGCTTCTTAAAGAGGGTTAGCTGGTTCTGGCCGCCAATCACCAGATCATCAGCACTAAATGTGCACTCGTGCGTGGTCGCCGCCGGCTCCGGCTCGGTCCTAGGCCCTTCGTAGCCAACACGCACCTGCGCCGTGCCCGCGGGAAGTGCAATGGCCGTGTCGATCGTTCGGCGCAGTGTTTCAGAGGCGGTCTCCGGTATATTGCGAGGGACACCGTCCACAACGCGAACCAGCATGTACTCGCTCCTGAGTGATGCTGTTCGACCATCGACGACGGCGAGTTGTTCCTCCCATCCCCTCGCGGCGATCTTTGAAAGTCGGGCAAGGTTCGCCTCATGCGACATCGAGGGGCCGCCGCCTTCGACCACAATGATCCGGACATCGTCGTCGGTCTCTTGAAGAAGCGCCGTCTCGGATATCAGGCGGAGCTGACCGCTAGGGAAAAAACTGCCGGTGGCCCTTTCGATAACGAAGCTGACGCGCTTGGTCTCCCGCTTGGGGAAGAAGGGAAGCGATCGACCGCTCGACACGACTTCCTTTCCGTAGTCGCTCGCGCGAAAGGCAGAACTGTCCGCATGGACTGTCAGCTCGACGAGGCGAAAGCGCATGAGCCGCGCGAGCGAGGCGACTACCAACTGCCGCTGTAGCCCTGACTCACCCGAAAGTTGCGAAATCGTGCGCGCTTTTTGCGCCAACGCCCATAATACAAGTTCGTCGATAACGCTCCACGCACGGCCCTTGTCGATGCCCACATTGCACGAGAGTCGAAAAACGGGGATTGCGATCAGCATGACTTAGCAGGCCCCGCAAATGTCTCCCATGGCAAAATCGTGGCGAGCGGTACGCCTTGACCGCGGGATTCTCGCCGCAGTTCGTCGATTGTCTCGATCACCCGGATGAGAAAGGCGAGATCGTGCTCACCGGCGTCAGGGTTGACCCCCCTGACCGCCTCCCTCAGGAATGCGAGACTTCCTATGAGCACAAGCTTCGACTTAGCGCGGCTTAGTGCGACATTCATTCGTCTATTGTCGCGCAAGAACCCCAGTGCGCTGGCTCCCGTGCCACCATTATTGCGAACTAGGGATAGAATGATCAGATCGGCTTCGTTGCCCTGGAAGCCATCGACGGTGCTGACCCACCGACGGTCGGTCAAGACGGATTTGAAGGCATCAAGTTGAGAGAGAGTTCCGCTCCGAATACCGCCGTCTATGCGCTCGGAGAGTTTCTCGACTTGCGCTTTGTAGGGGGTCAGAACCGCCAGGCTGGGTCGTTTGCCACCTGCCGCATGCACGCGGCGGAGAACTTCGAAAACTGCATCCACC